>Ga0326512_10002008_pt1 | contig 15238 bp, 6 predicted proteins | sample 1_2617_0518_D_FD_203652 | JGI IMG/M metagenome (GOLD analysis project Ga0326512, IMG submission 203652) | Bovine rumen microbial communities from UC Davis, California, United States - 1_2617_0518 | ecosystem: Host-associated > Mammals > Digestive system > Stomach > Rumen | place: USA: California... | reverse complement strand
CTATACGCAGAGATACATCAATCATGTAACGACTCTTGTATGCATAGTGGTTAGAGAAAGTAAAGTACAACTGCTTATCCTCAAAGTAGTAAGCACTTGGATTTGTTACTATACCACCAGCTGTTGGAGACTCTACCCCACCAGAAGCCAAGCCTGTACCAGAAACGCCCTGACCTGTCTGTGAACCTGTCTTCAATTCAAAGCGTCCCATCGTTATCATAGAATGGTCCTTGTTATTGAATGATGGTGTGAAGGTCAGAGTATGTTTTGTTCCGAAATAAACATTTTTAGCACTTCCTTCATAAGAAGTGTTTACACCTGAAGACCAGTTCACAGATGTGAGGGCCTGAGGATAGAATTTGTCAGTATAATTATTATATACATCCATATAAACCTGTCCTCTCCATGTTAAGCGATGATGATCTTCATCCATACCGAGGAGCTCATAGTTAAGAATAAGTTCAGGAATAATGCTGTATCTTGACTCATTAGATTTTGCCAGATTTGCAACAGCCACTGGGTTCTCATACTTACGCTGATCATTTTCAAAGACAGGATTACCGATGTATGGACCAGACTGTATCATATTATAATATGAACCCAGAGAATTACCATTCTTGTCCTCCTCATAGATAGCCATGTTAGGCATCTTTATGAGGGCTGTACCATAAAGGTTTGAATAGTTGTGGTTGTACTTAGTATATACGAGGGAGAAGTTTGTCTGTACACGAATGCGTTCAGAGATGTTGTAGTCAAGGTTTACACGTGTTGACAAACGTCTCATCTTATCCTCGATAGCAGTACCGCGCTCCTGGTCGAAACCACCTGAGAGACGGAATACTGCCTTCTCACCACCACCCTGGATAGTAACGTAGTGATTCTGCAGGATACCTGTCTGTGTTACAGCATCCAACCAGTCAGTATTGTTGTTATACTGCTGATACTCCGAGAAATCAGGATTATAGTTTATTTCATTTACGTTTGCTGATGCAGCATCATCCTGTTTTGGGTTGAAGTATGCTTCTTTCAGCAACATTGTATAGTCATCGCCATTGAGCAGTTTTGCACCAGCGCCCTGTGTCTTAAATGTCACCTTACCAGAATAAGTTACTTTTGGTTTTCCACGAGTACCACGTTTTGTAGTAAGCTCTATGACACCATTACCACCCTTTGAACCGTATATAGCAGTTGCAGCAGCATCCTTGAGTACTGTGATGGATGCGATATCTTCTGTATTTACGTTAAGGAGTTCTGCAAACTGCTCTTCGTTAGCTGTTGAACTGTCGAAGTTTGTCAGGTCAAGTTCTTCACGCACGTTGCCATCGACAACAATCAAAGGGTTTGAAGAAGTAGCACCAGAGAGTGATGTAGAACCACGCAGACGCATTGTAGAACCAGAACCCAGTCCACCACCATTACCTACGATATCAAGTCCGGCGATACGACCCTGAAGGGCCTCGTCAATAGAGGTAATACCCAATCCCTCGAATTCTTTTGTCGAAATAGACTGTTGTGAGAAAGAAACCTCACGCTCAGGGATAGGCAAACCATTACCTGTCATACGTTTCTTTGACTTTACAGTCACCTCCTGAAGGACGGTCTTTGACTCAAGTTTTATATCATAAGTGGTCCTGTCTATTTTCAATGTCTGAGTATCCAGTCCCACATACGAGAATCTAATTTTATCACGGCTATTCTTCACCTTCATGGTAAAGTTACCGTTCATGTCGGTAATAGCAGACTCTATGATACGTCCACTACCATCTATCTCACACACGGTAGCTCCCATAAGGGGTCCGAAGTCATCGGAAACGACACCATGTACAGATGTTATGTCCTGTGCATAAGCAGGCATTAGCGCTAAGGCTGAGACGAATGCCAAGACAGCTATCTTAATATATTGCTTCATAATAGTCTTTTGTTTTATATCAGGTTATTATTCTCCTGGTTTATGAGGCAGTCCAAGCCTTTGCCACCATTTTTGCTGCTGCTCTCCCTTATTGTAGCAGAGCACACCATTAATCTTGTGAGCAACAATGTATGATGATGCAGCTATCTTGCTTCGATATACATTATTTGCAGTTAGTGACTCAGCACCACTTGCCAATTCTATCCACATCTCACGACCTGGCTTGTTGTAATATTCGGAAGCAATAGATATAGGAGCATCATTTCCGAGACCTTTTACACTACCAGAAGTAGCATTGGTAGTTACGCTAACAGTATAGAAGCGTTTGTTTGCCTTGTTAAGAGTACCTGTCTCATAACTTGTATTGTTACAAGGTGTACCTCCAACATATACAGAATTATCCTGTATGTGGTATTTTACAAAGTTGGTAATAATATTAGCGATAGAGTCTTGTATTGCTTTCACCTCTGTAGGAGTAAGAGAAGGATAATCGGTAGCTACATTGTCAAAGTTTTCCCATGTAGGCAGATATTCTGCATCTATCCAAGCCTGTACCTCTGTATCCTTTGGTATATAGACTGTATAGTTATAGTTATCGAAGTTTCTATAATTGTAGTCACCCATCAGACAAACATACTTTGAGTTTGTGTTTGAAGACAATATATATTGTGATGGAGCATTCTGTGAAGGCTGATATATCATATTATAGAAGAGTTTGTCACCACCTTTGTCAACCTCTTCCTTCAGCAGTTTATACAACGACTTTGAAGCTGTCTGAGGTATGCGAACCTTCATAACAGAGTTATCTATTGATGCATCAGCAACAATACCGTATGTGTTACCATTACCTTCCGGATATATATTATCAACAGGTATGTCGTAGTTATACTCCAACTGCAAGCCACCTTTTACGTTGTTGTTCTTTATGCTTACAACAGAGCCAGCCTTTGTCTTATAGAATTCCTGAGAAGCGCTTATATCACCCACAACGATAGCATTGTCCAGATAGTCGAAAAGTCTGTTGGCAATAATCGTAGAGGATACAGATTCTGTATTAGCTGTACTTATATTAACTGTTCCATTACTCAGCATACTTGTTACCTTATATGCTCTGGCAACAACAGCACCTTTTGGTCCATGATATCCTGCTGTATCAACATAGCACTCATAGAGCCAAGGTTGTTCCATCCCCCAAGAACATGGGTCAATGAAGCGTACCACCTTTCTGTTCTTCACATCATTGGTATTACCCTTTGATACAACCATGTTATAAGGTATTATAACATTGAACTTAGAGTCCATAGATGTCAGATATGGTGTAAAGTCGAGGTCATAATCTGAGTTCGGACTTCCTGAAACACGACCCTGCATAGCTTTATAGATAACTTGAAAAGAGAGCTCATTTGGTTTATCTGGATCAGGTTCACCACCATACATAAGTGCTGGGAAAGTTACAGATGAGAACTCAGCAGGTTCGAACACCTTATTTACTATATATACAACACCATTACATCCCATGTAGCATCTTACTACATCTGCATCCTTTATGTTGAGAGGTAACTGTGCGTCATTCTGTACAGATGCGAATTTTGAAGGAACTGTAGCAACGAAAGAGCCGAAGGTGTTGACGTTGAGTAACTTAGCAATTGTCTCAAGGTCAATCTTTTCAATAGAACCATACTTCTCGAGCAAGGTTTTACCTACACCATTAGCAAGCCACGCATTTACAGCCTCGTCTGTAGGCACCAACATCACAGCAGCATCGTTCTTCATAGTAAGCTCAGCAGCTGTATATTGGTTCCATCCTGGATCGAGTTTCAGCAAAGTGATACTCAGGTTGTCTGCAGGTCTTCCTGTAGGAGAGGTAAAATCATGATTTGTACTATTGTTAAGGTAACGCAGAACATACATATCTTTGTCAGCCAATTCAGGATGTTGTCTGTCGAACACCAACTTCTCGTTCTCAGACATTACGACCTTCTCAGGTGCGCTGAAACGTGACAGGAAACTTGCCCATCTCGTGGTGTTTGTTTCCTTATTTTCATCACGTATAATGGCAGCCATATTAGGATTGGTCTCCATTACGCCACTTACGACATAAACATAACCATTCTTACATGTCTGTTCCTTGCTTATTACCTTCTTTCCGCTTATCCATGAATCTGCAATATTGTCAGACTCTCCATTCGAGATAACCTTCAAGTCGCTGTCCTTGATATTATTCTTCTGCATATATTCAGGCAGGAAGTGTATCATAGGAGCAGCAGAATTATCCTGCAAAAGGTATATTGCCTTGTTAGCATCCCTTACTTCTTTCCAAGCTTTGTTAACAGGATCACCTGGAACACTCGGGTTACTTGGGAATTCTGAAGGATTCATTACAGGCACATTGTCGTATATGCTTGCTGCCGTTTCACGACGCATACACATACCCTTCTCAGGGTCACCATTAACGGTTGATGCCTCTGTATTTGACATAAGCTCAATAAGGTACGCATTGTTAATCATAGTACCATTGAAGAGCTGTTTCTTCTGGGCCGCTGTCAGTTCATCATACGACCTGACTCCCCATGTATTGCTGCTGAACCATTTGTCATATTCCTCATCGGATGCGACAAACAGCGTTTTTGAACCTGTCTGCGAGAGGACTTCTGCCTGACCAAGATCATTGATGAGACGAATCGTATAATTAAACGACTTACCATCAATACCCTCCTGCAACCTTTCATAGATGGAATTACCCAACCATTCAGGTTGCCCAGTGAGAATGTCCTTGTCGCATGACTGCAAAGCCCCAACAGCTAGCAGAGCAAGAAGGGCCAGTTTCGCTTTTGCAATCTTGTTAATCATCGGTTAGTAATTTAGTTTTATTTTTATTTATATTTTGTTTTTGTGAATTTTCTCAACAAGTGGGATTTTCATCCAATGTATTCCTCTCTCCTCTTCTCTAATATATAATGTTCGCGTACTATATTATATTTATTTGAAAACCGTAAGGGTTGGGAGTTTCGCCTCCCAATCCTTACGTGTATAGAGATTATCAGAATTTACTTTGTGCGGCCACCGATAGCGTTGAACTCCTTGCCATCAACAGTCTTGATAAGCAAGCTGCCATCCTTGCCGACAACCTTGATGTTGCCTGACTTACCACCGTCAGCATTAACATCCTTGATGCCTGTTGCACCTGCCTCAATCTTGAAAGATGTGTCAGCCATAGCGTAAGCTTTACCGTCCTTGTCACTGATACGGAGAGTCTTAACGGCTACATCGGAAGTACCAGAGAAACTATCTGATGCCTTCAATGTGATGGTGCAAAGTTCACCTTGGGTGCCACTCATCTCGTAAGTCTTTGTACCGCCTGACATTACCAACATCATTGAGCCGTCCTTGGCTTTTGTTACCTCACAAACGTGCTTCTTGTGATGCAAGGTTGATAGCTCGATGGCATATTCATCATCATCGGAATTGTAGAGAATCTCTACGCCTTCAGGAAGATACAGGAACATCTGCCAACCTGCTATAACAACTTTACTATCGAAGGTAACATTCAAATCTGCTGTTCCTCCGGCCTCTATCTTAACGTCGCTGAAAGACATTGTGAAATCGTCTTGAGCGAATGCGCTACTGGTTAACGTAAGCAGGGCGCATAAAATAATAGCTTTTATTGTTTTCATTGTTTCTTTAATTTTAAATTGTTAATAAAATCTTATGACAACTGACATTACTCATTGCCTGCCATGATGTTAGTGATAGTAACCATATCACCTACGTTAACCTCACCGTCACCATTAACATCAGCAGCCTCCTTAGTAATATCACCAGCTTCACCAGCCATGAAGTTACTTACGCATACCAAGTCACCTACGTTAACCTCACCGTCACCATTTACATCACCATAGATGGTAGAGTCATCGATGAGAGTAGCAAGTCTTGCAGCAGCTGCAGCATAGTCGAAGCCTTCTACCTTACCTGTGAGTTTAATAGTTGCGTTATCGATTCTACTGAAACCAGCGGTTACATGTCCATGAGCACCGAGGAGAACAGTACCGAGGACAGCAGTCTCATTTAACTCAGGCTTAACATCAGCAAATTCGCGAGGAAGATTTGTATCACGATTGAATTTATTGCCTTCTTCACCTGGAGTTTCACCATCATAATACTTCACAACCTTAGCTTCACCTTCGCCAACGTAAGCGTAAGCCTCGTGTGGCTCACCGCCGTCTTCACCAACGATGATAGAAACAGTAGCCATAGCCATAGGAAGCATATCGATATGCTGGCTAGCGTCATGCTCATGAGCACCCCAATCAGTTCTGATACTTGCCTCAACTATTGGCTTGAGAGCAGAAGCTCTTTCACCAGCCCATGAAGAAACACCATAAGAAGGACCAATGTTACCCTGTATCTTCTCGATTGTCCAACCTGGGAAGTCATTAACTGTACCTGGCCAAGCGGCTGTGCTGTAGAATCCAGCATTCTGGATGAAGTTTGTTACATCGATTTCTACAGGAGTTGTGATACCAGTTGGCTCACCTGTCTCTGGATCCTTTTGCTCCTCAACGAATGGATCACCTTCCGCACACTTGTCGTAGATAGCCTTTGCAATGCGGAGCTTGAGCTGATAAGCAATCTCCTGATCGTCTGTGATAGCATTGTTAGCAGCTATTACGTACTTGTTATTAGCCTTTGTCTCATCAAGAGCAACGAGCTGATTTGCAAGACCAACAATCTGCTTAGTCAGAAGGCCAACACAAGTATTCTTCATGTTATTGAAGAGAGTAGTGTTGTTCTCAAAGCTTGTAGTAGCAGCAATAAGATCCTCATCTTCAAGAGTAGAAGGATCTACACCTTCGTAAGTTGCAAGAACCTCACCAAGAATCTCGAATGCCTCGAGCTTCTCATACTTTGTACCAACACTTTCTGTGTAAGCTTTATTTGCAGCTTCATAAGCAGTATTGAAGCGTGGGATGTACTCGTAACGAGTCAGCATAGACTTTGTGAGACCTTCCAGCTCCTCAATGGCAGCCTTGAACTCCTCTTCTGTAGTCATAGTGATCTTATCAGGATCCTCATACTTAGCAACGCCCTCTTCCAAAGCAGTCTTTGCTGCACCATCATACATAGGATCTGCAACCTTTTCGAGAGCTGCCTTAGCACTCTTCACTGCATCAGCAAGGAGAATAAAGTACTTAACGGCACGAGAACCTGGCTGGATGAGAGAGAAGTTACCAATCAGAGTCTCACCTGCTGGTGAACCGAATCTAACGATATAGTTACCTTCTGCTGGACAATCCCAAGAGAATGTGAACTTATCAGCCTCGTAGTTTGCACCACGGTTACCTGCCATATTTACAGGAGAAGTATTGAATACCTTGTCAAGGTAAACTTTTTCACCTGTTTCGTCAAGAACCTGGACATGAATCTCGCGAGAAATGTCTTCCTTCCAGTTTGCAGCATACAGAGTGAAGTCGTGAGTAGCCTTTGCCAGAGCGAGCTTTGGAGCACCTTCGCCAGCAGCAGCACCATACTGCATGAAGGTGGTTGGCCAGTTACCATTACAATAGTAACCAATAGCCAGACCCTTCAGAGCAAGGTCGTTGAAGATACGTGTACCATTGTAGTTGAAGTCTGTGTCAAATGCACGCATTTCACCACCTTGCCAGAGTTCCCAACCTGACTCAGCCTTTGGTGATCTGTTATTACCTGCACCACCGAATGAAGGATCTACCAATATTTCCTTATCGTTTGGTAATTCACCCTCTGTTACTTCGTAGGTATTTACAACAACACCTGTCAATATGGTCTCGTCCATGCCACCACCTGAGAATACAGTGTAGCGGAGAATAGCATTCTGCTCTACCTCATTGGTGTATTCAACTGTTATTGTCTGCATATTCTCATCCTTTACAGGACCTCCGTCAGGAGTAGCTGTTTCCAAACTAACCTCCTTAGAAGCGAGAACGTTAGTACCTGTTGCATCAAGAACCTCACAAAGAACCCTCTTACCAGCAGCCTTATAACCAGATGCTATGAAGTCGATATGAAGATCACCTACAGGAAGAGTTACAGCATAACCCTCCATGTTACCATAGACAGCTCTTGACTGCTTGCTACTTTCTGCACGTACATAGAATCCATTTGCGAACAACATACGTGGGCCAGAGCCATGAGAAGAACCAGAAGCACGTACATCACCTGGATCTTCGTCACTTACATAGTTAACGTAAAGTGTCCATCCCAAAGGAATTGTACCATTAGGAGCATCTGCAAAGTTGATAGTCTGTACAGGAGTGATTATCTCCTCAGCAACCTTTGGCTTACCAGCCTCGAAAGTGATAACGTAAGGCTCATCATACTTGCCTTCCTCTACAGTTTCTGCACCAGAAATAGTAATTGTGTTATTCTTTGCAAGCAGACCATTGTCATTGCGTACGAAAACAACTGTCTCAGCTGTTTCACCTGTAGTCTTGAGGGTAAGAGGAACAATTGTACCACCACAATCAAGAGTAGCAGAAACCTTAGAAAGAACAATATCATGATCGAATGTGAATGAGAACTCACTCAGATTAACATCGATAGAGAAAGCCTTATTAGCAGGATAAGAAGATATCAACTCTGGTGGCAGATATGCGAATGACATATCACCGTCAAGACCTGCATCGTATTCAGCATCGAATTCAACAACGTCGAAGGTGCTTGCCTCTGTCTCCTTATCAACATACTTAATCTGTCTTTCGTCTGTTGGGTTTGTGAAGTTAACAACAACTGCATCTGTTCCACTAACCTGATCCACGAGGAATACGTAAAGACAGCCATCCTTATGGTACTCGATAGCCTCGATTTCAGAAGCTTCACCATTTACTGTAGCAGATGCATAATTAGCAACTTCGTCTGCGTTGAACAATACAATACCCTTAGGTGTAGCCTCAGCCAAAGCAGCGATATTGGTGTTGCTACCAAAGTCAACCTTGATAGCGCCCATTTCACCGAACTTTACTGACTGAACAGCACCAACCTCAGAAAGAACCAAATCCTTCACCATGAAAGAACCTGGGTTGAAGACATTGAGAGTGAGGAAGAACTTGTCTGCCAATTCACCCTTGCCCTTTTCTGCATACTTTTCTTTCTGCATAGCCTCGCTTGCAAAAACGAAGTTTGCAGAATAGCTTTCATAAGCGCTCTCGTTGAAACGATCGAAAGTAGCGCGCTGCTCATTGCCGTTATTGTCGAGCAAAGCGATGTCAGCGTCATCTTCACCCTGCATCAGCGCAGCAGAAGCCTGACAACGTGGACGCTCATCACCCTCATGCACACCATCTTCATAACGGTTTGTGCCCATGAGCTTGAAGTCAAGACGGTAAGTCTTGCCCTCTACCAAAGGAAGATTACGGAACTTGATAGCACGACGCCACCAAGAGTTTTCATCCAGAGTTCCGTCTGAGTTGAAGATAGTCAAAATGCCTTCAGCAACATCACGCATGTCACCTTCCTCATTGTTTACGAACTCGTAGAAACCTACAGCAGTCGGATCCGTTGGCTGCGAATCAAACTGCGCCTTGAACACTACTTTACCAGCAGCTCGTGCACCGAGACTGCAGAGAAGCAATGTTACCATGAAAAGTAAACTCTTCAGTTTCATAACATTTAGATTTTAAAAAGTTAATAAATAAGAAAAATAAAAATAAAAATAAATTAATAATTAAACATTAAGGTATAATTTTTCGCCTTCAATTCTTAATGGAGCCACCTTCAGGCTGCGCAACCAGGTAATACCATTAGATGGCACACAGTCGTGGTGGAAGAGATACCACTGTCCCTTGTACTCTGTTATGCAGTGGTGGGTTGTCCAGCCTACTACTGGCTGCAGCAACTCTCCTGCGAAAGTAAACGGACCATAAGGGTTGTCTCCTATAGCATAACACAGCAGGTGGCTGTCGCCTGTACTGTATGAGAAATAGTACTTGCCATTCATCTTGTGCATCCATGAAGCCTCGAAGAAGCGATGTGGGTCATTTGCCTTCAATGGCTTACCGTTCTCGTCGAGGATGACAACAGGCTTTGGTGTCTCAGCAAACTGCAGACCGTCAGCTGTCAGACGTGCTACACGAGATGGAAGAGCCTCTACATCACCTTCTGGGAGATAGGCATTCTCAAGAATCTTGTTGTCCTTATATCTTTGAAGCTGTCCACCCCAGAGACCTCCGAAATAGATGTAAACCTCACCATCTTCATCCTTAAAGGCACATGGGTCGATGCTGTAAGAACCATACATAGGATATGGCTCAGCCTTGAAAGGACCTTCTGGCTTATCAGCGATAGCAACACCAATATGGAAGAGACCATTATGGTCTTTTGCAGAGAAATAGAGGTAGTATCTACCATCATTACCCTTACAAACATCACTGTCCCAAAGCTGACCAGCAGCCCAGGGCACATCTTCTAAGGCGAGAATGACACCATGATCGGTGACTTCGCCATTTTCTATGTCATCAAGAGAAAGAACATGATAGTCCTTCATCTGGAAATGTCCGCCATCATCGTCTTCTGACGCACCACTATCCCAATCGTGAGAAGGATAGATATAAACGCGTCCGTCAAAGACTTTTGCGGCTGGATCTGCCATATAGTCGGCAGGAAAGAGATAACGTGGAAACATATTTAGTTAAGAGTTAAGAGTTAAGAGTTAAGAGTTAAAAGTTAAAAGTTAAGAGTTATTACTTACTGAACAACGCTTCTATCTTCTTTACGACAGGTTTTTCTTCTTTCTTTCTGTCGAAGAGGAGTGGATAGTTTGTTCTGCCTGCTACTGGGAAGTTGTTGAGCCAGGACTGGCCATCTTCTATACCCCACAGTGTTACGCGGCTTATCTGGTCGCGATGCTTGTAGTAAATCTTCCAGAGGTCCATCCATCTGTCGTCAATCTTCTTCAGAGAGTCAGCAGGGATATTGCCGTCCTTGTAAGGATTGAACTTCTCCTGATATTTGAAATTCTGGGCGATGTCAGCACCACCGAACTCCTTTGGATTTGGCAGAACATTAAGGTCGAGCTCTGTCATCATCACCTTTACACCTTCTGCTGCAAAGGCATCGATACTCTTCTCGTATTCTGACAACTTAGGATAGTCGAGACCATTATGGCTCTGCATACCGATAGCATCGATGCGAATGCCCTTTTTCTTGAAGTCACGGATTATCTCGCAATACTTGTCACGCTTGCCTTTGTTAGACATAGAAAAATCGTTCAGGTACAGCTCTGCATCAGGGTCAGCCTCCATAGCAGCACGGAATGCTATCTCGATGAATTCAGGACCGATAATCTTAAAGAACTCAGACTTGCGATATTCTCCATTATCCAGGATAGCCTCATTGACAACATCCCATCCCAATACTTTTCCCTTGAAGTGGGTCATAACAGCCTTGATGTGGTCTTGTATTCTCTTTACCAATACTTCACGAGAGCAAGGATTACCCAATTCGTCCTTGAAGAACCAGCGTGGAGCCTGTGAATGCCACAAGAGACAATGACCTGTGAGAGTCATATTGTGTGCCTGAGCATATTCCACGAGTCGGTCAGCCTGACGATAGTCGAACAGTCCCTCATTTGGCTGCAACTCTTCTGCCTTCATGCAATTCTCTGCCACAACAGCATTGAAGTGCTTATCGACGATAGAGTTAATCTTTGGATCATTGATACGAACCTGAACAGTATTCATAGCAGTACCAATGAGAAAATGTTTTCCTACTGTCTCACGAAGACCGTCTGCCTGCACAGCATTTGCAAGCATCAAACCTAAAAGACTTATTATAATGTGTTTCTTATTCATTCTTAATTATTGATTATTCTGTGCTCTGCGAAGAGTCAATTCTGCCTGCATCTTCTCATTGTACTCCTTTGTGATAGGATAGAAGAAGAGAGCCACAACGCCTATAGCGAAGAGGACAGCAGGAATAACACTGCTGACGAGACGGATACCCTCGATAGCAGAACCACTCTGTATAGCAGCACCTCCTACATAGCCGAAACTTGAAAGGATGATACCAGCGAAAGCACCACCAATACCAAGACCAGCCTTCAGGGCAAATACTACGCCAGAGAAGCAGAAACCAGTAGCACGACGACCGCTGACATACTCTACATGATCTGCTACATCACCAATCATAGCCCACAGAAGTGGAACTGTTGGAGCGTAAGCAAGGCTCTTCAAGACGCACAGCAGGTAGATAGAGGCAACATCTGTTGGTTCTGGCAGATAGAAACATGCTGTGAAGAATGCTGTCAGAGAGAGACAGATGACAAAGACACGCTTCTTACCATAACGGTTAGCCAGGAACTCAGAAAGAAGTATCACACCCAGGAACTGAACAATGGCTCCTATCATATTAAATAAGGAGAAACCAATGCTGTAGGCATCAGCCTGACTGTGTGCTATGAGGTTAAAGGCACCCAGAATGCTTGCTCCTACGCCCGTACGCGTACCTTCTATATCTGCTAAGCCACATTTCTCAATGAAACCATAGAGGGCTGCCTGATCAATATTGCTCTGGAAATAGAAACTCATTGCACTACCCCATACAGCAAGTGTTATAAATACAAAGAGTGTCAGGACGAACATCGCCTTCCAAGGATTGCTCTTGAAGGTTTCCTTTACGTCAGCCATCACATTGCTCTCCTGAGCAGGAGGAGGAGTGATTCTCTCCTTTGTTGAAAGGAATGCTATAACGAGGAATACGAAACCTACACAAGCAAAGAGGCCGATAGTACATAACCATCCGTGAGCCTCATCACCATTACCAAACTTGTTTACCAATGGCAATGTGAGACCCTGAACAACGAACTGTGCTATTGTGCTGGCAACAAAACGAATGCTGGTAATACTGGTACGCTCCCTGATGTCACTACTCATCACACCACCCAAAGAACTGTAAGGGGTGTTGTTGATAGAGTACATCGTCATAAGAAGGATGTAAGAGATTGTTGCATACAGAGCAACCATTCCCTTATCCTCGATACCAGGATTATAGAATGCCAATACATAGAAAACGGCGAAAGGCAAAGCAGACCACAATACCCAAGGACGATACTTACCCCACTTCGTCTGTGTCTTATCGCTAAGAATACCTACTGCTGGATCAACAAAAGCATCGACGATACGAGCTATGAGGAGAACACTACCTGCGATTGCTCCATCCAGACCAAAGATATCAGTATAAAACTTCAACTGGAAAATCATCATCATCTGGAAAACCAGATTTGCAGATGCATCTCCCAAAGAGTATCCAATCTTTTCTCCAAGGCCAACTTTCATGTTGGGAACTTTACTTTCGATTTTTATGTTATTTTCGTTTGCCATTTGAATTGTTGTTTAGATTTCGATTGCAAAAATATATATAATGTATGAGACAAAAATTGTAGAATATTCTAAAAAGTTTTTCTAGTGTAACATGGTGAAGTTTTTTTTGCCTTCGGAAACAATATTTTACGAAAAAGAAACAAAATATAAAGTTTATTTCTCGGAAAAACCGTACTTTTGCACTCGGTAAAGTTTTTTTCATCATAATGGTTAGTAAGTTTAGTTAAAAAAGGAGAGCTGCAACTGAGACAGTTGCAGCTCTCTTAAAAAAAGAAAAGATTTTACGTATATTATATATAAGGTATATGCTACAAGCGAGAAATATAAGCCTAATGAACAAAATGTATTTTTTCCTGTGTCTCCTTACACAGGTTCTTACCTTAGGGGCAGCAAATAATGTTGCCCCTAAGTTTCCAAATGAAGATGGTAGTAAACTATGGTTGCGTTATGACTTCGCAAACACCCCTGCTGAGATAACTGGGGTGTCCGGTACCGCAATGGCGGAACTGAAGAGCTTCTGGAAAGGAAAGCCAGTAGAGTTAAGTAAACAACGCAGCCTTGGACATGATGATTATGTAATAACAACAACTAATGGAAAGATTGTCCTCTATGCTGGCTCTAACATCGGTCTGCTCTATGGAGCATATCACCTATTGCGCCTTCAACAGACAGGAGCTGACTGCACAAACCTTAATATAAAGGAACATCCTGCGTATGCTCTGCGAATCCTTAACCATTGGGATAATCCTGATGGTACTGTAGAGCGAGGATTTGCCGGCAGAAGTATTTTCTGGACAAAAGAAACACTGAATACTGCACGAATACAGCAATATGGACGTGCCAACGCCTCTATTGGCATTAACGGAACAGTATTAAACAACGTAAATGCAAAACCAGCAACCCTTTCATCCCAGCAATTAGAAAGGGCAAAGCAAATAGCAGATATCCTTCGCCTTTACGGAATAAGAGTATATCTGTCAATAAACTTTGCTTCTCCTATACGCTTAGGAGGATTGTCAACTGCAGACCCTCTGAATAAAGATGTTATAAAATGGTGGGAGAAGAAAGTTGCAGAGATATACAAAATGATACCAGACTTTGGTGGTTTCCTCGTAAAAGCTAACTCCGAGGGAGAGCCAGGCCCTTGTGATTATGGTCGCTCACACGCAGAAGGTGCCAATATGCTTGCAAAAGTATTAAAAAAGCACGATGGAATCGTTATGTGGCGTTCTTTTGTGTATAATCCCAATGATAATGACAGAGCCAAACAGGCATATAATGAGTTTATGCCTCTTGATGGACAGTTCCTGGATAATGTCATAATACAAATAAAGAATGGTCCTATAGATTTCCAGCCTCGAGAACCATATAGTCCGCTTTTCACAGGAATGCAGAAAACATCCATGATGGCAGAACTGCAGATTACTCAGGAATATCTGGGAGCAGCTAACCATTTGGTATTCCTCTCCCCTATGTGGAAAGAGTTTTTGGGTAGCATTAATCCTTCATCACTAAAGGCAATGGCTGGTGTTGCCAATATAGGAGACAACACAAACTGGTGTGGTCACCACTTTGCCCAAGCTAACTGGTATGCCTTCGGACGACTGGCATGGAATCCACAAATAACATCGGAGGAAATAGCAAAAGAATGGCTCGGACAAACATTTGACTCTAAACTCTCAACTCTCAATTCACAACTCTTACAGGCTATGCTTGACAGTCATGAAGCAGCAGTCAGCTATATGATGCCTCTCGGATTACATCATATCTTTGCAGAAGGTCACCACTATGGTCCTGCTCCTTGGTTTACTAAGCCTGGTATGCGTCGAGACTGGACACCACCATACTATCATCAGGCAGACTCCGTAGGATTGGGATTTGACAGAAGTCACAAAGGAACAGACGCTGTATCACAATATCCAAAAGAACTCTGTAACTTGTATAACAACATAAACACTTGCCCAGAAACACTGTTAGC
>Ga0326512_10002007_pt1 | contig 15240 bp, 7 predicted proteins | sample 1_2617_0518_D_FD_203652 | JGI IMG/M metagenome (GOLD analysis project Ga0326512, IMG submission 203652) | Bovine rumen microbial communities from UC Davis, California, United States - 1_2617_0518 | ecosystem: Host-associated > Mammals > Digestive system > Stomach > Rumen | place: USA: California... | reverse complement strand
ACCTTGATGAAACTCATGTTAAATGTTATGTCACACAGACCGATCCCCGCAAGGATGCAAAGGTCAAGATCTACAAGCAGGATGAATTCAACAACCCCCTCGACGGCGCAGAGTTCGAGCTGTACTATGACCCGCCAAAGCACAACAGCCAGAACCTGTCCGACTTCGACTTCATTTTCTTCACGGATAATGATGATTATAATAATCATCATTTTGATAATGACAATGTTTGGGGAGATGCTTACGCTCAGTTCTATGACAATGATAATGAGGTTGGTGAAATACAACATTTAACTACATACTGGATAAATGATGATGGTAATGATCGTGTTTATAAGGTAAAAATACCTGATGGCGCTTCCCAAGTTGTTTTCAGTAATGGTGATAAGAAAACCAATAAGATCACATTTACTCCCGGTTATGGGTATTATAAAACTAACAGAAACGGAAATGAGTACACTGTTAATAGTGATGATTGGAATCATGCGGGAAGGTTTGGTTCTGTCATATATTACAAGGCACAAACACAAGAAACATATGGAGATCATATCTATATCGAAAATACTGATCTTATAGGTAACAATACTAATCAAGGTGATAAAACACATTGGGACGATCTTCATGTTTGTTTCTATGACAATAATGATGTAATTGTCGGACAGCAGCCGATAGGCTATTGTGTATCTGAGCCGGAAACGATTAATAACCAGAGTTGGTTTGTATTTGATATTCCGATAGGTGCAAAAAAGTTTACTGTGAATAATGGCAATCGACGCACAAATGGTGACTATGATAAGAAAATAGACACAAAGACAGCTATTACTCCCAACGCCGGATATCAGATCACAGAAAACAACGGTACATATTCAATAAGTGCAGCTGCAACCATTGAAAGTGGTACGGTTACAACTCCTGCACCGGGTACTGCTGAGTTCACCGAGCCGATAAAGATCGCCACGGTTACGACCGGTTATGACGGTCTGCCGAGCAGTGTAACTAATGTAAATACAACTTACGCAAGTGTAGATACCGAAGCAGGCGGCACGTCCGTTAAGGTCAAAAACTGGGGCAGCTACTACTTTGTGGAAACAAGCAATCCTACCGGATATACCAGCAGCAACGGCAATATCAATTTCACTATCGGAGCGGAGCAAGCGGATGAGGTCGTTCATATCGAAAAGGCTGACAATGCCCGTAAAGCCGGCTCTGTCATTCTGACTAAGACCGCTCAGGAAAAAGTCGGCAATATCAAGATCGGAGCTCCTGTAGAGGGCGCAACGTTTGAACTATACAAAAACGATGCTGCTCCGGTGAAGATTTCTGTTGACAATGGCACAAATTCCGTTTATACTGTAAATAGAAGTGGTAGTGGTAGTGGTACATTGACTACAAACAGAGACGGTCAGTTTACTATCACCGATCTTGACTGGGGACAGTATTATTTGCAGGAGGTTGAACCTGCACCGACAGGCTTTGCTCTTAACACAAATAAGATCTACTTCACTGTCGGCAGAAATAACTGTGGTGATATTCCGCAGCAGCTTACCACCAAAGACCCTGCCGCTAAGGCAAAGATCAAGATCACAAAGACTATTGACGAACGTATTGAAGCATGGGGCTACCCGACATTCATCTTCAAGCTGAAAAATAAAACTGATAACCGTGTCAGAATAATCAGCCTGACTATGGATGGTAATGCCGATAATACAGGCAAATATTTCAAGGCTACAGATTATATCGAGGTTGAACCGGGTACATATGAAGTAACCGAGGTCAAGGTCGCAAGATATGAGTTTAACTCGACAGGAAGTAATCTATCGAATTATGATGAAAAAGTTACGAATACAAGTTTCGATAGTAATGGTGTGGCAACGTTCACAATTGCGGCTGACGGTGCAGTAACTGTCAACTACAACAATAAGGTTGCATACTACGATAAGTTCAGCCACGTTGACTGCAAGGTCAATAACTTCCACGGCTATAAGGGTATTCGTGTTGAGTACACAACGCCTATAACTGCCGATGCAAACGACAAAGCAACGATCAGCAAGTCTGATTTGGATGTATACAAGATACTGAGCAGCGGCAAAGAAATAAAAATGACCGCAGATGAAAAGAACGCTTTGACGCTTTCCTACACCTATGTTTCGACAACCGGTGATGATGCGAATTTAAGAGATGATTTTGTGAATGGAAACGGAACGTTCACTATAAGCAATGTAAGCCGCTATACTGACGGCGTTTACAAGCTGAAAGCAAAAGACACGAACAATTTTGAGTGTACATTTGATATTAACTTTGCATCAAAGAATAATGATACAGACACATATCAAAAGAAGGTCGTATTCAAGGCTGACAGTGAAAACAAGTCCTACTTCGAGGAGACTATAAACGATACAAAGATAAGGACAGTTCAGTACGAGTTAACATTCACTATGGTGAAGGACGGAAGTACATATAAGGTCTTCAACGTCAAGCATAACGGCAATGTTATCAGCAATCCGGGCAATGGTATTCTTAATACCTTGGGCTTTACGGTCAATGAGGCTTACGCTTATGATGCAACCAATAACACCACAGGTTTGGAGCTTGATAAGTGGAATGATGGAAGTAGTGACTTTAATACCACAAGCTTTGATACGTGGTTAAAGACTAAGCCTACTCTTCCAGATAAATCAGAGACAAAGACCTACACAGCGAAGCTGAAACAACGTACAAATCCGTAAAACAAAAATGTTATACCACCCCGCCGCACAGACGGCAGGGGAGAGTATAACGATATATCATTATTTCAGCGCCCGTGAAGCGGACGTTTAAACAATGATATAAAATGAAAGGGGGATACATATGGTAAACGAGCTTAAACCCAAAAGATCGCTCTTTCCCGAAAAGACTATGGAAAATGACGTTATAAATAAAAACACCGAAAATAAAAAGAAAAAGAGAAGGCGTTCTCCTGCAATGCTTGCGGCGATAGTTCTGACATTTCTGCTTATCGTGCTTATGATAACGCTTGCGCTGTTCACGTCTGTTGACGAGGTAACGAACGTATTTGATGCGGGGCGGGTGGATATTGTCCTCACGGAGTCCGAGTGGGTGCCTTCAAAGGCTAAGTATGTCGTTCCCGAACAGGAGATACCCAAAAACCCAAAGATCACTAACAATGAAAAAACCAATGTTTATGTTTTCCTTGAGGTGACTGTGCCTTATATCAATGCGGAAATAGAAAAAAATTCACCGGATGAAAGCAAGGGAGATACTTTGCAGGCGGCTTCGGGGACTAATGTACCTCTCTATAAATTCGGGACGAAAACTGTGGATAATACTACCACTCCGCCAACAGTTACATATAATTATGATACATCTCTTGATACTTCTCAAAGTCAGATAAATTCCGGCTGGAGGTTGGTGCCGTCACAAGGTACGACATTCACAAACCCGGCTGTTAATGAAACAAACAAAACAATTACATATGTTTACGCACACGTTGACGAAAGTAATAATCTTTTACAGCTCATGCCTGGACATACAACTGCTAACCCCCTTTTCGACAGCGTAAAGGTTATCAATTTTGATGAACACGCAAAGATTGATGATACACATTCTTTACAGGGGCAGTTGAAGAGCATAAGCGTGCAGGCTTACGGCATACAGGCAAACTATCTTGGTGTTAATAGTAATGATCTGTACGGAGTATGGAACATAATCAAGCCTACAACGACAACACCGTAAAAAGGAGATGAGATGCATGAAAAAAAGACCAATAATAATAGCTGCGGCAGTAGCTGTGCTGTCGGTGTCCGTGCTTCTCGTTTCACGTAATACGGTTGCGTATCTTATGGATACCGAGGCGGCAGACAACGTTATTCAGATAGGTAATGTGTCTGTTGAGCTTAAGGAGGAAAGCTTCCCGAAAGATCTACAGACAATAGAGGTCGGTAAGATCATACCCAAAAATCCCCAGCTTAAAAACAACGGCACGAATGATGAATATGTATTTTTGAAGGTATCCGTGCCGAAGGAAAATGTCACGCTGTTGTACGAGAGTACAGTGACAGATGGTGGTACAACACACCATGAGGGCGAAAAAATAAATAATGAAGCTTCTTATACGGAGATTTTTAAGGTAATAGCTAATGGAACACAGAATAGTGTGGTGACAGAAAATTCTCCTCCAACAATAGTAGTTGGTTATAATAATGGTAACAATAATACCAACGGTTGGATTTATCTAAAGAAAGAAACTGGCACAAATGCAGGTGATCCTGATTCTTATTATTTCGGCTATAACAGGAAACTCAAAGTAGGGGAGACTACCAGTGTACCGCTTTTCGATCAGGTGCAGCTTAAAAGCTTTATAGACGGCGAGGTTGCGGGGAATAAAGATAACCAAAATACTGTTATAAAGGATAAACAGGAAACCGTACAGGTAACAGCTTATGCAATACAGGCGGATGATTTGGGTATAACAGGTGTGACAGGTGCTGAGAATGAGTATCTTGATGCGACAGCACTTGGTAAAATATGGACAGTAGTAAACAATAAGCAGGGGTGATATATATGGACAATAAAAAGAAATTCGCCGCCATATGTATCGGAGTACTCATATTAGCGGCGAGCGTAGGCACGACACTTGCATACCTCGGGGCGAAACAAAATGCAGACAATACAATAAAAGTCGGCACGGATATTGCGGAGGTTTCGGAGACGTTTACGGAGCCTTCCATACAGCAGCAGAATAATGAGACGACCAAAGAAATAAAGGTCAAGAACAAAGGCAGTGTACCATGTTTTGTGCGTGTGTATGCGGAGTTTTCCGACAGCGAGATCGCAAGCATTGCGAAAGTTGTATATGGAGATAGTGATACAGAGAAGGCATGGGAAGGTACAGATGGATTTAAAGAATACCTTGCAAATACTACACAAAGCAGTTCCGAAGACTGGCAGTATATTCCTGAAAGCGGAACCGGCATCGACCCTGTTCTCGGCGGGTATTTTTACTATAAGAAAGCACTGCCTGTAAACGACGCCACAACATCGCTTATCAAAAAAGTAAAAGTGGACTATGGCACCATGCCGGGCAACAGTAACAGTAATATCGACTATATCCGTGATTACGAGATGATCGTATATACAGAGACGGTGCAGACGGTGGATACCGATGGTACTGACTATGCGGCACAGGGTGTAACCGATGGTTGGAAAAAAGCATGGGAAAGATTCCTTAAAAAGACAACACCAACACCATAAACACAGCGGCGGACGACCGGGGCAGGGTTTAGGTTTTTGATTGCCCGTTCGTTTGCGGCAGAAGATAGAATAAATGGAATATGCTGGGTATGCGTGAAAAAGATTAATATTTTTCTTGTATATTTATACTAAAGGTATTGACAAAATCACAAAAATAATGTACAATAACGATGAATAGAGTGAATGAGTGCCTTTGGGTACATACTCGTTCGGATAAGGTGAGATTATGAAGAAAATACCGATTTTCAGATGGTTATTTTCGGCAGTTCTTTATCTTATAATTGCGGTAGTATTGTTAATGCTCGTAATGATGCTGGTATTCGGACTGAAGCTCTATTGTGTCCAGACGGGAAGTATGGAACCTACATACCCCGTAGGGGCAATGATCGTTGTTGAGGATGTCGAACCGACAGCGCTTGAAACAGGCGATGTAATAACATTCACAGTAGGTGACGGAACAGTCGTAACTCACAGGATTGTCGGAATAGACAGACAGACCCGGCAGATCGAAACAAAGGGCGACAACAATAATGCCGCCGACAGCTCGCAGATAAGCTATGAAAATGTCATCGGAAGGGTGAAGTTCGGCATACCCGCAGTGGGATATGCGGTTTCGGCAGGATCATGGCGGGAGTTTTTATCGTTGCAGTGATCGGAGTCAATCTTATCGTGCGGATGTACGACAGGGACTGTGAGGAGGACGAGAAGGAACAAAGCGAGGAATCCCAAAAACCGGAGGGGAGTGGTCAGTTATAAAGAAAAAGAAAAAGACGGAAGCTGCGGAAGAAACCGAAAAGATGCCATTAGGCGCAAGGATATTTGACATAGCCTTTACGGTGTTTGTCTATATGCTTGCGGCGGCGATAATAATAGGGGCTTTGCTTTTCTCTTTCAGTACATCGGAGGATAAGGCGCTGTTTGGCTACCGCTACTATACGGTACTCACGGGGTCAATGTCGCCGACGTATAATGTTGGAGATATGATATTTGTACAGCTCAAGGAAGGCAAGGACATCAATGTAGGTGACGTAATCACGTTCAATCCCTCTCAGGACAGCGACGCATACCTCACTCACCGTGTGACGGAGAAAATAGAAAATTACGAGGGTTCAGGCGTAACATGCTTTAAGACTCAGGGTGATGCGAACAATGCGCAGGACAGCTTTCTTATTGACGAGAACAGAGTTATAGGAACGGTCAATTTCGGTATACCGATGATCGGATATGTTGTGCGGTTTGTGCAGCTGAGGTGGTATCTGATACTGCCGATCGTCATAATGATTGCTGTATTTTTCCAGCTTCTCAAACGTTATTTCCTGATGGAAAAGGATGAGGAGACGGAAGGAAGTTCCGCAGCCGAAAATAAAGACGTCGGAAATAAGTCTGAAAAGACAGAGACCGAGGGCGGAAAGCCTGAGGAAAAGCCCGCAGGCAAGAAGGAGGAGACTCCTGAGGAGTCTGAGGGAGAGAAGAAGGAATAGTTTTATTTGTCAGGAACTGTTCCCGAAAAAAGTAAATTAAGCGGCAAAGAGATCGCTTATAAATAGGATACCTCCGGAACACGGTTTCAGAGGATCCAAAAAATTCATTATAAAGGAGAAATGAAATATGGCAAGCAAATCAAAGAGAAGACGCAAGGTCTTAGGCGCATCATGCATACTTGCTGCGCTGATAATAGCAGGCTCATCATTTGCATGGTTCACATCTAAAGACGAAGTTACCAACAGACTTTCCGCAAGTGCCGACTATGGTGTAACCATCGCCGAGGACTTTACACCGCCTGAGAACTGGGTTCCCGGTCAGAAGATTGACAAAAATGTAGGCATTGTAAACACAGGTAATGTTGATGCTTTCGTTCGTACATGGCTCGAAGGCGAAATGAGAGTTGTTAAGGAAACATCCACAGCTGTTGAAAAATGGGACACTGGAAATAATAAGTTTACTGATCTTGCATCGGGTGTTCTTTCAACTGCTTTGACCGCTGTTGAGGATACGACTCTTACTGATCTTAATTTAAACTATAGTGTTACAAATGGTGGAAAAACATATTATCTTCGTGAATTGACAAAAACCCAGAATGATAATCCTGATCCTACCACCCCTAACGATAATAATCCTGATGCATATTCAGAAGTAATGGCTATCCAAGCTGGCGGACAGCTCGTTTATACGACAGGAACAAAGTTCAAGTATACTCCTAATCAAAGTCTTGCAGTACAAGATAAATTGCATACAATCCAGAACATAGTGGCGAATACTCCTTACACTGTTGTGGTTGATGCTGCAAGTACATCAGCAGCATACAATAAGGGAATTAATGTTTCTGGAAGTATTATTACTGTGGAAGATATAAAATATCTCCCATCAATTGACTCAGATAGCTTTGTTCCTGCTACACCCGGACTCTACATTTTTAAGAGAAATACTGCTTTGAACAATACTCTGAGTAGTGATAGCATGGAGTTTACAGGGTATCAATATGCAGCTTCAGTTGCTGATGAAACGGCTGCTGGAGAAACTCCTGGTTTAGGTGTATATCTTGCTTTGCATAATGATGAAAATGGTCGTTCGGATTATACATTGCCAAGTAATGCAGTGACCGCAACTTACAGTGACCCTGCTGCTGCCACACCTGGCGATGGAACATGGTCTTATGCTCCTACAACGAATCTACAGCTTTATACAGCTGAAAGAACAACAGTTGCTAATTCTGGTTTGACATGGACATATCATGCTCCCGTCGCAGCTACCACTGGAGCAACTCCTACTCCGGCAGAACAGGGCTATCTGGAGGCAGCTAATGGTGATATAAAGATTAATGTTTATCTTGCAAACATTAAGGGTACAGCTGAAATAGCTCCGACTGGTACTACTGGAAAAGACACCAACTTAAAATATGCTACTACAGGAGCAGAAAGCTGGACAAATCTTGATAATGTATTCTATTACAACAATGATGTTGAAGAAGGTTGTACAACAGAGAGATTTGTTGATAGTGTAGAACTTGATAAGAGCGTAACAAAGGATGACTATCTTGCGTTTGACTTTGATTTGAATGTTAAGATGGAAAGCGTTCAGGTTACTGTTGGAGAAGATGGCAAGGAAGACCTTACAGCTGCTAAGTCAGAATGGACTGCAATTGATCAGACTGGAACAACTGCAACTTACAGCAACAATGAGATTAGTTCTATCACGTGGACAAATGTAGCTACTCCGTGATAATTTTTACCCCCTAAGCTGTAAACCACAGCAAAAAACTGAATAACTAAAGCAACCCCCGACACGACCGAAAGGCTGTGCCGGGGGTGAATTTTTGAAAAAGCGGTTGACAATGATGCGGAAAAGTGGTAGAATACAGGTAGGCAAAGGAAGTAAACGATGTTCCACAGGAGCATAAAAACATCCCCCACAAGCGGCTACTTGTGGGGGACTGCCTTTTATGTACCGGGTAGGCTAACACCTGAGGCTGGTTACCAAATTAATCGTCATTGTCCAACCATTTGCAGATACAGTAAGATACTATGCCTGCCATGACAGCAACGATAAAGGAAGTGAACGGATCCACAGTTGCAACCCCCTTTCCGTACCAGTTTAGGGGCGGTAACACGAATATTATAACATATTTCGACAATTTTGTACAGTGATTTCGTAAAATTACGGTTGACAAATCAGCTAAAAAGCACTATAATATAAGCAGAAACAAGGCGACTAGCCAACTACGGCAGTCCCCAAATAAGATTAGTTAGAAGTTAACCGCTCAGTTTGGACGACAGGCGGTTACTTCTTTTTATGGTCGTCAAAGTAAATGATAAAATCAAGCACTAAGCTGACTATTGATATATACAGCGTAGCTTTGGCGATAAAGTCACCATATGTAAGCATGCTATCAATCCCCCTTCATAAACTCAGGGGGCATAAATCAAAGTCGCCCCCTTGTAAAAAATGGGGGACTAACCGCAATCCGCAGGCTGATCGCCTTGCAAGTAATATTTTACACGATTCAGAACATTGTGTCAATGGCATTTCTGCAATATTGAGGACGCTCAGGCTGAAAACAGAATAACTGACACCCCCCGGCAGGCTCAATCGCTTGCCGGGGATCGCTTTTTGCATTATTTGTAATTCAGAAAAATGGAAAATTTTTAATCGTTGCAATTTGAACAAAATATATTGACTAATAATCAAAAAAATGGTATCCTTAAAGTGTATTATTACATATTTAATTCAGAATTAAATGTTCAAATAGCTGCACAGCTTGAGTGGGAAATTCCTACATTATATATGGGGGGTATGCCACTTCAGCGATTATCTTTTTAAAAGGGAGAGATATATAATGAAAGAGACGATATTCAGATATGCAAGATCAATAAGGGTACGAATAATCTCCGCTTTTTTGGCTTTTTTGATATTTGCACTCGGATATGTGGGTTATTTTGATTTTGAGGGTTTTGAGCATGGTATGACTGCCGATGCACTGGAAATAACTTCCGTTACAAAGACCGGCAACTACATCAACAAGGACTTTGTGTCGAGTACATCTCATGACGGTCACAGTGCAGTGGCGGCAAGTTCAAGTGCTCCGAATTCAAGTCATACGCTCAACTACAGATACACGGGTGCAGTCAAAACCTCAAAAGTCAGTCTTTACGACTACAAGACCGATGCTGAAATTGATGGAAACACAATATCGAATAAGTATACAGACTGGGGCAGTGAGCCTTTTAAACAGTTTAATGATGCCATTTCAAATTCTGTTAACAATACATTGGTATCCCAAAATAAGAATAACATTACTATTCGATTTAGCCCTACGTCAAATCAAAATTGGTGGACTAAAGTGTATGTAAAGTTGTGGGATAACAATGGAAATGGATCCGAATGGAATTATAATGAAATGACCAAAGATACTGCAAAAAACGATTTTTATATTACCTTTAATTTGGTTGATTCCACGGCAACTAATTATTTAAGTTTTGTTCCTACAGGCATGTATTTTCGTAATGAGTATGATAATAATGATTCATACAATCACAATAGAACAACAGACTTGAATGCAACATTAATTCCGGGGTATACATATGAATTTAGTGATACAGATCAATTTGATTCAAACAGTTATTATTACTATGCTGAAAGAAAAAATCCTACAAATATAATATTTTATGATAAAGACAAAGAAATCAGTGATAGTAATAGCGTGTATATTTACTTATGGAATAAAGAAAATAATGCTAACAATGGTTGGCCAGGGCAAAAAATGACTCCGATTGGTGATGATAAATATAAACTTGAGTTTACGGGAAACTTTGATCCATATAATTTTATACTAACTAATACAGATAATACAAGTGCAGGTGATTCTAATAAAATTCTTGGTACAGGTGATTTATGTTTCAACAGAGTTTTAAAATATGGCTGGACATATGAGTTTAAGTGTGAGAAACAAACAGATAGCACATATAAGACGACCATATATAATGTGATTAACCCGGCAAACAAAGCTTTGTATACCGATGCGAAAGTATGTAAGTATACTGATCCGCTGTATTTCGGCTGTTATTACAGAACCACTCAAATTGCAGGTACGTACGCTGATGATTTCAAGCCTGATGGAGTTTCATCGTACATCAGTGGCAGCAATACAGTTACATTCGGCGGACCATACAGAAACTTCTACTGGCAGGCAAATCTTGGCATGAAAAGCATCGGGGACGGCACAGGCAACAACAGTGTTGATGTTCGTGGTCATGCGGCTGTTCAAGATCTTGTTGATAGTACATTAGGAAACGGCGGCGAATTAAAGCAAAATGGGTTTGAACTGCCGTATTTCAGCAGTACCTTTGCCAGCTCCAACCCTAATTTGATGACAGTGTATAACAAGAGTAACAAGGGGATCGACTTCCCGTTCTATGAGATACTTGCCAATGTGAATGATGTTAGAAAAGTTGGCAGTGTCGGCAATAACACTGACACCGCACGTTTTTATCAATTCTGTTCGGATGACGTCAATCTTAAATTTGATACCAGAAGTCAACAGTTTCTTGAAGAAACCAATACAAGAATCAGGTCGAACAATACAAATTCATCGAACGTCTATAAGACCGGTTATTTCCCGTTCAATGACACAAACTCAAACGGAGCAAGCAACAACCTCGGTTTTGGTACACGCTTTGAACTTAAATTCAAACTAAGCAAAGATGGTACAGTAGACTCTTTAGATAAAGACGGCAATAAATCGACTAATCCTACTAAGATACACACAATGTTTGAGTTTTTGGGTGATGATGACCTGTGGGTATTCATCGATGGAAAATTAGTACTTGACCTTGGCGGTACACACGACCAGACATCGGGACTGATTGACTTTTATGAAGGCATAGCCTATGCCAATAAAGCAATGAGTATCACGGACACAGGAAATAACCCTGATAATCTTGGAGCAAGCGTTGGCATAAAAGAGAAAAATATAAAAACACTAATTAACGGTTATAATTCCACAACCAATGAATATGACACGAATACTACCCACACAATGACGATTTTCTATCTTGAACGAGGTATGATGGACTCAAACCTGATGGTTCGTTTTAACTATAAGCCGGAGTCTAATTTCAGCAAGATGAAGATCCGTGAGGTGACAAATTTCAGCGGTGTTAACGAGGGACTTGTTGATTTGACAAAAAAAGCTGCCGACAACGATGTTTTCAGCTATCATGTTGAAAATTCGGATACAGATTCAGATACACCTCAATACACAGGTATTCTTTATCCGACATATGATACGTTCATAAGAAATTATGTAAACGATCAAACAAACCCGACTGTTGATAGTACTATGAACGATCAGCTGACAGGTAAAACACTCGAATATGAAACAGAGTTAGCTACTGACCCGGATGCTGTATTTTTGAACGTTGAAAATAACTGGAAAGATAGCAATCCTATATTTGCTGCATGGATATGGAATAGCAGTGAGGGCGAGAATAATGGTAAACTTTATATTGGCGAAAAAGTACATAATACGGAATATATATATAAATTCAGAGGTTATCCGAGTGATGCAGATAAAGTAAAGTTCCTTCGTTTAAATCCTGCTAATGCACCGTATCTTGGGGGGAATGTTAGCTGTCCCTCTGCATGGAATAGTGCCACAACAGGTTTAAATACAGGTGCTTTATATAGAACAAGCGATTGGAATATCGTTGCATGCGATAAACCAAATGAGTATTATTCGCATAAAGTATTAAAATACATGAGCGGTAATGATTCTATCTTCAAACCCCAAAGTGGAACAAGTACCCCTGTTTCCAACACAAACTATCTTTGGGTAGATGAATTTGCGAAGCAGTCGGGAGCGGATATTGATGATATCACAAGCGGCTTCACAGGACGAACTGACGAGAACGGCAATTTATGTCTGATGTACGGTACAGCCGGAACGGAATCTTCCGCCGAATTTGAAAATCAGTTCGATAGAGACTCTAAAATGAAAGTTACTCAAAGCAGCACACTTTATTCTCCAACAAGGTCTGGAACAGTAACGTTTTCTCAATCGAGCAGAACGGTAAGCAGATATTATACGACAACTGTTACAGCTTATGACCGTGTCGGAGCAAAACTGACCAATCACAATAATAACTCCACGGGATCAGGTGCAGGCGGTTCGGGCGGAACAGGGGCTGATTATCAATTGAATTATGAAACTACTGCCAGCGGTATGGTGACAGATTATAAGTTCAATAACAGTCCAAATATACGAAGTGACGATACTTTAACTGTTATGATGACAGAGGAGTTTGAGAACACACCAAATACCGGCAATTTAACCGTCACAAAGGATATAGAAGACCCTGTCGGAAATACGGAAAGTAATGTTACTCGTGAATTTGAATATAAGTTGACTTTGACCAAAGTATTCAATATTAGTGGTGTAGATGTAACAAACAACGGCAACAATACAGGATATGAAAAGATCGTTACTAAAAAAACATCAGGAACGAATACTACAGATGGTAATGCACTTACTAATTCCGGTACTACAGAGAGTACATTCATACTAAAACAGGGTGAATCTCTTACTATCGAAGATATACCGGTTGGAACACATTATAAAATAGAGGAAGTTGGCGAAGTCAATTCTACTACTCCTTACTATGAGTTCAACAAAGCTTATAAGAAAAACGGCAGTAACTGGAATGAATTGACTCTTTCTACACCAGCAACTATTGAAGGTGATATAGTTACCGGCGAAACACATGAATACAAGTATGCAAACAAGCGTAAAGTCGGCAACTTGACACTGAGCAAATCGCTTGTTGGTCAGAGTAATGCGAAAACAGAAGTAGGTGATAATACCACATTTACACTTAATGTCACTCTGCAAGCAGACACAGGAGTAAATATCAAGAATTATCTCGGTGCATCGCCTACATTCACTTGTGGGACAGGAACAAGTGTTACTAATGGAGAATTTGATGCAAACGACAGAAAATACACGTTTACCGCAACGATCACACCATCTCAAACTATAAAACTAGATAATATCCCCTACGGTACAACTGTTTCTGTTGAAGAAACACAAGATTCCAACCACCCGGTCGCATCATATGCCTATACTGACAGCGGAAGCAATACATATACAAATGTCATAGAACATCCATCGACTGTCGTAACAGTTACAAATACTTACAGACAAATTACGCTGACTAAAACAGATTCAAAAGACAATAGTAAAAAATTACAGGGAGCTGTCTACTACCTGTTAAGACTGAAAGACGGTGTAAATGAGAATGATGCGAAAACCGCATTTGAAGGTACAACATCAAGTTATATTACCACACCTGTAACAACATATTTTGATGTTGTTAGCGGCACTCTCACAACAGACGTGAACGGCACAGTTATTATAAAAGATGCAGATGTTACCAACGGCTTAACTCCGGGCAACTATTATCTTTTTGAACAGTCCGCACCGTCTGATTACACCAGACAAAATTCATTCACGAACAATAAAATCACAATAAGTTCTACAGAATCCGACAATGCACAATATACTAAAACATTGACCAACGTCCGCAAAAAAGGCTCTCTCGAACTGGATAAGGTCGTTGCATCCGGCAGTCCTGAGGATACATTTATATTTACTGTTAGTTTGAACGGTTCAGCGGCTAATCTTGACTTGAATCAATATGGCATAACAGGACTTACAAGTTCGAGTTATGACAGTACAACTCATGTTATGACCGGTACGGTTTCTGTTGCATCAAATGCTTCATCCAATCCTACTATAACAAATATCCCCTTTGGAACAACGTATACTGTAACAGAACAATCAAAGGCAGAATGGATAGAAACAGGCACAGTGTACAGTGATGATAACAAGAAGATTGATACAGAACCGGGAACCAATGACAAAGTCACCATCACCAACGCCAAGACCGCTGAGATGAATCCGGCGTATCTGATGCTTTATGAGCATATCAATGAAAAGATCGATGCCTGGGGCGACCCGACATTCATCTTCAAGATCACGCAGACAAAGGATGCAAGCGGAACAAGTTTGACACAAAGAACACATATTGTTGCTTTGACGGTTGATGATGACGGAAAACTGAATCCGGACAATATTCTTGGTACAGAATACAACAACTGGTATCAGGAATCAACGGATGAAGAAGAGACAGTCAATTCATCAACTGTTCGTGAATATATGGGTATGTACCATATAGACAGAAATGGCAAGATCAGACTTGAACCCGGAACATATTCCATAACCCGTGTTCCTGTTTCTCGTTATGAGTTTGTTGCAGATACATGGAAACTCCAGAGTTATAATACAGCAGACATATACACTACTCACAAACTCACCGAAACAAACAAGAGTACAGGTACAGAATCAGCTGTAACTATCACCATTCCTGCAAACGATACAGGAATAGTACACTACTATGACAAAGTTGCGTATTATGACAAGTTCACCCATGCAGACAC
>Ga0326512_10002006_pt1 | contig 15243 bp, 10 predicted proteins | sample 1_2617_0518_D_FD_203652 | JGI IMG/M metagenome (GOLD analysis project Ga0326512, IMG submission 203652) | Bovine rumen microbial communities from UC Davis, California, United States - 1_2617_0518 | ecosystem: Host-associated > Mammals > Digestive system > Stomach > Rumen | place: USA... | reverse complement strand
ACGCTCCGTGACAGACACAAGCATGATGTTCATGATACCAATACCCGCCACAAGCAAAGAGAAAGCTGCGGCTACCACGAGGATAATCGTCACCGTATCCATGGTCGACGACATAGTCTCCATCATTTCAGTCTGAGAACGGATGGTGAAGTCATCGTCGGCATCTTCTTTCAGCTTATGATTGTCGCGCAAAATCCGGGTGAGTTCCTGAATGGAGTTAGCCGTCTCTTGTGTTGAGAGGTCAGCCTGCTCCTCAGACAGTTTGTCAAGCTTGATGGTGTTCAGGTTTCGGTTGCCGTTCCATACGGTCCACTGCCCGCTCAGCGAGTAAGAGCCATTATATGAGGTCTTATCGACTTTCGCATTCACCATTCCATTGGTCACATACGACATACCCGAGTCTTTCCAGGGCTGGTAGCCCAGGCTCTGGTTGGTCGATGCGCTCAGCGTAGGCAGGAGCGCAGCCTTGGCGCCTTTCAAATCTTCCGTAGCGCTCTCCTTCTGCAGTTTCGACTTCTGGAGGGTGATATTGTTCGCCATCGCATAGTCGATACACTCCTGCAGCGTCCACTGTTTCTGTGCAAATCCTGCCGAAGCGCTCAGCAGTGCTACACCTATTGATAATAACACCTTTTTCATCTGCGATTAAGTCTCACTAAAATCCCTGCAAAGATACGTTTTTTCTCACAAACCACAAAATAAATTCAACAAGAATTAGCATTTAATAAACCAAGCCCACTTTTTCGTCAACAAATCAAAACGCCTTACACAGAAACAGTCATACTCAGAATCATGGCTACAACACCTGTTACCGCTATTATTTTGCTTCGAGAGGAGTCTGACTTTGCTCCGAGGAAAGTCCGGGTTTGCTCCGTACTAAGCATCTCTTTCATGTATTTCGTCGAAAATATCCCCAGAAGTCGTCGAAATCTATTTGGGTGGTAACGGCAAACCACCTACTTTTGCACCAGAAAAACCCGCAAGGGGGGAACGAGAACAAAACAGAATAACAATAAAAAACAGAACATATGAAACAGTTAAAAGCATTTTTCGCAGCAACAGTGATGATAATGGCATCACAAGTAGCAATGGCCCAGACCACAATAAAGGGCGTGTTGATGGACGAAGCACTAGGTGAAAGCGAACCTTTCGCCACCGTCCGCGTATTTAAACAAGGTAAGAAAGATAAGCCTGTGGCAATGTTCCTCACCAAGGAAGACGGACAGTTCGCTCAGGAAGTGAAAGGCAAGGGTAAGTTCGACATTGTGTTCAGCAGTATAGGAAAGGAAGACCTGAAGCTGACTGTAACGCTCGGACAGCAGAACCCGCTGAATCTCGATACCTTATATATAAAAGAGAGCGCCACCATGCTGAAAGGCGTAGAGGTTGTAGCCCAGAAGCCATTGGTAAAGATGGACGTTGACAAAATGAGCTACAACGTGGCTGAGGATGAGGACTCGAAGTCGAACACCGTTCTCGACATGCTCCGCAAGGTTCCAATGGTTACGGTAGACGGACAAGACAATATCAGCGTGAACGGAAGTTCGTCGTTTAAAGTGTATGTTGATGGTATGCCCAACGTAATGTTCTCATCAAATCCCTCGATGGTATTCAAGAGCATGCCCGCCACAGCTGTAAAGAGCATCGAAGTGATGACCAACCCAGGCGCCAAGTACGATGCCGAGGGAGCTTCTGGCGTTCTGAATATCGTAATGAATAAGATGAACCCGCAGGCAATACAGAGTATGGATGGCTACAACGGAACACTGCGCGCATCAGCTGGTAACAAGCAACTTGGTGCCAGTGCTTTCCTGAACGGGCAAAAAGGAAAACTCTCTTACAGCGCTAACGTGATGACCTCTTACAACAAGCCTGGCACCACGGAGACCGAGATGGAACAGATTCAGGCCAATGGCGGTTCACAGCTGATGACCTCAACTAACGATGTAAAGACACCGTTTACAATGGGAAGTCTGACATTAGGTTACCAGATTGACGACAAGAGTGCACTGAACCTCACTGCTCAGGTGAATAGCATGACAATGAAGAGCAACGGCACCTCGCTGACCACCATGGGGGGCAATACCTATGGCACAGGCTTCAGCTATGGCAGTACTACCGATATGAAAATGACACGCACCTCATTTAATGGTAGTCTTGACTACCAGCGCTTTTTCAACAAGGAACACACTCAGTCGCTGGCCCTCACCTATCAGCTGAACTACAGCCCTGCTACTACAGAGTCGACCAACAACTTTGGCACGGCCTCATCAGTCATCGATCTGACAGACCGTTTCTCAGAAAATAAGGACAAGACCACCAATCACACCTTCCAACTCGACTACACCATGCCTTTAGGGACAGGACAGACACTGAGTCTTGGTAGCAAGTTACAGCTTCACGACGCGACATCAGATGCCAAATATTATCTGAAGAGCGTTTACGACCCAAACTCAAGCAGTGACTATGAGTACAAAAACTCCATCCTTGCGGGTTACGGCGAGTATGCAGGAAACTTCAACAAAGTTGGTGTCAAGGCAGGCCTTCGCTATGAGTACACTTGGCAGGATGTTGAATATCACTTGGGCAACGGAGAGGACTTTACAACCAGTTACGGTAACCTTGTTCCAACAGCCAGTCTACAATACAACATCGGCACAGGCAGCAACCTCGGTCTGACTTACAACATGCGTATCTCGCGTCCGGGCATCTCTTACTTGAACCCTTATGTAGACAAGACCAACCCTATCGCACTTACCTATGGTAATCCAGACCTTGACGTAGAGAAAAATCACAACCTCTCGCTGGTTTACAACCTGTTTACGCCAAAGTTGATGATTAACCTGAACTTGCACCACAACTTTGTAGACAACGCAATCTCACAGTACAGTTTCTATGACGACAGCAATCTGCTGAACACCACCTATGGAAATATAGTCAAGCGCCATCAAACGGGTGTAAACGGCTATGTAAACTACCTACTTACAAAGGACACGCGAGTATTCTTCAATGGTGGCGTGAACTATACAGATCTTCGCAGCGACGCTCTTGCACAGAACAACAATGGCTGGACTGCCAACGCGATGGTAGGTCTTCAGCAGACACTACCATGGGATCTCAAACTGAGCGCCTTCGCAATTACCTCTACCAAAAGCTATACCCTTCAGGGCTGGAGCGGTGGATTTAATCTTGTAACCGCAAGTTTGTCGAAATCGCTGCTTAACGATAAGCTCAACCTGAGTGTTAGTGGAATTCTCGGCCTCAACGGTGGTGGAAAACTGAACATTGAGAGCAACAGTCGCGGTAAGGACTTCATAAGCCACACCAATATCAAAGTTCCCATTTATGGCGTGACCTTCACCGTAAGCTACACATTCGGAAACACGAAGGTGAGAACCAAACAACATGTGAACCGCGTTCAGAATGATTTCATCGAACAGCAGTCACAAGGCGAGATGCTTAACAGCGTAGGCTCTGGTACTGCAGGAACTGGTACTGGAACAACTAACGGCACCATGCCTCAGTAACATTCTCTCCTCCTGAGTATGGGGATTACTCAGGAGGAGGATTTTTATTTGTCCATTTTTTTGTTCATTCAAAAAATAATACCTATCTTTGCAGTCGTATGAAGAAGATCGAAAGAAAAGACATCTGGTTGTTCGTGGCTCAACTTGCAGTATGGCTCATCATCATGCTGGCACTCCCGTTGGCCACTTTCCTCAGTACACAGGATTTCCATTCCACCAAAACCTCGGTCCGCGTGGTTTGGGGTATTATGCATTCACCCTTCGTGATTTATTTTACCAACTTCTACATTCTCGGACCTTTCCTGTTTTTCAAAAGACGCTTCTGGTTGTTTGTTCTTTGCAATCTGGCGCTCATTCTCTTCATGAATTTTCCCTTCATCTACGTATTCCTAGCCCGTGACCGCATTCCTGAAATGCCTGAGATGTCGCCCAACATGTGGATAGGATTCTTCTCTGGAGTATTCATGTTTCTACTGCTTAACTGCGTCATAGCAGCTATTGCCATCGGTATACGGCACTTTATACGCGTCCGCCAGATTAAACAGCAGTTGCAAGATGAAAAAGCAAAGAATACAGAGGCTGAACTTGCATGGTTGAAGAGCCAGATTAATCCCCACTTTCTCTTCAACACCCTAAACAATATCTCGAGCCTCACACAAATAAATCCTGATGCCGCACAGGATGCCATTGCTCAACTGAGTGACCTTTTGCGCTACGCCATGTATGAAACAAACAAGAAAACAGTACCCATTCAGGGCGAGGTAGAGTTTATGCGTAACTATATCGCACTGATGGAATTGCGTTGCAATGAGAAAACAGAGGTGACCACAACCTTTGACGTCGGACAGAACATGGAAATTGCACCGCTTCTATTCATTTCACTCATCGAGAATGCCTTCAAGCATGGCGTAAGCAGTAATCGTCCTTCAAAGATTGACATCAATCTGCTACAGAACGATGACGAACTGGTGTTCAGTTGTGACAACACCAACTATCCAAAGGACGATGCAGACCGTAGCGGTTCAGGTATCGGTTTGGAGAATACCCGTCGTCGCTTAGATCTTATGTATGCCAACCGCTACAAATGGGAGCAAACACTCGAAGGTGAAATGTATCATATAAAAATCATATTAAAGATTTAAGAGATATGTCATTAACCTGTATCATTGTAGACGACGAGCCTCTGGCAGTCAAGTTATTGGAATCGTTCGTAGCCAAGACGCCAGATTTGGAGCTATTGGGCTCATTTACCGATTCTGTTGAAGCTATTAACGCCATCAAGGAACAGAATCCCCAACTGCTTTTCCTCGATATACAGATGCCGGACTTGAATGGCATGGAACTGGCTCATATGATACCAGCAGAGACGCGTGTGATCTTTACCACAGCCTTTAAGGAATATGCATTTGAGAGTTACGAGGTTAAAGCGCTCGACTTTCTCTTGAAGCCCATTCGCTACAATAAATTCATAGCCGCAGTGGAAAAAGCCCGCGAATGGTTCGGACGAAACCCTATAGAAGTCACAAACGACACAGCAGATGCCATAAAAAACTGTTCCGCAGAGATGCCGTCTACCATATTCCTCAAAGTCGATGGCGAATACCGTCAGATAAGCCTCTCTCAAATCCTATACGTTAGTGGATTGAAAGACTACGTTATGTTCTATCTTGAGGGTGAGCGCAAACCGCTTGTCACACACCTGACAATGAAATCGGTTGAAGAGATGCTGCCAACAACACAATTTATGCGCGTTCACCGCTCATACATCGTAGCTCTTGACAAGATTCGAAGCGTAGACCGTAATGACTGCATCTATATAGGCGACGAGATTATCCGCGTCACCGATGCGTTCCGCGAGAACTTCATCAATTTTCTACAGTCAAAGTTTATCAACTCCTGAGTTTTCTTGCACGGCTCACTACAAGTCCAAAGCCATAGAGGGCCACGATGACATAACACAACAATGGAATGATGAATGGAACCACCATGTCGGTAGCATCGGCTATGATGCCTACCAGCAGGAATCCACATCCGCCCACTGGGGTCATCATCAATATGGATGAAGCACTTTTCGTCAAACTACCCAAACCGCGTACAGCCAGCGAGAAGATTGTCGGGAACATGACAGCTTCGAATAGGTAATTACCTATCAGACCAATCATAGACCAGCGGCCAAAATTCATCAGAACAAGCATTATGCAAGCCACACACCCTGCACCACATAGGAATAACATCATTTCAGCAGGCAGTCTTCTCATAATCAGACTACCGCCAAAACGCCCTACCATAAAGAATGCCAGTGCACCAGTCAGCACAATCGATGCCGTACGATCATCCATCCACCCCATTCCTGTTACATAATTAATGAAGTAGCTGTTAATAGATATTTCCGCAACCTCATAAGAGAGCAGGGCAATAAGTCCATAAACGAAGTATTTATGCTTCCATACTTTCAATAGTGGCTCACGCCCATACCTTGCCTTCTGTTCCATACCGTCGTGATGCACTATCTCAGGAAGACGCACCCTAGAGAATACCGCTGCTATCAACAGCACAACAATGCCAAGTATGACGTAAGGCACAGCCACATTACCATTGCCATCATCGCTGAACAAGAACTGACCGACGGCAAAAGTTGCAAAAAGGCAACCCAGTCCGTTGAACGACTGCGACAAGTTCAGACGGCTTGACGCCGTCTCCTTATCGCCAAGTTCCGTCACATAGGGATTGGCCGCTGTTTCCAAGAACACCAGCCCTACACTGATTACGAACAATGCAAAAAGAAATGCTCCCAAAGTTCCTGCCTCTGTGCAGGGAACAAACAATAGTGATCCTATGCCAAACAGCAATAAGCCAAATACCACACCACGTCTGTAACCCATATAATTGATAAACAGACCTGCAGGTATAGCCATCAGGAAATAGCCCATATAGGTGGTCACCTGTATGAGCGATGATTCAGTAATAGAGATATGCATCTCATTTTGGAAATGCTTGTTCAGCACATCCAAAATGGCACGGGCAAATCCCCATAAAAAGAAAAGAGTAGTTATCAGAACGAACGGCACCAGATAGTTGGTGCCGTTCGTTCGAAAAAGGCTGTTTTTATTTGATTCCATTTTTTACTTATCAGAGCTATCAATGAGCTTCCATATTCCAGCAGCGCAAGCACCACCAACAAAAGGACCAATAATGAATATCCAAAGGTTTGCCAATGCTGTACCACCCTGGAAAACAGCAGGAGCTATAGAACGTGCAGGATTTACAGAGGTGCCAGTATAACGGATACATACCAAGTGAACAAGAATCAGCGACAAGCCGATAGCAAGGCCTGCAAAGTTGTTGGTAGCACCATTGGTCTTACTGGTAGCACCAAGCACCACGAGAACAAATACACATGTAAAGATTACCTCAGCCAGCAAGCCACCTAGAATACTCACATTAGCCTGAAGGTCATTAGCACCTGTTCCTTCTAAACCAGGAACATTCTCCGTCAATATATAGAGCAGCAGACTGCCTATGAAAGCACCTAAGACTTGGAAAAGTATATACATACCACAGTCCTTTGCATTCATTCGTCCGCTAAGAAAGCATCCGAGCGTGATAGCAGGATTGATATGACAACCACTGATACCGCCAATGGTATAAGCCATTGCCACAACAGCAAGTCCGAAGGCGAAAGCCGTTCCCACTACTGCGGGAATGTTATTTACAGGATCACAACCCAGGCTAACGGCAACGCCGCAACCCATCAGTACTAGCACCATCGTGCCAACCATTTCTGCTAAATACTTTTTCATAATCTTTATCGTTTTATGGTTTTAACAGGGGCAAAGATAGTAATTTTTCTTTTCCCCTCCAAACAATAATCCATTTTTTATCCTCATAACAACCATAAACCATCTTCATTGTCCGCCAAGTCTTAAGAAACAACTCGCAATATCATCCCAAGTCTTGAAAGTATCGCTACCGAAACAGATCTGTGTTGCCATGCCATCCCAATGTTGATCAGTGCCGATAAAATAATCACCATACAACAGTTGCCTCTGATTGGTAAAGACGGTATGTCCCCATGCTGGCACATTCACGTACTCATAGAGCCACTGATTGATATCGGTATAGTAGGAAGCATTGTCTGGTGCATCAGCCACAAAATAAAGCTGATAAGTCTCTAAGAGCGTACGGATTGTCTTCTGCGAAGAGCTATTGGGTTTTTGCCACTTATCCTTCAGTGCATCAATACCTATATATATGATAGGACGTTCCCTTCCCTCCTGACGGTCATCAATCCATCGGATGACGGGAACTACCGAGTGCATGAACGAATTGTCATTCATTCGATGTTCACCATGGAAGCGGATGGCCTTCGGATAGTGCCCACGAAACAAATCGTAGGTATTCACTGTAGTATCCTCGTCGCCGAAGAGTCCCCACACCCTCTCCTGTTCCTCGTCTGTTACAGCACTAAAACATTGTTCTGTCAAGTCCTTATATTCTTTGACAAGCGCTTTAGTTACTATAAAGTCCTGCACGCCATCTTGACGAGGGTTTGAAAAGTGCTGAGCTCCTATCATACCATGCTCCTTCATCGTGTCACCCATCCGCATAGCCGGGTTCACCAATATGCGGTCGAAGCCGTCAAGCATCTCCGCATACATGCCTCCCATTGAAGTACCAATAATCAAGTCGGGGGTCTCTGTTTGACATAGCCGACGCAACAGGTCTATAGCATCCTTCGGATGGATGGGCAGGTCGGGCGCAATCACTTCAGCATGAGGTAAAACCTCACGGATACGTGTCACCGTTCCGCTCTGTCCACTACTACCGAAACCATGCACATACAATACCTTTTTCCCTTTGAAGAGTTCTGGGAACTGCTTGATATATTGGTTTATTTGTTCCATACAGATAACAAAGTCACACAATCAGAATTGCCAACGGTTAGGTATCTGGCGCTCAGGCCATAGATGTTTGCAATAGGTGTAATGATAACGATCAAGGAGCTGAGTAAAGCCTGAAAGACGTTGTATAAAGTCTTCAAACTTTTTCTTCTCTGGTTGAGTCCATTGTACTTCGGCAAGGGCCGACATACGAGGCAGAGCATGATACTCTACCATACTTTCTGTAGTCAGGTACTCTGACCAAAGATTAGCCTGAGTACCAAGAATATGCTTGCGAGCCTCAACAGACAGACTATCAGGGGCAGGATCAAGTGCATAAACCTTCTCGATAGGAATAAAACCGCCACAACGACTAGGTTCAAATTGTGTATCTTCTACCTGTTGATAATCAAAATAACAATGAGTAGTGGGAGCCATAATCACATCGTGGCCCGTCTCAGCAGCCTTGGAGCCAGGATCCATTCCTCGCCATGACATAATCATCGCATCCTGAGGCGAACCATCAAGGATTTCATCCCACCCCAAAGCACGACGATGATGAGCTGTAAGAAAGTCGAACACACGTTTTGTGAAGTAGGCCTGTAAAGGTGATAATTTCGACGTGAGCGGTGAGAATTCCTCAGATTTTTGTTGAGGAGTTGGAAGGCTTTTCTGAAGTACTTGGCATTTGGGGCATTGCTCCCACTTTTCGGTAGGCGTCTCATCGCCACCAATATGAATCACCTCAGAAGGAAAGATATCCATAACCTCCGTCAATACATCCTCCACAAACTGATAGACACGCTCGTTGCTAACACAGAGCACATCTTTATAGACGCCCCAATAATGACCGACCTGATAAGGGCCACCAGTACAACCCAATTCGGGGTAACTGGCAAGAGCAGCCAACATGTGGCCAGGCATATCTATCTCGGGGACAACAGTGATGTGACGGGCTGCAGCATAAGCAACGATCTCACGGGCCTCAGCCTTGGTATAATAACCGCCATAAGGCTTATTATCATCAAGATCGGAGTTAGTCCCAATGATTGTGCCTGTTCTGTTAGCCCCCACCTCTATCAAACGAGGCCACTTCTCAATCTCAATACGCCAGCCCTGATCATCGGTAATATGCCAATGAAACACATTCATATTGTGAAGTGCCAGCAGATCAATGAACTTCTTGATGAATGAAACCGAGAAAAAATGACGAGAACAATCGAGATGCATGCCTCGCCAAGAGAATCGCGGAGCATCAGTAATGACTACGGCAGGAAGGGGCTGGAGCCCATCTATAGATTTTCTGAGTGTTTGGATGCCATAAAAAACACCTGCGGCAGAACCACCCTGGATTGTTATACCTTTATTATTTATAGTAAGTACATAGCCTTCAGAAGCGGAGACCTTCGGCGATACGGAGAGTTCAATATAACGAAGTTTCTTTTCACGCTTCTGCGAGATAGATGGTTTTATGCCTACCATGTCTTCCATATACTGCTGAAGGAAATCTGCTTCTTGCTGTAGCTCAACAGGGGAAAGGATCTGCACACTACCATCAAGTATAAATGGGGCGCCTTTCTGCATATCAACGCTCTGTGGTAAAGGCACAACATCATAGGTCACTGCTGATACTGCCACAGGCAGCAGCATAGCAACAAGAAATAATAGTTTTCGCATATATAAGTTCAGATTTTAGAATTTGTATTCGACAAAAGCCTCCATAGCCTCGTAACATGCTAGTCCGAGGTCATCATAACGCTTGGCAGTCTCACGGTTGCGATCCTCTGCCCGCTGCCAGAATAGGCGTTCGTCATTTCCTAGGAAGGGAGCACTCTCCATCTGGCTCTGATGACGCAGGATGGCGTTTCGCTTTTCACGCAGTTCCTCTGGACTCATGGGTACGCACATCTCGATATCGGCAACATCCCACTCAGCCCAAGCACCACGATACATCCAAACGCGACAATCTTTGAGCCATTCCGCCCCAGCTTTCTTCTCCTCGTCAATAGCTGCTAATACGGCATCTGTACACTTGCGATGAGTACCATGAGGATCGGCCAGATCGGCAGCCACATAAATCTGATGAGGCTTAATCTCAGAGATTAACTCCTGAATGGGAAGGACATCACGCTCAGACATCGGCAACTTCTCAATTTTACCACTCTCATAGAAGGGTAAATCGAGGAAATGGATATGCTTACTGTCGATGCCGCTATATTCACAGGCCAGGCGAGCCTCGCCACGACGAATCAGGCCTTTCAGACGAAGGATCTGCTCACTGTCAAGGTCGCCCTCCTTTTTATTCTTGATAAAAGCCTTAACCACCTGATAAGAGTGTTTAATAACCTCATCGCTACCATTAGCAAAAATGGTATTGAAGCCATTGATAAAATGCATAAAACGGCGCACCTCTTCATCGCCCACGGCGATATTACCGGATGTTTCGTAGGCAATGTGCACATCGTGCTTCTGTTGCATCAGTCGACGGATGGTACCACCCATGGAGATGACATCATCATCGGGATGAGGGGAAAAGACAATAACGCGCTTTGGATAAGGTTTAGCACGCTCCGGGCGGGTCGTATCGTCGACCCCAGGCTTACCACCAGGCCATCCTGTTATGGTATGCTGCAACTCATTAAACACCTCAATGTTTACCAAGCCAGCCTGCCCGTCGAACTGCTCAACAAGGTGGCCTAAGCCATTCTCTACATAGTCTTTGGTAGAAAGCTTCAGCAGAGGCTTGCCTACCTTCTGACACAAATCGATAACCTGCCGACGCAACTCGTGGTCGGGCATTTCAATAGTTGATGTTAGGTTCAGATTCATAGAAGTATATTAAAATAGTTTAACCTTAAGTTTATTCATTTGAAGGAAATAATACCACACCCTGTTGTTTCTTACCATCCATCATAATCTTCATGGGACGTTCGAAACGTACGTGGCGAACGAACCTTGTTTCCTCTACAGCTGGCATAGCATCGAGCATCTCTTTTTGGAACACACCGTCGCCCGTAAAGGTATTGATAGTGAAATAGCCTACGCCAAACGAAGTGAGATTTTGGAAAAAGTGGGTCCCTTGAGAAGGATCGACGTGATAGTTCTTCAGTCCAACCTCAACGATGACGCGAGCCGCAGAGATGTGAGGCCACTTCACAGGAATGCCTAACCAGTAGTCACTGGATCCCCAACGACCAGGACCTATTAACACATAGTTCTTATCCTCCTTGAGGAATTGACGGTTCATCTGCTCTATCTCGTCAGCAATATAGGGATTGTTCACTGCAGTAAAATCATCATCAGTCTTGACGTAAATCACATCAAACACATCCTCCGAGATACCATGACCAAGACTATTGTGAGAACGCAACAGACATTCGGTATCGGATATCTTCTGCAGATCCTCATCAAGCACCTGTTTTGAGTCTACGATAGGACGAATCTGCAACAGATAGAACTCACCAGTACGATCGTCGTTCAGATTGCAGGCAAATTCAATCTCCACAGGGCGTCTCATCTCCTCAGAACCGTATTTCTGAGCCATCTGCAATAATTCTGGCAAGGGGAACACACCATGCTGGAGAACGCCACAGAAAGAAATCACCTTACGGCCGCCATCGTAAATGCCATCTCGGATTATCTGGTCGGTGGGATCATAAGTAGAGGCAATATAGGTCAGCGAGCCATCGGCAGCAGCTTGCTTCACTCTAAGATTCTTGATATTAAAACCATCGTCAACCTTAAAGTCATCACCCACATGGGCCATATCAAGGGCATAGAAACGTGTCTGTGTCTCACTAAGGGCCGTTTCCATCTCACTAGTCTGAAGGACCTGAGTTGGATGGTAAGGTGACACACGGAGCGTCTGTCCTCCATCAACAATATATTTACCCAATCCCAAAGCCAGCGAAGCAATTCCTTCCTCTGCTGTCTCTTCACCAATAGGATAATAGTTCAACGAACGAAGCACACCCGAGAAGTTCGGATAATAAAGATTGCCATACTGCTTACCCACCACTTCCTGCAGAATTACTGCCATTTTCTCCTGATCGATGACATTCTGAGTGGCCAACATATAGGCCTTGGAATCTTTATAATACACCGAGGCATACACACCCTTGATGGCACAAGCCAGCATGCGTAGCATTTCATATTTATCCTCTAAGTAAGGAATCATATAGGTGCTATAGATACCTGCAAACGGCTGATAGTGGGAATCTTCAAGCAAAGAACTGGAGCGCACGGCTATTGGTGACTTTACTGCATCAAAGAATGTGAAGAAGTCAGCAATCAACGAATCAGGCAACTGAGCTCGCATGAAATGCTGCAGGATCTCTTCGTCTGAAGCATCGGAAAGTGCCACAGGATAGAGGTTGTTTTTCTCCATAAACTCATCGAAGAAGTCGGTACAGAGCACAACAGTCTTCGGTATCGACACCTTGGCCGTCTCGTACTGATTAAGTTCAGGGTGACGCTTGATGATATTATCGAGGAATGCCAAACCGCGGCCTTTACCTCCGAGGGAGCCCTCGCCGATACGGGCAAAGTGGGCATAGCGGTCGAACTTCAAACGGTCAAATACAGCAACCACACCGATGTTCTTCATCTTACGATACTGCACAATAGCATCAAAGATAATCTGGCGGTGGGCATCAACATCCTGCAATTTATGCCAGGTGACGTGCTTCAAAAATGCCGACACAGGGAAGATGGCACGCGCACAAAGCCAACGGCTCATGTGGTTTCTCGACACATGGTAGAGCATTGAATCACGAGGTATCTTGAAGATATTATCCTGCAGTTCTTTCAGCGATGACACGCGAAACACCTCTTCCTTCGTCTCTGGATTACGGAAGATAAAGTCACCAAAGCCCATGTGTTCCTCCATCAGATGGTGGAGATCGACATTCATTTTGGTAGAATTCTTGTCGATAAAATGGAAGCCCTCGGCCTCAGCTTTCTCGCGATTAACGATTTCACTGGAATCAAGAATCAGTGGTACATACTCATCGCGTCGACGTATTTCACGAAGCAGTTTCAGACCAGCCTCTGGATCGCCCTCTTCAACATGCGACAACCGCCCAGGAACGCTTTTCATGGGAAAGCGGGTGTCAGAAATCACACCTAATGTATTCTCATGATACTTCTCAAAGAGCATCATAGCCTCCTCGTAGTTTGTTGCCAACACGACCTTGGGGCGTCCGCGCTTTCGTTGAGCAGCAGCGTGCGGGTTCAACGCCTCGGTAGAGAATCGCTTCGACTGTGCTAATATATAATTATACACATTAGGCAACACAGATGAGTAGAAGCGGATATTATCCTCGACAAGCAATATCATCTGCACACCAGCCTCCTTGATGTCGTGATCAATGTTCATCTTATCCTCTATCAGTTTAATAATCGACATGATAAGATTGGTATTACCCAACCAACAGAACACGTAATCAAACACCGACATATCCTCGTCCTGAATACGTTTGGTAATACCATGCGAGAACGGAGTAAGAACCACACAAGGGATATTAGGATGAGCAGCCTTTACCTCACGAGCCACAGTAAAGGCATCGTTATCAGCATTACCTGGCATACAGATTACAAGATCGATATCTGTAGTCTGAAGCACCTCATTGGCCTCCTCGGTCGTCGAGACCTGTCGGAAGGTAGGCGGGTAACGCATACCCAACTCCATGTATTCATCGAATATCTTTTCATCCACTCGACCATCGTCTTCAAGCATGAAAGCATCATAAGGATTGGCCACAATAAGCACATTAAAGATGCGTCGCGTCATCAAGTTGACAAACGACACATCCTTAAGATAAAACTTATTCCACTCCTGTGGTATGTTAGTTGCTTCTTCCATCTTGCGCGCAAAGATACAATATTTATGCAATATAACCGAAGGATTTATAAAAAAACTACGATTAAGTATAAAGATACGTTAAAAGTAATCCAAACTAATTAATTTAGTTTAAAAACTATAAGTATTAGTTGTATATAACGAAATCTTTTAGTTACTTTGCGCTCAGGTATTGGATAAGTCGCTCACGCTCGGCCAGTTGAGAACGAGTTCTCGCGGCTCTCGCATAATTGCGATTTTGATTACGACGCGACATTTGATGAATTATTCGGCAGAGCGGAAAGGCGATAGCCGAAGCAAGACTAAAAACAGAAAAAAATGAAGAAGCTTACAAACAAAGAAAAGGAAATCATGGATTTGTATTGGCAACATGGTCCGATGTTCGTCAAGGAACTCTTAGAGTACTACGACGAGCCACGTCCACATTTCAATACACTCTCCACGATGGTAAGGATATTAGAGAAGGAAGGTTATCTAGACCATAAGCAGTTTGGAAACACCTATCAGTACTTCCCCTTAATAACGGAAGCAGAATATGGACGCAAATCTATTGCAGGCGTTATCAAAAACTATTTCTCTGGATCCTATCTATCGGCAGTCTCCTCGTTCGTGAAAGAAGAAAAAATATCAATAGAAGAACTAAAAGATTTGATCAACCAAATAGAGAACAACAATGATTGATTTTCTGATATACGACCTGAAGGTTGCAGTACTCATAGCGATATTCTATATGTTCTATCGTCTGATGCTGGCCAAAGAAACGTTTCACAGAGTGAATCGCATCGTACTTCTGTTAACGGCAGTGGCAAGTTTCTTATTACCCTTATGCGTTATCACGATGCATGAGACAGTTACTATGCAGCAAGTGCCCACAGTAACAGTTGGCGACCTGCAGATTGAGATGGTAGACGAAGAACCTATGAAACCTCTTTGGCAAATAGCCCTACCTATCATATTTATAATAGGTATGCTGGCA
>Ga0326512_10002003_pt1 | contig 15260 bp, 16 predicted proteins | sample 1_2617_0518_D_FD_203652 | JGI IMG/M metagenome (GOLD analysis project Ga0326512, IMG submission 203652) | Bovine rumen microbial communities from UC Davis, California, United States - 1_2617_0518 | ecosystem: Host-associated > Mammals > Digestive system > Stomach > Rumen | place: USA... | reverse complement strand
CATACCCACAAAAACGCACCAACCCCCCGGTCTTGCACGTCGCTCAGCTCAGCTCAGCTCAGCTCAGCTCAGCTCAGCTCAGCTCAGCTCAGCCGGACGAACTACGAAACCGATTGCACACAATGAAACACACGGGAGCGTGGACAGTTTACAAAAACTTTGTACAAAACTGTTGACATAATTTTTTTGTATTTGGTATAATAAAGACAAATCAAGGGAAGGAAAACCGACTAAACCGGAAAGGGTAAATAAAATGTACACTTATAATGAATTAATTGAAAAAGTTAAAAAGAGTCCTTCACAATCAAATCTCAATGACCTTGCATATTGGTTTGACCATAATTATAGTTCAGCTTGGAATGGTGAAGAATACGAGGTTAAAGAATTAAATGCACGTTTAAGACCAAAATATAAACAAATTCGGCGTAGATTTTTATTATCAGCGACTTTCTGAGATTTATGTTGAATTATCAGAAATCGATTTTAAACGGGAAGAAATTAAAAAATTACTAAAGCAGGAATCACAATGACACATCAAAAGTATTTAAATAAGCTCATAACCTTTGATATTGAAACAACGACTTTCAAAGCAGGCGAGGGGACATATACAGACGTGTATCTCTCGTCTGCTCTTGAATTCTATTTTGATTTGAATATAACAAAATCGAAGCTTAATAAAATGCGCGTCACGTATCAAAGGTCTTGGAGCGATATTGAAAGTTATTTTAAAGAGCTGTCCGCTCGGATTCCCGAGGGATATACTCAAATTGTATATTGTCATAATCTCGCATATGAAATCGACGGTTTTTTCAAAAACGTTGATTTCTTCCGTGATATGTTTATAAACGAGCCTGAGAACTGCGAGACACTTTTTATCAAAGCTCGTAAACCCGTTTTTGTTCGGTTCGGGAACATTGAGTTCCGTTGTAGCTTTAAACTCCTCAATAAGAATCTGCGCGCCCTCGGTGAGCTTTACGACTATCCGAAACAGACGATTGACTATGATAAAAAGTATTATAGTTTTTCCGACCTTCCTGACGATGAGTTTTATTACAACGCGCAGGACGTAAAGCTGACTGCGTATGCGATAATTCAGGAATGTAAAAAATACGATTTTGTTAAGCGCGTTTCGGATATTCCTTTAACATCAACGAGCTTTGTCCGTCAGCAAAATATACATCTAAATGATAAAAAGACTGTAAAAGCTTTTAAAAACCGCAACAAATGGAGTCTTGAAACGTACAAAGACAATATTGAATTACTCGAACAAGTGTATCAAGGCGGTTACACACACTCAAACGCCTTTGATACGGGGCGTATAAGAATGAATATAACGTCAATTGATATTGTATCAAGCTATCCCGATTCAATCATACACCGAGAATATCCGTATAATTTCAAGAGAGCGCGTAACAAGGACGTGACAAGCTTTTTTAAATTTCTGAATAGCTATAATCAAATTGATTTAAAAACGCTCTTGAATAACGTTCAGCGACCTTTTAAGTACGCTTTTTACGGAAAATTCAAAATACGAAATGTAAAAATCAAGCGTTTTAATGACTGTGATTTTCCTATTATTTCATATAGCAAGGTGCTTAATAAACCGCTTTGTACCTTCGATAACGGTCGAATTATATACGCTGATGAAATAGAGATTTATTTTAACAATATCGATATATACTTGTTATATCAATTTTATGATTTCGAGCTTGTCGAGGTTTCAGACTTTTTCTATACAAGACAGTTTCGGAAAATGCACCTTTTTATAATAAACGCTATCGAACACTATGCAAATGAAAAAACGGTTTTCAAAAGCTGTCATAAAATCGTTGATTCAGAGAATCCGAAGCGCAGGAAATTGACTGAAAAAGACTTTTTCTGCAAAAAGACAAACGATTATATAATATCCGAAAAAGAGCGGAAAAACATTTTAAAAATGAATTTAAGCTCGCAGGAATTGACAATCACAATTTTGTTACAAAATGCAAAAGCGAAATTGAATTCGATATATGGAATTATGGTACAGAGATTATATCAAGACGAATACAAATATATCATTGAGGACGACGATTTTACACACGAAATTGATACATCTCTTCCGCGCAACCTTTACAGAAATTTTGAAGAAGGATTGTACATCACATCATATTCAAGATTGACACTTTTTTCAATGGCTATGTTTTTACTTAATAGAAATCTTCGTCCTATTTATTCAGATACGGACTCGTGGAAAGTTCAGGGAAATCCTGATGACGTGAAAAAAGCCGTCGAGGATTTCAACAAGACGATTGAAAAAAGTTCACATAATGGCGAGCTTTACAATATCGGTTATTTTGATGTTGAAACAACGTATACTTATTTTATATCGTGGGGCGCAAAAAAGTATATCTCAATTGAGAATATCGACGGTGAATTAAAAGTCTTTCCGACTATCGCGGGTGTTCCGAAAGTGAAAATCGGCGAAGCCTTCACGGAGCTATTGAATAACTTTTTTGACGGTGATATAATAGATTTTGTCGAGAATGTCTTTAAACCGAATACTGTTTACAGATATTCAGCAATAGAAAAGCTATCTGCAAAATACTATCAAGACAGTTTCGACGGTCTTGTAACCGACGAGAACGGGAAAAGCGGTCACGTTGTTTTCAACAATATGGTTGAGCTTTATAAAACAGATTACTGTTTGCTTGACACAACAAACAAGGTAAACGCGCAGTATATAAAGTACCTTGAATTTTTGCAAAATAGGACAATCAATACAGATTGTTCAGAGCTGTCAAAGGAAAACGGCGAATACAAAATTCAGTATATCCCGTTCAACGAGACAAGCTATTTTTTAAAGTCTGATTATATGCAGACATTAGAAGAATTCGAGGGGAGGTGAAATATTTGAGTAGAACAATTGAAAGATTATATTCAGAAGCTGTGCAAATGGGTGATTATACTTATCAATGGCGAATGTTATCAAATGAAATTCGACGTTTGCAGGAACGACAAAGAACAATAAAACGTGCCGAAGCCCGAGCAGAAGCCGAAGGAATCGACCGAACGATTATTGATATTGCAGTCGGAACAGAATTCGTGCAAAACAAAAAAATGATTGAACGATTAAGCGAAATCAGGGAAGAGACGAAAGCGCGCGTCAGAGCAGAAAAGAAAAAAGCTGACGTATTGCCGAAGGTCAATACTGCAAGAGCTTTGATGATGATACAACGTCAAAATGCACGCGAGGAAGCCGACAAAAGACTTTTTCGTCCTTCCGAAAGAAATTTGTCGTTCAGAATTCAAAAGGCGACAAACGAAGCTATTGAAGAGCTTATTCGTCGAATGTTTTTCAAAGGTAATTTTCTAAAGGCAAATTATTTGCTTTTACAAGAATTAGACAGTCAATACAAATGGGTTTTTGACTATCTCGGATTTACATTGACGAATACTTTTAAAAGCGACGTTGCAAAGAATTATGCTGATTACGCTTCGGACACGGCGTTTGATTTCTTTTCCGAGGTGGTGACTGAAAAGCTTTCCGAACAGCCTGCAAAGGAAACGTATTTCAAAGACGGTGTTGAGTACATTGATGAAAAATTTGAACATACTGTTGATGAATATCAAAAAGCAATTCGTGATATTATAGCGAAGCTTAAACCGAATTTATAAAGGAGTAACTATTATGAAAACAAATATTGAATTAGTTAAATGGTGCAAATCAATGATGAATCACCCGTATTGGTACGGGTGTTTTGGTCAGATTTCTGACGTTGATTTATACGAAAAAAAGAAAAAGCAGTATCCGAAATATTACACTTGGAAATGTCGAAACGCGCAAATCGGCGTAAAGCCGTCACAACAGCTCGGAGTCCGTGTGTTCGACTGTGTCGGTCTGATTAAAGGTTTCTTGTGGTGGAACGGACACGGATTTGACTATAAAACAAGTCAGGATTTGAGCGCAAACGGAATGTATGAAGCTTGTACAACAAAAGGAAAAATCAGTTCAATGCCCGACATCAAAGGAATTCTTGTTTTTATGAACGGTCACGTCGGCGTGTATATCGGCGACGGATATGTTATTGAAGCGAGAGGACACGCGTACGGAGTTATAAAAACAAAGCTAAAGGGTCGAGGTTGGAAAACGTGGGGAAAATGTCCGTTTATTGAATATCAGGTTTCGACAAACACACCGAAAAGCGAGTCAAAAAAGAAAACGTATAGCGGAGCTTTTCCGTATGTAACAACTAACAGAGTATTGAAATACGGCTCGAAGGGTGAAAATGTTAAAAAGCTTCAAAACTTTTTGAATTGGTATTGTAACGACAATTTAAAAATTGACGGTATTTTCGGAAGAAAGACCCAATTAGCTGTTATACACTTTCAGAAAAAAGAAGATTTAACAGTTGACGGAATTTTCGGAAAAAAGAGTCTCTCCAAAGCGAAAAAAATTAAAAGGTGATTGTTATGTATCTGACAACGGAAATTTTAAAACAAGACGTTTCAAGAGTTCAGAAGCTGAAAGAGTCAAACGTTCATCTTCTCGCATACGTTTCCGACCGTGCAGGGCGAAAGTCGAGCGCAGTTCAAAGCAGAGTCATTGAATCCGCGCTTGACGGTCACCCGTCAATAGTTATCAGAAATAAAACAAATCGTCCGATTACGGACAAATGGTTTTCTGATTATGTCGCTGATATCATAAGTAAAAACGGTTGGAAAACATATACAGAAAACGCCGAGGAATTCAAGGGCGCGTTAACAGTCACGTATTTGTGTACAGACGTTGACGCGCCTGCGGAAAATACATACATTTTATATTACGGAATGTATTTGAGCGTTTCGGATATGTATAAGTCAAATTTCTATGACGGGTGGGATAAGGTCGACGATTTTTATTTTGAGGAAGCTGTTCCGACCGAGAAGCTTGTGCAGGACGAGAGACACATAATAAAAAATTCAATGAAGCAAATGATTGACCTTCTTTCAATTGTTTCAACGGTCAGTCGTGGGCGAACGGTCAACGTTTTCCTGCTTGGAAACGATATCAAATATAATTTGTTGAATCCTATAACAGTCGCGTTTGACCTTCTTGAGCGTTTAAAGGTCAATTCTCGCGTGATTGATATTTGCACAATCAATGATATTCAATACCCGTTTTTATTCCTTTATTTCGACTTTGACGGTGCAGTCAATCATTGGTTGAAGAACGAGGACAAGAAAATCGATGATACACTTTCAATTGAAGGTCTTTCGTTTCGGAATATCGGTTTTAAAACACATTTTAAAAAGTATCGTATTTTTGATTATAAAAACGGTCTATATATTTCCGATAAGCTTCCGAATAACGTGAAAGCAATCAACAGTAAAACGGAGCTTTTAAAGTCTCTCGGGTATACCGATTACAGTTATTCGCCTTCAATTATGCTTAATCTATTGCGCTTCAATGGTACAGACGAGGAAAAAGAAGAAATCAACAAATACTTAACCGCGCGTGGTGAGTTTAAACCGCTTAAAATTGACCGAAATGTAAAATATTTCGATTTAACGAAAATCGAAAATATGAAGATACACGAGTTAGATACAATGCCCGACGGCGAAGCGTTCAAGTCTATTGTATACGGAATTCAGAATTCAAAAAGTATTTTTGCGAATTACCGTATAAAAACACTTTTAGAGTCATTGTATTATGATTTTGAAATTTACAAAAAAAATTGTTGACAAATACAATTTTTTATGTTATTATGTTCTTGACGGTGAAAGTCACCGCTTGTCATTATTCATTTTGTGAATAAAATAAATTGAAAGAGAGGTTTTGAATTATGGCAAGAAATCAGAGAAATTCAGCTCCTGCTGAAAACACAACAAATCAGAAGAAGGCAGATTATACCTTCGAGGGTAAGGATTTTACGATTGATTTTTATTTGAGAGACAATAAGAAAATCAATGCAAAAATCACAACGGGCGTATTCGTCATCTATGCGAAAGTCTTTTACAATGCCGATTACTGTTTTCTTTCGTATCCGTCGTTTAAGACGAAAAACGGTGAGTATGTTAATCAGGCGTATTGTTTTGATTCTGATACAAACGACGAAATCACGCGCTTTATTGAAAAAATGCTCGATGAATTAAAGTATTAAAAGCAAACGCCCGTGTTTATCACGGGCGCAAGCATTAAGAGGTGTGCGATGAAATACAAAATTGATTATGTCAGAAAAGACGGAATCCGAGACACCGAGTATTTTTTCGGCTCGGTTTCCGAACTGAACAAATATATTGACAGACGGCACCGAAAAGGTGTAATAATTAAAGCTATAAGGGTGATGAACGAATGAAAAAAATTTTTTCAAAAATATTGCAGGCGGTCGGAACAAGTATGTTGATTGTTTTCCTTGCGATATCCGAGTTTGAGTTCAACGCGCTCTCGTTCTTCTTATTTGCTGTTTTTCTTCTCGGTGGTATAACTTTTATAGTTATCGGCGTAAAGCTTGAAAATCAGCTTAATACGGCGCGAGAGAGACATATTAAAGACTATTCAAAAGAGTTTGAGACTCTTTATAACAAAACTATACTTTACAAAGTAAACGGAATTCTGAAAGAAGGTGAATAAATGTATAATGTCACAACACAAATGCTCACCGCTTTACGCGACAAGTGTGAGAAAAAAACTCGTTCCTATAAAATAGGAAAAGGGAATCCTGCGAGGGATATGAATATCAAAAAGAAATACGAATTTTATACAAAGGATTTAAACAGAATACTTGAAGCAATTGAAAAAGGCGACCTTTAAGGTCGCCCCTTTTATTTATCTGTTCTCTTCCGAATAATCAGCATATTCGTCATATTTATGCCAAATACGGACACCTGAATCAAAAATATTTTTCATTATCTGTTCATAATCAGCAGGAGCAAAAACACGAAGGTCGGCGTTCTGTGTTTTTACATAATTCCAATTAGAACGATTGTTCGTAAAGTTAGCAATATTCCAATGACGATTGATTGTATATCCGTACATATCGAAGAAATTGTCAATTGCTTGTACTTGGTCAAGTCTCGGGTTGACCTCATAGAAATGCAATTGTGAATACAATCTTTTTACACGAAGCAAGTCACCGTTTGAGCCGAAATGAGCTTCTTGTGTTCCCACTTGGTCTATTGCGGACATTCCTGCACCGATGAAGCTTCCTATTCCTGAGACAGTCGCGACAGCGTTACCACTTGCAACAGCACCGCCGAGTGAAGCTCCTGCTTCAACGAGCTGTGTTCCTGCTCCGATGAGTGCAAGAGTCTTGTTGAGTCCCGTGTTGTTGTCAAATCCGACGCGCCTTTCCGAGTTATAAGCTACCTCACCGTAGGCGGTTTGCTCATCTAAATAATTTGAAAGTCTGTATTGATAACCGCTCGTTGACATTGCTATTCCTCGAAGAGTCAAGGTCGTTGAGCTTGATGTAAACAATTCAGGTTTAAACGGTATCTTTAGTCCTGTTCGATTTGCTAAAACATAGCACCTACAAACAGACGAAAGAATTTTTTGATTTCTCGGTGTGTAATACGTTCCATCATTGTTTTTTACAGCTAAATGAGTTTGATTCAACTTAATAACACATTCTTTGTCAAGTGTTCTGTTGTCAAGGTCGGTCATTGTCTCGCCTTTCGACTGAGCTTTGTCAATAACCCACTTTGGAACAGCATATAAACCGATTAGCTCGTCTCGGTGGTCTTGGTATTGTGCGACTGAAAAGCCTTTGCCGAGCATATCCATAATTTCAGTAATTGACGGATCCTCAACGGGTACGCCCATAAGTTCAAGAATCAAATTGCTCCATTTTTCAGCGTCGAAACCCGCGATTGTGTCACCGACATTCTCAATGTTCTCTTTCATCTGATTGAGAGTGTCTCCGAGTCCCTGCCTTCCAAAGTGTTTTATAATTTTTTGCATAGTCTGAACAGAGTCAACGTAACAACCATATTCACCGAAGGTGTTTTCTGTTCCGTTACCTTCATAGTGATATTTTCCGTCTGCTGAATAGTAATGCGAAGCAGAGTGCAAAACCCACCTCGGTGACCAATCCTCATCTGTGAGAATTCCGTCACCTTCTGTATCGTCGTTCAATTCGTGTTGTACGTCGCATTGTGCCGAAATCGGCTCGGGTAAAGTATTGTACAAAGGCGCGTCAAGTGATTTTGATATAATGGCGCGCTCAATATATGACTGATATAAATTTGTATCATAAATATATGTCTGCCATACGTCGAGACTTAAAAAAAGTCTTGTTGTATTTGCTGACATATATTGATAGCCCGTGACAAAACAGCAAAGAGGTGTGTCGAGTATATCCGAATCAGGCTCGTAATAACAGTAATTGACAGTATCAATTTTCTTGATACGTCCTTGTATATCGACATACTGATTCGGATCATACCATATAACATTACTTTTAATTTTTGTAAGATGACTTTTCATAAAAGTATTACGTTTTGTTTTTCCTTCTGCTTTGTCGTCAGCATTGTCAAGCGATGAAGCAAACAGCATAACGTTTTTATAATCGCTCGACCATTTGACATTGCCCACATACAAAGAGCCTTTTCCGATGTTGTAAGACATATTTTTTCACTCCTTTTATATTTTATCCCACCGCCCACCACATTAGAAAAGTGTTATTCGTTCGTCTGTTTGAGAACTTCAACCACTTTGAGCAAAAATTTCGGAATAGGTAAGCCGAGCAAGTCGGCATTTTCAACGCACGATATAAATTCATTGAAACAAAAACCAACCGTCAGAGTTTTAGTCAACGGCGAGAGCTTATCAACAATGTCAAATCCCGTTCCGAGATATATCATAAGGTCAAAAAGTAAACAAATCAAAATTACTGTATTGAAGCCGACGAATTTCGGGACGGACTCTTTCATTTTCGTGCTTGATATTTCCTTACGCGTCCAGGCGTTTGAAAAACCGAGTACAAAATCGGCAAAAAAGAAAATCCAAAAAATGATTATGAAATACAGATTTTTCATAAAAAAGTCAATAAAGAGGTTTATAAAATGTAACATTGTTTTTCAGCTCCTTAATTTATAAAATTCGGTTTATGGACGATTACACCGCCGTCAGCGTTCGTTTCCATATTATAATAGTCTCCGTTTGACCCGTTATAATATTTGATAGCGCCGTGAGTGTTTACTGAACAATTGAAAGTATTTATCATATCAATTGAGAGATTTGCTTTAAATACGCGGTTATAGTCGTCAACCTCTGCGCCTGCCTGCGCGCGATAACCGTTCCAAGCGTATATCGGTGTCGGCATTGCTCCGCTTGTTTCTTCGTCGTGATAGATTGAAAAATCTGACTGAAAGTCAACAAAGCTTCTTGATACATTCAGGGCGTGAATAACGTGAATTCTGTTCGTGTCAACACCCGTCGGGAAATAGCAATTATAAATATGAACAGAGCTGTCGTCAATTCTGATACAGTTTAAAAGAAAATCAATAGGAGTTGCGCCCGAGATTACTCCGTTACACATTCCGTCGTACAGTTCATTCGGGAGCATATTTTCAAAAGCGAGATTATCAATCTGAACATTCGAACATTTATAAATGTACAGATGTCCGAGAATTGCTTTTTTGTATACAAGAATTTTGCCGTCTGAATTCTTTGTACTGTTCTGATTCATATAGTACGTTCCTGAAAGTGTGATTGATTTGTTTGATTTTATCACGACGGGTGAATAATTCGCGGTCTGATTCACCTGAACAGTCGCTTTCTTTATCCATTCGCTCGACTCAATATAATCAAGCGCAAGCTGTAAACAAGGAAAAGCGGTTTGTAGTGTTAAGCCCGTAGGATTGTACGGGTCGTCGGTATCTTTCGGAAGGTCTCCGCTCACATAGAACGTTGCGCCGTTGCCCGTGAGACCGCTCGACCAACCGCCGAAAGAGTTTGTCGGTGCAATCTCATTTGTTGCAAGATTCTGACGGTAAAATCTCCATACGTTATATTCATTGAGAAGAATATTCTGTCCGAGATTGTAAGCACCGAGAACGTACAGCACACCGTCAACGATTGAAAAACCTTCAATCTCGCCCGTCTTATACATACGGTTGTTTGAAACAGTCGGGAGCTGATACACCCAATCTATAACGTCCATTGACTTATTGTATCTCTTGATACGATAATTTGACGAGTTACCGAAATAGATATAATTATCATCAATGACGAGTCCTTCGCCTGAGTAACCGAGTTCACCGTTGATTCGAGTATATGCGAGAGTACAAGTATTCGTTGTCCAATCATATTTTAAAACGTTCATATACTGGTCAATGAAATAAAGCTCGCCGTTATATGAACAAGGGAAGTCAATCCAAGCCGTACCCGTTCCCGTATTGATTTCGGTGTGCTTTTCAACCTCTGTTCCAAGATTATAACCGTCAAAACTTATACGAATTAAATCAGTTGTCGGAGTACCGCTCGCTGTTTCGACCATATATGAATTTGGAGCAATATATAAATAACCATCGTGGTAACACATTCCGTTGCAATGTCCCATAGTCTCATAGTGTCTATGAGTGACGTATTCAAGCTGACCGTCAAGCACCATTCTGTAAATATATATGTCCGCTCCGTTGTCGGTCTGTCCTGCCTGACTTGTATTCTGACGAACGCAAGCGACCGCCCAATATAACCGACCGTTTATTTTAAAAACGTTGTTACCCTGCGCGTATGAATACAATTCAGAATTGTAGGTGTTGCCTGATTTGTCATCATAATTGTGTGCGTGATGAAGCACACACCCGATGTGTGAGAGGTCGATTGCTCCGACTTTGCCTTTTACAGAATTTGCAACAACATTTCCGACAATGTTTGCAAGCTCTCCGCTTTCATACATTTCGTTGATTTTGTCAACAACCTCTTGTTTGATTGTGTCGGCAAATTCCTCATTGAATTTGTTAACCGCGTCAACAAGCTCTTTGATTGTTACGTCGTGTCGCATAAGCTGTTCAAAGATATATTTAAGTTGGAGCGGAATTTCGAGACCGTTCCACCAAAAATACGGATTGTTTTCGATAGGATTAAAAATAATAGGTGTTATCATATTTTTTCACTCCTTTTAGTAAATCATTATAAATAGTTTTTTGAATTCATCAACACACGACTCAATGACATTCTGCTGTAACGTCAAATATCGCTCCATACGGTCAAGACGTGAACCAACCTTATTTGTTGTCAAAGTCTTTGAATCGGCTGTATTCTCGCCCTCTGACGAGCTATTTCCGTTACCACTTGAATTACTGTGTGTTCCGTCGGAAGCGTATTCAAGAGAATCGTGATTGATAAGCTCGGCAGGGAAAGAACTTGCAAAGCTCTTGGAAGAAGCTGAGGAGCTTTCCTCACTTTTCTGCTTATTCGTTCCCTTCGATATTGTCTCGCTTTCAAGTGTTGACGTGTCTTTTAAGTCATCATCGTTTATGGACTGAATTATTAAAAACTTTTTTTCGTAAATCGGAAGAATTATCTCGAATTCAGTTTCGAGCATTGCAAAAAATGTGTCAAATTCGTCCATAATTGTATCAATAGAATTGTACCGAGAATAGAACTTTTTTACAAAAAGATTTATGAAATTCTCGTCAAGCTCTATTGTGATATGCTTTTTTAATTGCTCCGTATACTGTTTAAAAGAAAAATCAAAACCGCGTTCCATTTTCTGATTTTCAAGTAAAAGTTCAAGAGCTAAAGACTGCTTAAACAAGAGTCGTCACCTCCCACGTCTCACCGAACTTGTTTTTGATTTCTTTACAAGCAAGCTTTCTGTAATATGAATCGGACGTATTCACGGAAGAAATAAAATTGTCGTTTGCCTGAATTTCAAATTCAGAGACTCCACTCGCTTTGTTTACATTTTCATTGTCAATTCCGACGAGCGTTTCAAATTCATTCTTCTGTCTGTCCATAAGGTCATACAATTCAAGAGCTTTAAAATCAACATTGAGATTGATTGTTGACAGCGCGTCTCTTAAATCCTTGTCAATAAACCAATACGGAACGCCCTGCTCATATTTTCGCGCGAGCTGTTCAAAAGCTTTCTTTTGTTCGGGAGTTCCCTCAAAAACAATAGGGACGAACTGTTTTTGAACGTTGCTGTCAATTGCTCTTTGAGTTCTCGACAGCTTCGCGCAGAAATTCCACGTTGTAAAAACTTTCGGAAAAGAGTTGATATTTTCATAAATGATAACAAAATCTTTTTTGTTAACATTCTCTTTAATTTTATTTCCCTTTAAGTCGCAAACGTCTATTGTCATAGGCTCGGCGGTTTCCTTGTCCCATTCGGTTATGATATATTTAAACGGTTTAAGCTGTCCGCCGTCTTTGACGACTGCACAAGAGCCGAAATAAAAAAGAAGCTTCTCAATAGTTCTTGAAATAGCAGGCAAGAGACTCCACGCGTATTTTGTCATCAGAATATTTGAATACGTCGTGAAATATATTAAAAACATAATAGTATCTTGACGAAGATTGTTGAGCTTCTGCTCAATTCCGTTTTCAATTTTTGTGAAATCAAAAGTCGATTTGTACACATTGTCGTTGAATTCCTTGTCGGGTGTGAATTCATCTGCAAGAATATTTCTGTCATCTTCAAAAAAAGTCATTGTCTCACCTTCCTTTTAAAAAAGGCAAGGCAAAAGCCTTGCCCTTATAAATATTAAATTTTTACCATTCACTTGAATTAAGCGGACTTGCTGAAACAACAACGGGTGAGCCGTCGATTATTCCACTCTCTGCTGTACTTCTTGAAATGTATATATTCATTGTGATATACGGTCTTGAATAAATCTCTTTAAGCGTTTCAAGAGTTGCAGAATCAATGGTCACGGTAATCGTTGACTGCGTTTGCTCGCCTTCATTAAGTACGATTTCAAAAGACTGAAGATTCATAACATTAATATCATCAAGACGAACAATATTAACAGGAACGTCCTTAGCCGAAGCTGAAACGTTATTATGTCCGTCTTTAAGTGTTTTAACAGTGTCGCCGACCTTATATCCGAGGTGCTTTGTCATAAGTGTATAGAATATGAGAGCAAGCGCCTTTGATGTATCTGTTACGGTCTCACCGTCTGTAAACGGTGTTGAAGAAGCGTAAATCATATTATTTAAAATATCAACAACAGTTGAGGAAATATCCTGACCGTTTGCAAAAAACTTTGTTGTCGATAATTGTGTCGGAGCTGTTCCGCTCGGTTCGGTTGAGTAATAATTTGTAAAAATATGCTTCGCAAAATTACTCGTTGCGGTTGAATTTGAGAAATCAATTTCAACGTCGTCGTTTGCTCTTGCAATATATCCCTTCTGTGTGAGCTTATATTCTTCGCTTGTAGCAGGCTCAACGAACATAAGACACTTGCCGAACGGTGACATTGCGAATGTCTGCCATTTATGTTTAAAGATTGTAGTTGACAGAGTTTCAGGGTTGAAAAGTTCAGCGTCCTGCTCCTTGTCAACGCTTGCCTTTAAGCCTTTAATATCAACAAGCATACAAGCAACGTCCGAATCCTGATAACCGATAATCTGACCGCTCTTGCGGTTATAAATCGGATATCCGAAAGAATCGATTTCGTGTACTCTGTCTTTAAGCTCACCGATTGTGAGATTGAACATATTAGCGAGAGCTTTATATCCGTACTTTGTAATGAAATCAACGGTCGCAATAATTCTTACGTCCTCTTTTCTGCTGAATCCGTAATAGTCAACAACCTTTTCGGAAAGATTATTGTAAGCGAGATAATCAGTATTGAGATATGTAAATTTCTTTGAAAATGCTTCAAGCTCTTCACCGACTGTAAGCCACTGCTCCGAGGTCATCTCGTTCACCTTTGCAGGAAGCTGAATAACGTTTACACCACCGTTGTTACGGTTTGCGAAAATACACTCTTTGAGGTGATTGAAAGTTGCAAAATTCGCACCCGTCTCAACGCTTGCTTTCTTCATTGAAACATATTCTTCCGCTCCTTCGTAGCTTGTAAAAGCTTCCTGAATTTCGTCAAAGAGGAAAGTAAGCTTGAATTTGTCATAAACATTTCTTACATAGAAATTAACAAGGTCGTTTGTAAATTTCTGTTCAAGGACTCTTTCAGGGTGTGCAGGGTCATAGTCTGTCGGGTGAACGGGATTGTTGGCAATTTCACGAACATAGTTACCCGTCGGGCGACCGTTTCCGTATTTTACGATATCCTGAATTATCGGATGGCTCCATACGTCCTTATATACCTCGTCACGAATCCACGCACCGAGAAGGACGGTAAATTCCTTGTAAATTGCAAGGTCTGAAAGAATCGGAGTCATAACGTCACCAATAGGTGACTTATCTTTCAGCGCAGGAACTGTGTCTTTATACTCTTTAGAAGCATAAACACGAATTAAGTTAAATAAATTCTGCATTGAGTTCATAATTTTTCACTCCTTTTAAATTCTGATGTTTTCTTTAAGCTTATCAATATATTCCTGCTTCTCTTCTTCCTCGGTCTTTTCCTCTTTCGGTTCTTCGACCTTTTCAGCTTTAAGCCTTGAAAGAATAGAATCAAGCTTTGAGTTAAGCTCGTCTTTGAGTTCTGTGAATCTGCGATCAATAACGCTTTCGATGTCCTCTCTGTTATCTTCTTCCGCCTTTTCAATATCCTTCGGGTTAGTTTCCTCGGTTTCATCTGCTTCGGTCTCGGTCGCTTCTTCACCTTTTTCAGCTTTCGCCTCTTCGGTTACCTCTTCGATATTCTCTTCTTTAACCTCTTCGGCTACCTCTTCGGCGGTCTGCTTCTTCTTATCCTCTGCCATTTTTCTCACCTCACTTTTAATAGTATCGGATAAAATTATATATGAATATGTGTTCATACGATTATAAAATAGCACAATTGTTTGAAGATGTCAAGAGGAAAAAAGAAAAAACACTCCGGGAAGAGTGCTTTTCCTTTGTATTATTCTGGAGGCTCTATCTATGGATAAATATGAGCAATTATATTGTAGCAGATTTGAGGAAGGGTGTCAAGGGTTAAAATTTATATCCTATATCCCATTCAGCCGTTTCTTGGTCGATATAATCTTCGGTAACCAGCAATACCCACCTATTGCCCATTTTTTCATAAAACTTTACTCTAAACCCATTATTTGACGAATACCCTTCGTATTTGTGGATTCCGTCAGGGAGATAAATTGTTTTCATTTGAGTTCACCTTCTTTCAATTAATGTTTGTTTTATATTAACAAAATTATAAAACCTTGTCAAGGGAATTGTGCAAAG
>Ga0326512_10002002_pt1 | contig 15265 bp, 23 predicted proteins | sample 1_2617_0518_D_FD_203652 | JGI IMG/M metagenome (GOLD analysis project Ga0326512, IMG submission 203652) | Bovine rumen microbial communities from UC Davis, California, United States - 1_2617_0518 | ecosystem: Host-associated > Mammals > Digestive system > Stomach > Rumen | place: USA... | reverse complement strand
AAGGAGGATATGTATGATATTAAAGTATGGTATTGATATAGATGATAATATAATTCTTAAAAAGTTTCAAATTTTTGTCAATCAGATTTATAAATTACTTCCTATAAGAGAATAGGGCGGCAATTGGCAAAAGCCTTTAGAAACTTTAATTGAGGAAATAGCGGGTATGCAAAGTTTATTGAATTGCGGCGATTCAATTAATTATTTTACCTTGCTTAATAAAATGGAAGGGCTACAATTATTAACAGAAGATTCAGATTTTCTTTGTTATAGACGAATTATATTTGAATGTTTAAATTTAATAAATGTAGTAGAAAATGAAGTATTATGTCATTAGACACCTTAAAACAAAGAATGGAATATTATGGTGGAGCTAATCAACAAGAAAGAATGTTTGAAGATAAATTAAGAACATTAAAAAAGGCTCTACTTTATTCTTATCAAGCCGCAACCGCAGTTTTAAAAGATGGAAGATAGTTTAGATGTTTAATTAACCCAGATAAAAATAAACCAGATTATGATAATAAAATTATATCTATTCCATTTAAAGATGTTTGTTTAAATGAACCAAAAGTAGGTACAACTACTTAGGGGACAGTATAGATAGGTATGAAACCTGGAGATGTTTTTGTACAAAAATAGAATAATGAACATTGGCTTGTATTTCTTCAATCTCTTGATGAAAAAGCTTATTTTAGGTCAGAGATTAGAAAGTGTGAAGTAGAAGTAGAAGTTAATGGGGAAAGGTATTGGATTTATATTAGAGGGCCTGTTGAAACAGATATTAAATGGAAATCTAAAGCAGGTATTGTTTGGAATACATTAAATTATTCTATTGTTTTTTATATTACTGCTGATGACAATACAAAAGAACATTTTATGAGATTTGCAAATGTTAAAGTATTAGACCCAAGAGATAATAAAGAAAAAACTTGGGAGGTTGCTGGAGTTAATCCATTTTATGGAGATGGAATTATTCAAGTATTTGCAAATGAATATTTTGAAAATACAATAAAATAGTAGGCTGAAAAAGAAAAATTACAAAAACAGCCGCAAGAAAATCCGATAGATGAAACCTCTGTTTACATTAGCGGACCTCATCAAGTGCCTCAATATGGCTCAGGTGAATACTTTATTCATAATGAGACCGATGGATATTGGGTATTAAAAGAAGCTAATGGAAAAGAAATTAATTTACAAAATAGCACAAATAGTGTAAAATTAAACTTCACAGGTAAGATGGGTTCATGTATTTTAATATATAGGATTTAGGAGTTAGAAGACATTACTTTCCCAATAGAAGTAGTGGCTCTATAATTGAGATAAAAGGAGAAGACAAAACATATGAAAAAAAATTTAGCATTAAGTCCTTTGGATTTTACTTCCTCTTTTTTATCTTGTGAAAAAGATTTAGAAACAATTTTACGTAAATTGTTTATTGAAAGTTAGCCTTATAGTTCAGAGTTAAAAAGACTACTGGTAATAAATACTAAAGATTGCTTAGATAATAAAGATAGTGTAATTTATCGCCAAGCTATTCAAGATAAAAGTTTAGCTAAATTGAAAGAGGACGGATATATCAGATTGGAGAAAAAAATAAAATTACCTGAACATTAGGAGATAAAAAATTATTTAATTTTTACATTTGATAATTTTACCCCAAATGCAACTAATCCCGCATTTAGAGACTGTAATGTTTTTATAGATGTTATATGTCACACTGATTATTGGGATTTGGGTAATTTTAGATATAGACCTATAAAGATATGTGGATATATAGATGCTATTCTAAATAATATAAAATTATCTGGAATAGGAACCTTCCAATTTGGCGGTTGCTCAGAATTTTCTTTAGACGAAAATTTTTCAGGATACACTTTATTATATAGAGCAATCCATGGCTCAGATGATGTATTACCAAGTAGACATGGATGGGTATCAAAATCTTGATTGATGGCTTACTTTTGATTTCAGGAAATGATATTCCATTCCCCGAGGCGAGACTTTCAGTGCATCAGCCAACATTAAAAGAAATTTCATATATAAATGAGGCTTCTTTTTGGATGGGATGTTAGTTATTAAAATTTGATAAAAGTGTGTTTGCCTCACAAGACAGACAAAAACTGCAACAGTTTTCTAACTTAGCATTGCTGTTGACAATGGTGCAAGACAATCATACAGATGCAAGGAAGGCTAAAATAAATTTAACAATGATTTTAGCAATTATATTTCCAAAGCACACAATTCGATTTTAGAATTTGACAATAATTCTAACAGATGTAGAAACTTAGGAAGAATTTATAATAAATGATTAGAATTTTCCTATTTTACAAACTATCATAAAATAGATGTTTTGTCTAACTAATTTAGCAAATAAATAGTATGACCCAAGCGGTAAGTTAGCAGAGAAGATAGCGAATCAAATAAGAGCAGGTCAAAAGAAGCGGGCATAGCTGGGGTCGGTGGATTAGAAAAACTTGAGTTTATTTAATCGTTATGTTTCTATACTCGCCACCGCAAAAGGTAAGAGTATTAAAGAAATAATGGGTTATACTGTTTATCAATTAATGGATGAATATAATCGTTTTATGTTGTGGTATAGTAGTAACCAATGGTTTAAATTAAAAATCGCGGGAGCTACTGGAATGAATGAACAACCAGATTGGCTTAAAGATATTCATTCAAATAAATAAATTTTTAATAAATTATAAGGAGGAAAATCCAAATGAAATTTGGTGTTCGTGAAATATGTAATGTAGTCTTTAGAGCGTCTCAAAATCAAAAGATAGGTTCACAAGAATATAAACGTGGACAGCCTGTTTTTTACATTGATTCTGCAAAAACATCTACCATAGAAGGCGCTGCTACAACTGTTTATGCCACTGGTGGTAGAGGTAATACAAGATTAATTGCTTGGGAAGGTTAGAAAACTTTAACTTTTACAGTTGAAGATGCGCTTCTTTCTCCAGTAAGTTTTGCAATGCTTTCTGGTGCTGGATTAGTAAAAGGAGCTAGCGATAGCAATGATTTTGTACATTTTCATCAGACTACTTCAGTTATTACCGACTCAGATGGAAAAATAGATTTACATAATGCATTATTAACAGGTGAAGAAATTGACTCTGCCGCTCCAATTTATGTATTAACTATGGAAAATGGAGATTTAACAGGTGGTTTCTTAACTGGTTATGCAGTAGATAGTCCTAGTGTAGGTGGAGTTACTTATACAAATCAAGGATTAACAAAAGCAAGCGCAACAGCTGAATATAAGAATAAACCAGTTCTTGTAGATTATTATGTTAAGAAACCTGCAAAAAACGTCTCAGAACTTCAAATAAATGCTCAAGACTTTGCTGGTTATTATTATGTGGAAGCAGACACTCTATTTAGAAGTCAAGTAAATGGAAAAGATTTACCTGCAAATATTACTTTCCCAAATGTCAAAATTCAATCGAATTTTACTTTTTCAATGGCTTCAACTGGAGATCCAAGTACTTTCACATTTACAATGGATGCTTTCCCAGGTTATACTTATTTTGATAAAACAAAACAAGTTTTATGTGCAATTCAAATTGCCGACGATTCCGCAAGTGCAGTTGCAGAAAGAACATCTGTATTTGCTCATAGTGCAGGAGAAAATATCGATACTTTAAATACAGATTCTACTGATCCTTTCGGTGGAGCAGCTGATTCTGTAACTCCTTGATAATTAAATTTAATAATAAAAATAGCAGCAGGCGGAAACGAATCAGGTACTTAATCAATAGCATAACTTAATAATGTTTACTAAGGCGGCGGGGCGGATGCCTCGTCGTCTTTTTGTATAAAGGAGCGTGAGGAGTTTGGCTGTTCAAAAACATAATTATAACATTAATTAGCAAGAAATTATTGATAAAATTAAAGAAGATATGCAAAAATTTTCTTCTCCAGCATTTGACGAACTTATAATTAAAGCAAAAAATTTTTTAGAAAAATTAAATAAATATTTATATCAAAATAATGAAAATTTAGAAAAAATAAGAAAGCATCAAAATGGAACAGGGAAAATAAGACAAGATATAAAATTAATTGCAACTCATGCAAGAATTATTATGAATAATAATACTACCGCAACAAGAGAATTATTAAAAATGGGAAATGATATATTGCAAGCTTGGAATGAATTTAATCAAGAATAGGTTTATATGGCATGGGTTGATAATGAAGGAAATATCTTTTTTACTGATAATTTTAAAGATGTATATGATAAAATATCAGCAGATATTAGAAGTAGTGTTGCAGATATGTCTGGTGCAGGAAGAGCCACAAAAGCAGCAGAAGACGTTATAATGAATGCAAATGATAGTACCATAGATTAGATTCAAAAATTTTTATTTTCAAAAGAAATATCTTTAAAAAATGTGATAGAAACACATAAAGGTTTTTATAAATTAAGTCAAAAAAGATACGATTTAGGATTGAATGGATTTAAACATAAATTATTTTGGTGGAGTCAAAATGATAAACTACAAAAAAGTGAAAAAAATTTAAATAAAGGTCAAATTGGTGAAGGATATGCTGGATTAATTTTACATCAAGTTTCAGACTTTATAGATATAAAATATCAACAAAATTATGATTATCCTTATTCAAAAAATATTTAGAAAAATCTTTAGCAAGAAAAGGCAATTTAGTTAATAGATATTGCATCTACCACAAAAAATAATACCCCAGAAATTAGGGAAGGAGATATTGTAGTAGAAGCTAAAACAGAAAAAGATGGTAAAGTTATTTTAAAACATAATTTTTTAGTAAAAGCAGGAAATAAATATAGTACTGGTGCTATTGGACAATATATAAATACAGCTTATAACATTTTAAGAATATAGCCTTTATGGGATAGTATTAATGGAACTTTATCTTCTTCTATAAAAATTACTAAACCATTAAAAAAATATTTTTTAGAATTAGTAGAAAATCATGCTATTGATAAAAGTCTTCCTAAGATAAAAAAGGGGATTTTAGATAGTGCTGATAAAGAATTTTAGGAAATTATGAAAGATTTTTATGCAGCAATAAAACAAAAAACTTGACTTTTCAAAAATTTTATGATATAATGGAATTAAATCAGAGAGAAAAGGAGCGAATTTTATGAAAATATCATACGCAAATATGAAACTTAAAACAAATACCGCAGTTAATACATTTGAGTTCTGTGGGCAAAAAATTGAAGTATTAAAATATTTACCTGCCGCAGATAAGTATGACCTTCTTATGATAACATTACAAAAATCATTAGAAGGAAATATTTATAATGAGTTTAAACTTAATTTATATTTTGAACTTAATCTTGTATATATGTATACAAATATCTCTTTTACAGAAAAACAAAGAGAAGATGAGTTTAAATTATATGACACATTAAGAAGTAATGGTTTCTTTGAGCTGTTCTATGAAGCTCTTGATGATAAAGAGTACGAAGAGCTTTTTGACCAAATTGCTGAACTTAAAGCTACAATGGAGAAAAGCAAGGGTAGTGTTGCGGGAGTTATTGCAAATATTATTGAAGATTTGCCTGCAAATGCAGAAGCTGCAGCAAAGATTGTAGAAAACTTTGACCCATCACAATTTCAAGCGGTTGTAGATTTCGCAAGATACGCAAATGGCGGTAGAGATATAAATACTAATCAGCCAGTGGATATAAAAACTCCACTTGAAGTTTTAAAATGAAAAAAATATGGACAGCTAATTAGCTGTCCATATTTTTTATTATGTAATTTCTTTTTGTTTAGCAAATCTACCTGTTGAACCAAAGCTACCTGCGCCTCTTTGAGTAGTATCAAGTTCTTCAACTTCTGTAAATTCCATTTTTATATAAGGAAGAAGTACCATTTGAGCAATTCTTTCACCAGGCTCAATAGTTTGCGTTTCATTAGTGTCATTATGAAGTGCTACAATATATTCGCCTCTATAATCACTATCACAAACACCAACGCAATTTGCGGGTCTTAATCCTTGTTTTGCGGCAAGACCTGAACGTGCAAATAATGCTGCAAATGTATCACGTGGAAGAGCAAATGATAAACCAGTTCCAACCTGTACTGTTGAGTGAGGAGCTATTTCAATGGCTTCTGTTATTGCGGCATATAAATCATAACCAGCCGCCTGCTTGCTACCCCTTGTAGGGATTTGAGCATTTTCATTTAATTTCTTTACTGCTAAATTTGCTGTCATAATTTAATCTCCTTTAAGTGTCAAAATTAATTGATTCTGTGGGAAGGCTATATGAATCGATAGGGTCTTTTTCATCATTAAACACTCTTTTTATTGTAACTCTATACCAAGATTGAACGACTTCACCTTTTGATTTTTGTTCTTTATATTCAATAGAGTGTTTTACAATTTCACCGCCGCAGTCTGACATATCCTCAATAAATTGTTTTGCTTCTGATTCTGAATCAACTCTAAAAGTTTCTACTGTATTTATTAAATATTTTGACATTTTGCTTTCTCCTTTAAATCTTATTAATTGTAAGTACATTTTGATTATATTTTGTTATCATATAATTATTTATCTCTTTGATTATACCTTTTGAAAAATAATCAGGTCCCATAACATCTACATCTGAAACATTGTACATTTTTGCAAATGTAATAAGTTTTTCTGGAAGTTCATCTATTGTTCCTGTTACTCTATCAATGCGGTTTCCATCTTCATAAAAATAAAAAGATTGAGTTAAATCAAAGGGATTTAAAACACCTACTATTTTTTTCATTGTTTTATCTCCTTAACATTCTATTACCCAGTCATCGCATCCAAACAAATAATATGCAAATGCTTCTCCGCCAATTTTTACCCAGATTTCCCAAGCATTATTCATAGTTTCAGAGTCTTTTTCGATAGAAAGAATTTTTCCTCGATTTTTTAACAAATCAATAAGTTCTGTAACTGCAATTTGGGGCGGGTCTGGATTTTCTTTTTCATATAAATGAAAGACAGTAAAATCATATCTTTCTCTACATAATAACATTGCATATCCATCTAAAGTCCAATTAAACCAATCTTCTAAATCTGGTTTAATCTTATCTATTTGTTCTTTTGTTAATGCGGGTTGGGATAACATAGCTTGCTTATTCATATCATAAAGATTGCCTAAAATAACTTCATTCTTTTTAAGTTCCTTTGGCATTTCAGGGATGCGTGCTTTCATTGATAATCTCCTTTTCTTTACTTTAATTATAACATAAAATTTTTTAGAAATCAATGTTTTTCTTTAATATATGTTGATTTCTGCTACCTCTTAAATCTAAAGTAATATCTCTTTCATTCTCTACGTATCTACCATCAATTAACACATCTATATGATTTAAAATATTTTTAATATGTGGATTTTCTTGTGCTAATAGTTCTGATAAATAATAACCAGTCCAAACATAAATTTTAATATCTGGATATGCACTTCTTACTCCAGTTATAATATTATCTACTTCAGCAACATTTTCTTCACATAATGGTTCTCCGCCAAGAACTGAAAAATTTCTTTCAATTCCATTTGCAGAAATAGCTTTTATAATTTGTCCTCGGATATCAGAGGGAGTAGCGACTCCCCCATCAAAATTCCAAGTTTCAGGATTATGACATCCAGGACAGTGATGCGGACAACCTTGCACAAATAATGATACACAAACTCCGTGTCCATTTGCAAAGTCATTTTTATTCATTCCCGCTAATCGCATTACGCTTCAACTACTTCTTTCTTCTTACTGCGTACTAAGAAAATACAAATCAGTAAGGCAACAGCATATAAAGAGGTAGCAACCGCAATTACTACTTGATAGTTACCTGTTGCATTAAGTATAATTTCAGATGTGTTATTTCCAGTAATTCCTGCAACTGCCCAAGCTGACAGTGCCAATCCGTGTATTTGACTTATTTTTTTCATACCAAATCTTTCTGATAAAAGAGCTGGTAAAGTTGAGAAACCGCCACCATAACCTGCATTAATAATCAATAGATAAGCTATTACAATAATACTTAAAATTAATGTAGTTGCTCCAGATATAGCATTTGTACAAAGCATAATTGCAGAAATTATAATACAACTTATAAATATAATTTTATAAATTGTATTTCTTTGTTTTAATTTATCTGAAACAGTAGAATATCCAATTCTTCCTAATGCATTTGCTATTGCAGTGCAAGATGGAACTATACTAACAATAGCGGCTAATGCTACTGAGGCGGCAAATGCAAGGTTCAAGATTTGTTTCTCATATGAGATTATCATTAAACCACAATGAATGTTAATGTAAAACATTAACCATATGCCAATAAATTCTTTCTTTTTAAACATTTTTAAAATGTTTTCTTTTTCTTTTGGTTGTTCTTCTACCCAACCTTCAGGCTTCTTTAATAATAGATGTCCTATAAACATTACTATAAAATAAAAACAGCCTAATATTATAAACATTGGTACAATACCAAAATTATTTTGTAAGGCTTCCATTATTGGAGTTGCTATTGCTTTTGCCAATCCAAAGCCCATAATTGAAATTCCTGTTGCTAATCCTTTATTTTTACTAAACCAAAGCATTAGCGTTTTTACTGGTGTTAGATATCCTATTCCTAATCCAATGCCCATAATGGCTCCATAAGAAATATAAATACCTATTAGAGCTAACCAGCCTTTTAAGAAAAAGATTGATAATCCTGTTCCTATCATACCAACTGAAAAACATATACAAGATATTAAAGAACTTTTATGTATATCTTTTTCAACAAATTTTCCTGCAAATGCGGCAGACATTCCCAAGAAAAAGATAGCAAATGAAAATGCCCATCCCACAGCAAAAGGTGACATTTCTATTTGATTTGCTATTGTTTCTTTAAAAGTTGACCAACAGTAAACTGTGCCAACTGAGATATGTATTAGAAGAGCGGGGATTGCCGCTCTTATCCATTTATTATTCATTCTCCTTCTGACTCCTTTAATCTAAATTTATGATATCCCATTAGCATAGGTCTAAAAATAACATCGTAAATATTCTATGGTATTGGGAAGAGTTCATCTACATAAATTACATCTGCTCTGTGTCCAAGTCCACTCCAGTCAGGCTTCAACCAGGTGAATACTGCCCAATTCATATTTAATAATAATGAATTTTTTTCATCATAATTTATATCAAATTTATCAGCATCTTTTCCAAGTTTCTGCTTTAAATATTGAATTGCTCTTTTTTTAGATGGACTTACAATAACTATCCTGGTCGTCATTATTATCCTCCTCGAAGTTAGTTAATAAAGTTGAATGTTTAAATCTCATTTCTGTTTCTTGTTGTTTTCCTAAGTTAAATGCAGTTTTATAATCTCCAGTTAAATAACCTGTAACTCTGCGGAGTCTTTGAATTTTTTCTCCATCGCATATTGGACATTTATTGTTTATTTCACCAGTATATCCGCAATTTAGACATAAGTCATTTGGAATGTTTAAAGCAAAATAGGGGATATCTTTATCCATAGCATACTTTACTATTGTTTCAAGAGCATCAATATTATGAAGAATAGAAGTATCTAATTCTACATAAGTAATGCATCCTGCACTACTATATCCAGTTAATTGACTTTCAATATCTATTTTTGTAAATGGGTCTATTTTTACCCAAACAGGAACGTGAATACTATTAGTAAAGAAATCTTTATCACTAACGTTTGGAATTATTCCATATTGCTCTTGAAACTTTTTCATTGCGGTATAACAAAGATTTTCTGCGGGACTATAATAAACACCAAAATTAAGTCTATATTTTTCTTTAAATTCTTTACAACGAGTTTGGAATAAAGATTCAATTTCTTTTGCGAGTTTCATTCCTTCTTCTGTTGTGTGGTCTTTTCCAATAAGAATTTGAAGAGTTTCTGCCAAACCAATTTGTCCTAATGCCAAAGTGCCGTGGCGCATTGCGCTATTAATACCCTCTTCTGGCTTGTATCCCATCATTGTATTATTTTCCCACATAAATTTAGCAGATGCAGGATTTTGAGAAATTATATATTCATATCTCTCAATAAGCATATCTTTTGCTTCATTTATTTTTTTATCTAATAATGACATAAAAACTTCTATGATATTATCATCATATTCATTTACAAAAGATTCTTTTGCCATCATAGCAAGAGTAGGAAGAATAACAGTAACAGGACAAATATTTCCTCTTCCATCTTTTCTTTGTGGGTTTATACCAGGTTCAGCATTTATATCAAAACCATTTGCTGTTCTACATCCCATTGTAGACATATAAGTAGTAGGGTCATTTTTATCATAGCCTGCATTTCCACTCCAATCACAATTTACATAGTTTGGATATAATCTCTTTGCAGTTGATTCAAGAGCCATTCTAAATAAATCATAATTTGGAGTTTTAGGTTCTTTATTAACTCCACTCATAACTTGAAAAATACCGCAAGGAAAAACAGGAGTTTTATGAAATTTTCCTACTCCTTTAATACTTCCATCAAGCAGAGCTTTAATTACTAATCTTCCTTCTGGTAAAGTACAAGTTCCATAGTTTATAGAAGTAAAAGGAAGCTGATTTCCGCTTCTACTTTGAAGTGTATTTAAATTATGATACATTCCTTCAACAGCTTGTTTAGTTTCATTAATGGTGTCAAATAATGCACTTTGATAATATTTTGAAATTAAATTATTATTATCAATTCTATAATCAGATTCTTTAGTATCTGTTAATTTAAAAAAGGATTCTTTATTTTCATCTATCCACTCATCAAATTTATTTCTGGTAATAGTAATACCTTCGATGGTTTCTTCATATGTTTCAAACATCATATCCATAAGATTTAAGTTTAAAAATTCTGGTAAATCTTTTAACCAGGCTGTAATATAATGTTTTAAGAAACTTTTTCTTACAAATGGAACCATTGTCCAATCTAAATGAGTTGCACTAACTCCGCCAAACTGTTGTAATGATTGAATTTGAAATAATACTGCTACAAGCTGAAAAGCAGTATTAATAGAATTTGCTGGACGAACATCTGATTGTCTTGTATTAAAACCTTTTGTCAATAAGTCATCAAAAGGAATTGATAAGCAGTTATGCATACCAACTGCATAGGAATCAAGGTCGTGAATATAAATCATATTTTTTAAATGATTTTCTTTTGATTTTTCTGACATACAATTATCTAAAGCATATTGCTTTAAAACAACTGAATCAAATTCGCCTTTTCTTCCTCCAAAAGAATGTTCATCAACATTTGCATTTTGATTTTCAATATTTGAGGCTGTTAATTTCTTTCGTGCGGCCTCCATCATTTGAGAGTTCCAATTTCTTTCTTTTGCTCTTTTTTCTCTGTATTTGATATATGCTTTTGCTACATCTTTTCTTTTGGTCGACATTAATCCAAACTCCACTAAATCTTGAATTTCTTCAATTAATAAAGGTTCTTGAACATCTTCACAATAGCCCTATATATAGTTAGCTATATTCTCTGCTTTTGTTTCTGCGTAAGGTGTTATTATACCATCAACCGCCTTAAAAGCTTTTAGAATTGCTTTGTGAATTTTGTCTGTGTCAAATGGAACTTGTCGACCATCTCGTTTAATTACATAAATCATAATATTTCCTCCTAATTATATAAAATAGTTTTAGGCTTACTCTATTATTAAAAAATAGACTAATTAGATTAATTATTTTTAGCCTGAATAAATTCTTTTACTTGTGGTCTATTAAGTAATCCATAAAAATCATCCCTATCTGAATTATTATCAAAAATTTCATATTCAAATGGAATGTATTTGAAATCCCTTTCATCTGCAAGAAATCTTCTGCAAATTTCTTGACAATTTGGATTTTTTTCTCTATTAAGAGCTCTTATTAATCTTGTCTTTGGAGAAGCTTCAATTTTAACTGGCAATACGTCAATTTTATCTTTAAATGCAAGTTTAATATTATTAATTCCCATAATATTAAATACTCCTACATTTATGTCTTCTGTGCGGACATCCATTGAAGGAGTGCCATAATACCAGTTGTTAAAAACTGTATATTCTAAAAGTCGGTTTTGAGAAATTAAGTCTTTAAAAAAATTCTCATCAATGAAACAATAATCTGTTCCATCAATTTCATTTTTTCTGCGGGGGCGGGTGGTGTATGACACCAGCCCGTTTAACCCTAACTCTTTTACTAACCATTTTTGTATTGTATCCTTGCCTGTCCCAGATTCTCCAAATAATGCTATTAACTTTGCCTTATCTGCCATCATTATCTGTCCTTTCTTGTATTCTTTCGTGCTCAAGCAATATATCTCCATACTCATCTACTTTAGTTATTTTATATAATTGATGAGTAGTAGTAGCTTTATAAGTTTTTGCTACAAAAGAATCTTCTCTTCTATATCCTGTGATAAGCACTTTTGTTCCACGAGAGAACCAACCTTTTTCAAGGACTTTTTTAGTTCCATCACTTTGAACTTGAGAGATTTGTCTATTGAACATAGCATAATATTCTTTTGTAAACTTTACTGTAACAACCCCCGTTGTAGTAAGAATAGATATTTGAGCTTTTGTATTATCCTTACTAATAATAGTTCCTGCAATTCTATATAACTTATAAATAGGAATATTTTTTCCATTTCTTTTTATAAAGTAATCAATTTCACTTTCATATTGTAAAGAATTAAAATCAACTATTCCATATTTACGAGTATTAACTTCTGCAAGTTCATGCGCGCTGTGATAAAAACACAAACTTTCCATTTCCCACGCAGATATATTTCCATCTGCATATTTTTCCCACGCTTGCTTAAACAAAAGACTATTATAGGCATCCAACATTTCTTGTTGGTTATCTTTTAACCAGGTTCTTGCTGTATCCATTTCTTTTTGATAAATTTTATCCCATTTTGTTTGAAGAATACATTCAATTCCGCTGATAACATCAATGTCATCTTCTTCTCCAAACTCTTTATAAATTCTATAAAGAAAATCATCATTCAATAGATAATATTTGCTACATTTTTTAGTTTTTAAAATTTGATTAAATGAAAAAATAATTCTTTGTCTATCTAACTCTGCAGGAACTAATCCACTATTTAATAAGCCATTAAAATTTTGTAGATTAAGTTTCTTTTTCATATTACAAGTTATTGATAAATAATATGCCATAATTGCTTTACGAGGAGTCTTTGGACAAATTTGACTTGCCCATTCGCTATCTATATTATCAAAAGCTCCAGATTTTATTAAAGAAATCATTTGAGTTTTATTTAAAGGACATCTTCTCATAAAATCAATAATACCTGTATAAGGTCTATTTTGAATGATTTGTGAAATAACATTATCACCAATTTTATTAACACCTTTTAAACCAAATAAAATTTGATTATTTTCTTCGTCAGGCTCAAAACTAAATCCAGATTGATTAATGTCAATTAATGAAACAGATATTCCTCTTGAAGTAATTGCTCCTATTGCTTTTGCTAACTTTGTATAGTCTGTTGTTTTTATTTTCTTTTTTCCTTCTCTATTTGGCAAATCTTCATAAGTATAATTATCTGAATCTTCTTCTTCATAAATATTAACAATTTCAGTTTCTTGCTCTTCCAAAGAACCGCTATTTACAATTAAACAAGCTGTATTCCAATAAATTGGATTCCAAGTTGTTGCAAGATATAAAGTTTGGAAACCAATAAAAGAATAAGCTAATGCGTGAATAATACTGAATGAGTACCCCATCTGAGGACCCACACCATATTTCCATATATATAATCCTAAATTAGGACTCTTTGCTTTTTCTAAAATTTGTTTATGAAGTTCAGGAATTTTTGCCATTTGCTTTTTACCAACAATCTTTCTTGCGGCATTAGCTTCTTTTAATGAAAATGCACAAATATTTTCATCCATTAACATTTTCATTAATTGTTCCTGTGAAGGGGGGACACCAAAAGAAGATTTAAAATAAGGTTCAATCGTCTTTTGCTCTTCTTTTATTAAACCTGCGTTATCCATTTCTTGATACCATAGATTAAGATTATTCTTATATCTAATATATTTATCCATAGGAGTTTCTTCTCCTTTTTCTGACGTCATAAGTCGCATCAATCCATTGGCATCCGCAAGCTCTAAAATATTCTTTGGTTTAATTTTTTTCGCTGCTTGAGAACCTACATCAGATTCAAATTGAAAGACATTTAAAACTTCATTATTTGCTAATGCTTTCCAACATTTTTCGTCATCAACTGGAATAATTTCTGGATGTAGATATTTATCATATACTTCTCTCAAAGTTAATGATTTATCTATTTTTCCATACTTTTGAAGTAAACGGATAGTTTCAACAATTTTATCTTGAACTTCTGTTACAAGAAAGTCATATTTTGTCATTCCGCACGCTTCACATTTATGTAAGTCCCATTGTGTTATAATTTCACCTTTTGGAGTTTTCATAAAACAACCAAACTCATATGGGTCTTCATCAAATAAAATAACACCACTTGCGTGACTACTTCTTTTATTAACAAGTCCTTCAATAGACATTGCTATATCCAATAGCCCTGGATATTGATTAATCTCATTTAAAAATAATGTTATAGGTTTTCTATCTTTTTCTTTATTTCCATTTACAACATCATTAAGTGGCCATAAAAATCCTCTTTCACTTGGGATTAAAGATGTTAAAAACTGTGCGACATCAACACTGACTCCATCTGGATATTCTTCTGAACGATATCCTCTGCAAGCTGTTAATATAGCAGATTTAGTAGCTTCAGTACCAAAAGTTGCAATTAATGTGCAACCAAGATTTTTTTTGCTTACTATATCAATATCTTTATTAAAATTCTTTCCCCTTTCTTCTTTTATCTTTTGAAGAATAAGAGGGCGCTTACTTGGACATAAATCAATATCAATATCGCCAAGCTCAATTCTTTCTTTATTTAAATCGTGTTATCCACCATTTCTGATGGCACAGACTATATCTTATTCTTTAAATATTTTCTATTAAATAACTGTAGTAGAATCCATTTCCTTTTTCTGATCTTGCATTTTTTAATCCAGCTCGTGCACTTTCAACACTTTTTGTTCGTGGTATATTATTTTCAATAAACCATTCTGCGCAATCTTTAACTGAATCAAATTCTTTTTCAAAATCAGCTTTTGAAATTTTAATTCTTTGTCCAGTGGCTTGTCTAAAAGTAAATCTTGGAATGTTATTTTGATTTAATATATCATCAACTGTTGAATGATCTATCCCAAAATTTAAAGCTGTTTTTCTG
>Ga0326512_10002001_pt1 | contig 15277 bp, 7 predicted proteins | sample 1_2617_0518_D_FD_203652 | JGI IMG/M metagenome (GOLD analysis project Ga0326512, IMG submission 203652) | Bovine rumen microbial communities from UC Davis, California, United States - 1_2617_0518 | ecosystem: Host-associated > Mammals > Digestive system > Stomach > Rumen | place: USA: California... | reverse complement strand
GGCGTACCTTATAACTGAGTTCCTCATTCTATAATAATATCATAAAATGATAGAATAAAACAGATACAATAAAGATTTTTTAAAGAAAAATTTCAGTTTTTATGCATTATACTTTTCAATCAGCTCACTCAAAAGAGGAATAAGCTGCTTTTTACGGCTCATCACATCCTTTAAGAAGTAGACATTTTCTTCCTGTTTGGGGAAAGTGATGTAAGGCAAAAAGCCCTTTTCCGCAGAAATCAGCATGATTGAACCAAGCCGGGTAATATCCGTAACCAGCAGGGCAGAAAAAAGTCCGCCATGAGAGCGGCGGGTAATTTCCAGCTCATCCAGAAATTCCTGTTTGCGGGCAAGCACTTCGTCAGTACCATCCACTTCAATCTGGCTCACCGTATAAACATTCTTCTGGTCCCGGTATTCTTTTTTATCCTGTTTGATAACATCCGCCGCAGCCCGGCTTCCAATGTGGCTTCCCGCATTCAGAATGTCCTGCCCCAGTTTGGTCACCTCAAGTCCGGTAATGCTGGAAAGATAGTCTGCAGTCTCCCGGTCAATATCCGTCGTAGTTGCAGAATGCAGAATCAGGGTATCGCTCAAAATACCGCAGAGCAGAATCTGGGCAACATCCAGCGGAATAGAAACATGGCTTTCCCGGAAGAGATTGGTCACAATCGTAGAAGTTGAACCCACCGGCTTATTGATAAAGGTAATGGGATTCCGCGTGGTTACGGTACCAATGCGGTGGTGGTCAATAATTTCACGGATGGCATAATGCTCAAGTCCTTCCGCCGCCTGGGACATTTCATTGTGGTCTACCAGGGCAATTTCCACCAGAGCGTCATGAAGCAGATCATTTTCCGTAATCATTCCCACAACTTTATTGTCATCATCCACAACTGTAAGTGAACGGCTGGGACTTGCCTGCAAAAGCGGCTTAATTTTCTTTACGCTGTCGCTTTTGTGAACCGCCTGTACACTGCTGTCCGCCATTATTGCAACCGGAGAAGAATATGCCGTCAGAAGCACAGTGGAAGAAGTGTCATAGGAACTGAGCAGAATGGGAACCTTTTTCTTTTCTGCCTTTGCAATGATTTCCTTTGAAGGCACCAGGGAAGAAACGACCACCATGGCACGCACGCCGTTTTCTATACAGAATTCCTGAACATCAGCGCGGTCACCGGTTACGACAATCACTTTTTCAGAACGGTGAGACTCAAAAATTTTCTTAAAAGTTTCCAGTGAATCATTTGCAACAAGAATAAGCCCCTTAAAGACTTCCCTGTCATCACGCACGCAGAGAGGCTGTGCATCCAGCGTTTCGCGAATCAGTTCCACGCTGGTAGTAATGGCCGTCTGTCTTTCAGGATTCAGAATGTCCAGAATGCTTTTGGCAAAGCCGCTGTAATGAAGAAGGGCTTTGTAATGTCCGTCCGCGTCCACCACAGGCATTGAGTGCCAGCCGTTTTTCTGCAGTTTTTCTACCGCACTCCACACAGACTTGTTTTCCAGCACGGTTTCCGTACCTTCCGGCATATAAAATTCCGCCCTGGGCTGCAGGTCATGAAAATAAAGGGGCTTTGGCACATTAAAGCGTTTCAGTATATAGTCAGTCTGAGGAGAAAGATGTCCCGCACGGGCAGCAAGATATTCAGTCTGCCCCAGAATATTTTTCAGTCTTGCATAGGCAATAGCGGCAACAATGGAATCCGTATCAGGATTACGGTGACCGATAACGTATACTGTTCGTTTCATAATGGCTTATTTTCGCTCAAAACGCTACAATTGTCTATATGGGCATGAAAAAATTGCGCGCGGAATAATGGCTCAGATTAATGGCGGAAGCGATACGAAAGGGGATTCGTTCCCGCGAGTTCCTTAAAGCACCGCCCGAACTGAGTGACTGAGCCAAACCCACACTCCATGGCAATATCAAGCACCGATTTTTGTGTGTCGGAAAGCAGACGACATGCGCGCGAAACCCGAAGGCTGTTCACGTATTCAACAAATCCAAAATGAGTCGCCGCTTTGAAAGAACGGCTCAGATGGCTTGGGCTAAGATGAAACCGTTCCGCCACAGAAGAAAGGGTAAGCGGCTCCGTATAATGGACGTTCAGATAATCAATTGCCGCGGCTAGATGCGGTTTCATTTCTACCGTCGGCTGCAACGCAACGCCCGCCACCATTTTCTGTCGGCTCACCGCCACAAGGATTTCGCCAAGATACGACCAGACCAAGGTTTCCCATCCCGCCTCTTTTGTGATAAGTTCTTTTCCCATGCAGGAAAAAAGATGAGACACCCTATCCTGCATCTCGGGGGGAAGCGCAATGCAAGGATTACACGCCTGCAAAACCGGAAGAAGGGAGACAAAACGCGGATTATCAGGCGGCAGAGCCTGTCCGCCCTCAGAAAAAAACACATTGTATAGCCGGCAGGACTCCCCTGCAGGATTGATGGCACGGTGCAAGATTCCCGGCGCGATGCACAAAAACGTCCCCGCGCCTATGTGGAGCGTGCGGTTGGCATAAAAGAAGGTACGCTCGCCGCTTGCAATGTACAGAATCTCCCACCACGGATGGAAATGGCGGGCAGGATTGGTGATTGCGTGCGATTTTTTTATCAGGCTGATTCCGCAGGTTGTATCAGTCAAGCGATAATCTTCCGGCTCCGAAAAAATCATATCCGATTATAGCACAAATAATGCACAATTTTAAGCCAAAAAAGCAAATATTGTACAGATTTTTCACCCATTTTCCCTGTATCATTGCACTATGCAGCAAGCGGAAATCAAACCGAACGAAGAAGAATCCTCAAGTGCCGGCAACGAAACAAAAAACAATGTCACACTCGGCGAAAAAGAAGCGCGCCGCCGCGACATGATTCTGAACGGTTCGCCGGTCAAGACGATTTTTTTCATTGCCATGCCGCTTGTTTTCTACAACAGCCTGCATCAGGTCTTCCAGCTGATTGACACGATTATCGCGGCGAACATGAATGCGGGCGTGGTCAGCACGGTCAGTTTTGTCAACCAGATTGAGAGGATGCTCTACGCTATCGGCACGGGTCTTTCGGTGGGCGGCTCAATCCTTATCAGCAGAAGCTACGGCGCAGGGAACATGGAAAAAGCCCGCACCCAAATTAGCACGCTGTTCTTCGTATGCCTTGCGCTCGGGGGCGTGATTCTTGCGCTTGCCGTTCCACTTGCCTACCCCTTCCTCAGACTGCTCCGTATGCCGGAAGATTTAATCGGACAGGGAACGATGTACTTTATCCTGACGATTCTGAACATCATCTTCCACTTCATCAACATGATTTACCTTGCGATTGAAAAATCCCGTGGCAACACTAAGACAATCATGTGGTGCAATATTCTCGTGATGACAGCGAAAACGGCATTCAATGTCGTGGTCATCGTACTGATGAAGACGGGTACCGTAGGAATCAACACTGCCATGATGCTGCTTCCCGTTGCCACGATGTGCGCGGAATCCTTACTTACGATAATCGCGATGAAAAACCTGACCAGCAGGAAAAATCCGTTTGCCTTGAGCATTCATCATTGCGCGTTCAGAAAGACTTTTATCGTGCCGCTTACAAACCTTGGCATCCCGATTTTTTTGGAGAAATTTATTTTTGCGTTCGGGAAAGTCATCGTCAATTCAATGTGCGCCGCCATGGGAACCACGGTCGTTGGTGCATTGGGCGTAAGCAACAAACTGGGCGGCTTTGCGACCACCCCGCCCACCGGTTTTCAGGAAGCGGAGACCAGCCTTATCGGGCAGAACCTCGGCAACAAGAACCTGAACCGCGCGCTGGCCATTTTTTACCGCACGCTGCTGATTAATTTTTGCATCGGACTTTTCTTCTTTACGATTATGCAAGTATTCAAGCATTCGATTATCGGTGTGTTCGCAAAGGGAGACGCAAAATTCGCCGCAGAAATTGAGACCATCTACAATTATGAGGCGCTTGCGGGGGTTCTACTTGCCATCAATTCCGCCGTGATGGGGCTTCTCTACGGCTTCGGAAAAACACGTCTCTCCACCTTGCTGGGCGTTACCCGCCTGTTCGCGTTCCGCATTCCCCCGCTCTATCTTTTGATGCGCTTTACCAACATCGGGATTCCGGCCGCCGGCATGGCTATGCTGATTAGTAACGCCCTCGCAGGAATCACCTCCAGCATCGCCGCCGTCATCTTTATCCGCAGAATCAAAAGCGGCCGCGAACGCTGGGAAATGTAGCGCGGGCAACTACTATTCGGTGGCGTTTCGGACTACGCGGAAGCCAAGGTTGGATTCGCGGGTAATGCTCTCTTTAGAATCATTGCCCTCGGCAACATCACCGTTTTCTCCATCAAACCAGACACGCACATAATCATAAAAATAGTTGTTGCACCATTCGTTGTAGCCTGTTTCGCCGATTACATCAGGATTATTCTGGAGAAGATATCTGTATTCGGCTGATGTCGGAAGACGATACCCGTCTGCAGAAAAATCATAGCGGAAAACGTCCGAATCCCAATCATACGAACTTGCATAACTGAGGTCGTTCGAGTCGTAATAGTATTTTCCGTCATACTCGGCAACATGATAATACTTAGTCCAAGGATTCGGATTGTCATCAGTAGAAGCAGCGGTGATTTCATTCTGTCCGCTCATGCTGTAAACAGGAGTCAGGCCTTCACTTTCGCTCAGCAAATTGCAGTAAATGATGGCATCAATCCAAGACACAAAATATGCCGGTGTCTTCGCTTTGTCATCGTCCGCAGAAGGAACCAGCGATTCGTCCTTATGCACTACGCCGTAGTATGTCATCAACTGCTCGTATTCTTCCTGAGTGACCAGATGGCTTCCGACCAGCAAATCAGGGATAATCAAATCGTTTCCATCTGCGTTATTGTCTTCCATGCCGACATTCTCAGATTTTCCTATCGTTCCGCCCTCTACCAGCACAAAATCAGTTTCTTCCAGCAACTGCAATTTGCCATCTTCGTCCAAAATCCATTCCACGGGAGCATCGAGGGTCGCGCCGGAATCATCTTTTGTCTGCGGCGTGACGAAGAGCGTGTCCTTAATTTCTGTCGCAAGGTCGGTGACATTTTCACCAACGACAATCTGTGTACCTGCGGCATATTCGGACGGGGTAAGCATAATCTTCACGCTGCCCATAGTGCCTTCTTCAAGAATGGTGACAGTTTTTTCCTTAGGAAGATACACATCGTTTTCGCTGCCGATGTCCGCGCCGCTTCCAATCTTGAACGTGCCGTTGTTGTATACGCCGCTTCCAGAACCAGATGCAGTGTTCTCCGATATTACGGCATCGCTTACAATGACCGTGCCTTCGTTATAAATGCCGCCACCGTTTGCCGCAGCGTTTTTGGTAATCAGTACGTCCTCTTCCAACGTGACTTTCGCCCCATCCGCGACATACAGTCCGCCGCCCTGTACGCTTCCCGTACCGCTGTTGTTTCCGCCGGTAATCTTGAGCCTTTTTAGCGTCACAGGAACGGTCGTGGTTACGGAAAGAGCCGTACCGTCTTCAGTTGCCGTCGTAAAGCCCGCATCAACTCCGTCCTGCGGAATATCGTTCACCAAATCAGATGTACCTTCAATCGTGACCGACGTGGCATCGCTGTAAACATCATTAGAAATTACCTGCGCGCCCGTGAGCGTTCCATGCAGTTTAATCGTCCAGTTCGGGCGCACGTTTCCGGAGGATTCTTTTATAACGGAAACCGCTTCCGCAAGGCTTGAAAGACCGTATTCAGACGAGGAGCCATAGTGATAGGTTGCGTCCGGATTTACATACAAGTCCACATAGACTCCTGTTGTCCGGTCAAATTCCTGCCAGTGCGCATAGACCGTTATGTTGCCGCTTGAACCATGCGGAATATTGGTAATTCGCTCGCCGTCTTCCGGTTCAGTGAACCAGCCAAGGAACAGCGCATATGCCCGGTAATAGCGCGGCAGAACAATATTCTCTGACTTCCGCGAGTATTTTGTAATCACCGTCTGTCCATCCGACAATCCAGAACTGTAACTGCCTACTTGCTGCTTATAGGTGATTGTATAAACTTCGTTCAAATCAATTGACTGCTCCAAAATGGAGTTAAGTCCTCTTGCAACATGAACCACATACGGTATGCTGTTCAAGCACTGCGTACCCCAGTAAAAATTGAAAGTGACGCGATATGTGCCTACAGGTATTCTCCGGTCAGAAGATGTCTCCGAGGTATACGATGCCCAGCGTTTGTATTCAAGGACCTCAGGATTTGAATAACAGGTCTTTTCGATTGTATCCTCAACTTCCCCTGTTCCCAGATTCTCCAAGGTGATTATCGTTTTGTTCACCGTCGTATTCTTTGAGCCGACTTTCAGTTTTATGTCAATTCCGCCGTAGTCCTCTAACTCAGTGTAATCGGAACTGCTTTTTACGGGAGAAAGCGAAAACGAAACGGTATTAGTCTTGGATTCTTCCATTAAAACGCCTTCCACTTTCTGATAGAAATAGATACTGTCAATAGAGCCGACAAGTTCAAACGTGTACTCACCCGCGCCGCCATCAAGGAAAATCAGCGCGTTGTACAAGTCTTTGAGAGCCGAAGCACTTTTGAGCGAAGTCCGCGTTCCGCTGTAGTCCGTACCATCGGCTTTTTTTGTCATTTTGCCGTACAACGTGATACTTTGCATTCTGTCCAAAGCAGCTGCAATGTCCGGGTCAACGGAGCGGGCATCCACAGAAATGTCTCCCGAACGGACAACAAGATAGGTGTTTGCGTCTGATTTTTGCGCCGGTTCCTGCACAAGGTCTGAGCAAGAAAAAAGCGTAAGGGAAAGAATCCCCAATAAAATTGCAAATGTAATCTTATTCATGTTCATATCTCCCTCCCCTTAGTCCTTGGTCACGTGAACCTGAGCCGTGTAAGAATAATACTTGCCGCTTTCGTCTTTTGCCTCAAGGTAGATGTCATACGAGCCGGCCGCCGTCCATGGTGCGGTGTCAAGCGTAAGGATATGCGGCGCCGTGTCGGATGGAGTCTGCCGTTCGCCGTCCACTTTCCATGTGTAACTTGCAAAACCTTCCGTTGCCGTAAAGACAAGCGTTGCGCCGCCGGCAAGGTTCGTGTTGTCCGTCACCGCTTCCCCGCCAGATGTCACTGAAACCGCAATGTCGTTCGTAAGCCCAGTCGGAATTGTTACAGTCAATGCCATGCCGACCTGTTTGACAAGTTTTCCAGTAGCGTCTGCGGCCGTAGACTTGTCGATATACCAGTACTGCTTTTGTCCGCCGTCCAGTTCTTGTGGCGTAATCTCAAATGAAGTTGAGACGCTTGACCACGACATAGTATACGAGGCGGTGGCCAATGTACGCTTTATCAGACACACGTCCGCACCGCCGTCAACAGGATACGATTCCGGGGTAAGCCGTGCGGAAAGTTTTGCGTTGACGCTATCAACAATTTCTACCACGGCACCATCCGGCAAGTATACATCGTTAGGAACAGTGACTTCCGCAGCCCCGCTCATCTTAAAGCCTGCATTTGCGCTTACAAATACGCCGCTTCCTAATCCGCCTTCCTGAACAGAATTTACCCGGATGTAACAGCCAAACATTTCATACACAGAGCCGTCCTCAAGGTAAACTCCACCACCATTGACAGCCGTATTGAGGGTGATATAGCTTCCAGAACCTTTATGTGTCCTGAGATAGCCACCGTCCGCCACATATACGCCGCCACCGGATGTTGCCCCAGTATTCTCCGTGATGTGAGAGCTGGAGTTTACAAAGAGTTTTGCATCTTTTGAAATATAAACTCCCGCACCATAGCCTGAAGTAATTGTGTTCTGAAGGATTCGCGTGTTCTCTTCAATAGAAACCACTCCACCTTCTCCAATCAAAAGACCTCCGCCAATAATCTTTCCGTCTTTTTCAGTTCCGCGACCGCCTTTTACGGCAATATCGTACAGAGTGACCGGGACTTTTGTATCTACAGTCAAGGCAGAGCCAGTTTCGCTTTCGCCGAGGTTTGCGTTCAGAATGTCTTTCGGGACACTTGTCCTAGCGGTCTTGCTATTTCCCTTAATTGTTATAGAGTTCGCTAGAATCGGGCTGCCCTCTGAGTCAGCGATAACTTGTTTTCCAAAAATCTCTCCGCTTAGATAGATTGTGTAATCCACAGTCGCATCGTTCATTTTTGATACGGCAGAAGTGATTGACGGCAAAGCTTTTGACGCCGTAAGACCGTCATTTGAGTCCAAACCGCTTGCAGAAACATAGAATGTCGATGCGTTCTGTTCGACCTTTCCTGTACTTGAGTTAATAAACCACTGGGTAACGATTCCTGTTGCCGTCGCCGTAAGTGGCTCTAAGACAAACTTATCTTTTACATCAGCAAGCGTAAGTCCAGCTTCGGTCGCCGCATCAGTTAGTTTTATGACAGGCTGATAAGCAGAGTAAGCAGTTTTCGTATCATTTGCGCTCGGAATAATATACAAGTCACCGTTCTTAATAGAACTTAGTGAATCGGCGATGTTCAAAGAATATGAACTGTTATAGTAGATTGACTGTTTGACTTCTCCATCGCCAGCAGGAATTGTTGCCGTTCCGCTGATTTTAAGGCCATCGCCGGCAATGTAAACTGCGCCACCGTTCTTTGCTGCACCGTTGTTGGCAATCGTTCCGCTGTTCATGTGAATTAAGACAGAAGAACCGTAGGCAAATCCAAGTCCGCCACCGCCAGATTGAGCATAATTGTAGAAGATACCGCCCTTCCATTCGGCAGGAGTGTTTTCTGTTTCGCTGGTGTACGCACTGTAGCCCATGTAAAGTTTGCCGTCAGAAGCTACATAGATTCCGCCACCTTGTCCTGCTGCAAGGTTAGAACAAGTTTCAGAAACATCCGAACCTGTCGCAATAGATTCCTTAGAATCATCACCAATAACAGCATCTCCGTAGACATACATAATGCCATTATTGTAGACACCGCCACCACCGTTTACGCCGTTATTGCCAGAGCCTGCAGTATTAGATTTTATTGCACCACCGGTAAAGGTGAACACGCCCGTGCCGTAACTGCTGCTGCTCAGATTGCAGACACCGCCACCGCCGTTATTTCCGCCTTCATAATTGTATTCGATTAATCCGCCGCTCATAGTAAATGAGCCATAATTATAGATACCGCCGCCGCCAGCAGCCCCGCCACCATGTACGGTCTGATTATGTCCAATCGTACCGTCCCGCATGATAATGTTGCCTGTTCCACGGTTATTGATTGCACCACCACGCCAAGAATAATTGTAGCTTATACAACCAGACCAGCCTTCCGGCGTATTTTGAGTTTCGCTCTCATAGCTTGAATAGCCAAGATATACATTGCCAACATTGTAAATACCACCACCGTCTTCTGCATAGTTTGCCGCATCATTAACAGGCATTAGCTCCTGGGTCGTATTTCCGATAACTGCAGAACCATAGACATAGAGGGTACCGGCATTGTAAATACCGCCGCCATAATAGCCTCTGTTCTTGTAGATAACCGCACCATCACCAAGCGTTACAGTCGCCCCTTCTGCAATAGCGATACCGCCACCCTTCTGACTATAAGCATCTGAACCTGCGGTATTATTATCAGTATTGCCGCCGGTAATCTTTAGATTCGTGATTGTGACAGGAACCTCAGTTTCTATGACCAAAGCAGAACCTGTAGCAGAACTTGAAGTGCCGAGTCCACGGTTAATTTTATCCTGAGGATCAGGCTGCACATCAGTCTGGACCAATTCAGTATATCCAGTAAGAAGAATTGATTTTGCGTGAGAGGAAGTTATTTCAGCAGGAATTACACTTCTTCCATAATCATCCAACGTCGAACTCCGGCTTCCGGCCTTGTTCGTTCCCTCATGTGGTCCCGTAACATCACCCATAATGAAAATCGTCCAGTCCATTATGTCGCTGTCTGTCTCCGCCTCTGTAATGGTAATGATTTCTTCACAGGCCTTGTCCAGACTTTCAAAGGGATTGTCTTCACTTCCGTCGCCGTTGACATCATCTCCGGTACCAGACACATACATTTCTGCCGGCTGGTATTTTGCATAAAGGTGTTGATTTCCCGTAGTTCCGGCAGGAATTTCCGTTACAGGGCTTCCGCTAAAGGCAGCATTGTCATACCAGCCGCGGAAATATGCGTTTTCCTTTTTCATGCGGGGAAGTGACACAATACTTTTGCGGGAAAAGAGGGTTGCCTTGCTTTCGCCACCCTTCAGACTGCCGCCGTCATCGTCATACTCTATGGAATACGTTTCATCCAGGGAAAGGAAGCGTTCTGCAAGGCTCTGATAACCGCCTGCAATGCGTATGATTTCCGTATACGTGCAGAGGGGAATTGCTTTTTCTGTGTCAGCGTAAAAACGGATGGTCGCCCTGTAGGTTCCGACCGCAATACCTTCGTCTGCAGTAAAGGCACGGGCAAAAGTCACCTGATTTTTCTGCACTCCCCCTTCTGACGAAGCAGTAATCTCCAGTTCAGTTTCTGCAAGGGCAGGACTTCCGTTTTCACTGGTAAGGGAGCCTGTTGCCAGCACCGCATTTTCCTCAAAAGAGACTGTCACGGAAAAACCGCCGTAGGCTGCATCTGTAGTCAGCAGGAATGAAAGGCTTGTTGTAGTGCCGGCTTCTATATTTTTGGAAACTTCTCCGCTAAAGAGGACGCCGTTACAGTGAGCAGACAGGGTAAAAAGCCATGAGCCTTCTCTCACAGTGATTACTTTTTCGCTCAGATCTTCAAGGGTATCTGCGCTGGCAAGTGTTAGCGTTTCTGCACTGCCATTTTTTCCCTTGAGCGTAAAGTCAGAAAGAGTATTTGCCTGGGGCAGTACGGTGCGGGCAATTGAGCCTGACCGGACCCTTACATAAGCCACTCCGTCTCCAGAAGAGCCTGTATCAGAATCAAGGTCGCTGCAGGCAAAAAAGAGGACAGCCGGAAGAAGAAGTGTCAGTAGTCTTATAGCAAAATGTATGTTCTTTTTCATTGTAGTCTTCCTCCCCTATTCCGAAACATGTACCTGGGCAAAAGCCGAATAAGATTTGCCGTCTTTTTCCATGATAAGCACAACTGAATAATAGCCCTTTACCAGTCTGTCCGTATGCAGGGTCAGGACTGAACCGCTGACCGTACAGATTTCAGGAATTTCAGAAACAGCCTGCTCGTCAAAAGTCCACTCATAGGAAGTTCCGCCTTCCGGAGCGGTAAAGGTAACCGTAGCCGCATCTGCGTCCTGAGCCATATTGAGTTCAATATCTGAATTTTCCAGGTCCTGAGTCACACTTATGCCGCCGGTAATGCGTGACAGCTTTTCCCACTTTGCGTAGAGTGTAATGTCTTCTGTAATCGCAGTGTCAAAATCAAAGGCTGTATCAGAGAGTGTGGCACCACCATCTGCGGAAGTGTACCAGTTGTCAAAAACAAATGCTTCCGTTGCAGTTTCATCTTTTGTCGGGTCGGCGGGTTTTGTAGCCTTCTTTCCGTGAGTGATAGTCTGGCTTGTTACCGTGCTTCCACCCTTTGTATCGAATGTGACAGTATGTGGAGGTATCCACTTTGCGTAGAGTGTAATGTCTTCTGTAATCGCAGTGTCAAAATCAAAGGCTGTATCAGAGAGTGTGACACCACCGTCTGCGGAAGTGTACCAGTTGTCAAAAACAAATGCTTCCGTTGCAGTTTCATCTTTTGTCGGGTCGGCGGGTTTTGTAGCCTTCTTTCCGTGAGCGATAGTCTGGCTTGTTACCGTGCTTCCACCCTTTGTATCGAATGTGACAGTATGTAGAGGTATCCACCTGGCGAAGAGTTTTACGTCTCCCATGACTCCCTTTTCTATGCGGGTAAGAGGACTTTCCTCAGAAAAATCATCACTAATATACCAGCCGGCAAAGAGCCACTTTTCTGGTCCTATAAGAGCACTTTCATCCGGGAGCTCAACTTCTTCTGTGGCCGTAATGGTGCGGGGATATGCAAAACCTTCCTTCCATTCTCCGCCATTCAGTTCATAAGAAATCGTATAGACTTCGCTCAGGGTAAGATTCAGTGTATTGTCACCTTCCTGTACAGTGATTTCCTCCGAAACAGCACGGTAGAGGGCGGCATCACCATCGCTTTCCTCTGCGTTTTCATAAATCTGAACAGAGGCATAGACTTTTGAGCCAACCGGAATTGCATCAAAAGTGACAGACTTGCCTGCCACTACGGGAATGGTCTGGGATTTTTCGTAATCACCGTGAAGGGCAATGGTTAAAAAGAGAGTATCTGCAGGGTCAGCGGCAGGCTCAACAGCCGGTTCTGCGGCAGGAACATCGCTTTCTTCTGCTTTCAGCGCAGTCAGATGGCTGACCATATCTGCGTCAATACAAAAAGAAACTGAACCTGTCTGTTCAGGTTTCAGACTGCAGGAAAAAAGAAAAACCAGGAAGATTAAACTAGCAGGAAAGAAAAGCAACTGGCGGGGGTGGGTATTTTTAATCATAAACCATACTCCTGAACTTTTGTTTCGTTACCAGACTTTGAATATAACACACATACATACAAAACACAAGGTTTGTAATCCCCGCTGATTTCTGTTATGCTATAACAAATATCATGAGTGCAGAAGGAGTTTTTCAATGGCACAGAACACAATCGGAAGTATTTTCAAAGTAACGACATTTGGCGAAAGCCACGGTGCGGGACTGGGCTGCATCATAGACGGCTGCCCCGCAGGAATTCCGATTGATCTGGATGCCGTACAGGCCGACCTTGACCGCAGAAAGCCGGGGGCAGCCTTTGACGGAAAGCACAATGCCGCCGTTACCAGCCGCAGGGAAGATGACCGGGCAGAAGTGCTCAGCGGCATTTTTGAAGGAAAAAGCGAAGGAACTCCCATCGCCTTTGTAATCCGCAATACATCCCAGCACTCGAAAGACTATGGAAATCTTGCCAGTACTTTCCGCCCCGGACACGCAGACTACGGCTACTTTGCCAAGTACGGCTTCCGCGATTACCGTGGCGGCGGTCGTTCCAGCGGACGGGAAACAGCGGCCCGCGTTGCGGCAGGAGCCATAGCAAAACAGATACTCTGCGCAATTCTGGGAAAAGATGTACAGATTACCGCCTACACTGAGCGGGCAGCAGGCATATCAATAGAAAAAACTGATTTTTCTGAAATAGAAAAAAATTCCCTCAGGGCAGCAGACAGCAGGGCCGCAGAAAAAATGGCGGCTAAAATCGAAGAATACCGCATGAACAAGGACAGCTGCGGAGGAATCGTAGCCTGCCGCGTTACAGGCATTCCCGCAGGACTGGGAGAGCCGGTCTTTGGAAAACTCGACGCAGAACTCGCAAAGGCAATTCTTTCCATCGGAGCCACCAAAGGCATAGAATTCGGTGCAGGATTTGCAGCCGCCGACAGCAGTGGCAGCACAAACAACGATTCCATGAGAACCGCTCCTGACGGCAGCATAGACTTTGTCACAAACAATGCAGGCGGTATCATCGGCGGTATCTCCAACGGCGCAGACATTTTCTTCCGGGTGGCAGTAAAACCGGTTCCCAGCATTTTCCGTGAACAGAAAACCATTTCCTTTCAGGAAGACGGCACTTTTGCCGACTGCGATTTGGTCATCGAAGGCCGGCATGATGTCTGTCTCTGTCCCCGCATCGTTCCCGTCATCGAAGCCATGACAGCCATCACACTGGCAGATTTGCTTTTACAGAACAGGGCTGCCAGAGTCTAAGCAGACTCTTTATTGCATATCTTTTCTATTGCATATTCACAAAAGTCTGATAAAATAGAAAATAGAGAGGTTTCTTCTATGAAAAAACGTATACAAAAAATGTTGGGTGCCCTGCTCGCACTTGCGGCAATCGGCACAGTTTCAGCCCAATCTCGAAAAGTTGAAGTCTGGGATTTTGGCGGCGTTCAGGCAAAGGACGCAGAAAACCATATTTCCGTTGCAGACATCGACAAGGCTGATATTATCGGTCCGGACGGCAAATTTACCGGCGGCGATCTGGTCTTTGGCGACCTTACGCTCAAAACCGATAAAAATGACCGCGCCTACTACAGCGGAAAAAAGAACTACGGTGACCAGGGATATTCTTCCTTTGATTTCCAGGACGGCTACCTTGCAAACGGTTTGTATTATGCAAACGGCAAGGGTGGCGAAAAAAAGCGCTACATGCTGATTAAAAATGTACGCGCAGGCGATACGATTACTTTCTACGCACGAATCAGCAACAGTGGCGACGAAAAGATTCACTTTGCCAGCGTAGATGCCAGCGGCGAAAAGACAGGTCTTCAGGATGAAGAAGCTCCCCTTGGTGCCGTTTCAAAAAAATATTCCTATGTGGCAAGCGCAGATGGTGCCTACAAGGTATATGCAGACGCAAATGTAGGAAAGCCTGTTTACTACAGACTGGTGCGCACTCCCGCCGTTGAAGTCAGGGGCTCACTGCTTTCCATTCCCGCAGGAAACGCCAGCCTGAACTTTGTAGACCAGAATACAAAGCAGACTATTGCGGCAAAGATTTCCGGAAAATCCTATACTGCAGGACTTGCAGCCGGTCACACCTATACGGCAGTCCTCACAGGCATCAAAGGCTACGGCGTCAATTCAGCGTCAAAAGTAGTTGCATTAAAAGCAGAACAGACAGGAAGTTTCATGGCAAACCTTACCATTGCCGAACAGAAAACCTATAAAATCTCCGGCAAAGTAATTGGTCTTGCAGCAGATTTCAATCCTGCAAATATGAAAGTGGTCTTCAACCCGCCCAAAGGTTCAACCTATCTTCCTTCAGAAGCAGCAGTTTCCGGCTCAAACGGAAATTTCACCTATGCGGGCGAACTGGAACCGGCAGTAGCATACACTGCCAGCCTTTCAGGTGCAAACGACTATGTCATCAAATCAGGAGCGGCGGCAGAAAATACCGAGGCTTTTGTCCAGGACATCACGCTTGCCCTCAAGCCGGTATACGAAGTTAAAGGTTCATTCTTTGGTCTGACCAGTCCCCTTCCCTTTGAAATTTCCTTTAAGAATATTGAAGACGGCTACACCTACAAAGGCAGTATTTCCGGCACAGGCTACAGCGTAAAACTGCGTGACGGCTCCTATGAAGTAAATGCAGAAACCGCAAAGGCCGCCACAAAGAATCATGTTGTCGTGGCAGGAAAGGCCCTCAGCAAAGACATCAAGCTTACGGCAAAGGACAAGACTCTGCAGCCCGTCAGCCTCAAAAAAGACATCTATGTAGGCGGA
>Ga0326512_10002000_pt1 | contig 15279 bp, 15 predicted proteins | sample 1_2617_0518_D_FD_203652 | JGI IMG/M metagenome (GOLD analysis project Ga0326512, IMG submission 203652) | Bovine rumen microbial communities from UC Davis, California, United States - 1_2617_0518 | ecosystem: Host-associated > Mammals > Digestive system > Stomach > Rumen | place: USA... | reverse complement strand
TCAACACCGCTTGATTCAAGCATATTATAAAAGCTTTCCATCTGATCAGGCTCAATATCCATATCACCTGTTGCATCGAAGATCTCCTTGCTTGTGATCTGTCCTTTGTTTTTGCCAAGCTCCAGCAGATCACCGAGAATGTTTTTCTTGTCCGTTTGCTGATTGTTCATAATTCTCCTCCTGATCATTTGTTATTCTGTAAATCCTGCTTTTTATTTTTTCTTTTCCCTCAGCCTGCGTAACTGCTCCATTATCGTATCATTATCTGCTGTGGCTGCCTGCTCCGGAGTAAGACGCTGCTTCTGCTCTATGAGTATTTCCATATATTCCCCGGCAGCCTGATCCGGATATTTCTCCCTCGGATGCGACATCATCATACCTGATATGCGTCCCATCTCATCCTGAGTCAGTTCGCCTGAAATATCGGTCATTGTTATTTCTCTGCCCTCATCAATTCTATTTTTAAGGACTTCATATATGTGCCTGTTAAATTTTGTGACAAAATTATCGGCAGGAAGTTCCCTTGCTATTTTCATAGCGGTATCGGGATCATGGATCATAAGTGATATTATTGCTTCTTCTGCATTTGCCGCACGAAGATTGAAACGCTTTTCCGTATTGAGTTTATCTGCACGCCCGCTTATTACATCCTGAGCCTGACGCTGCTCCGTCTTTTTGAATTCCCTGTATTTTTGTTTTGTACTCTTTTCAATAAGTCGTTTAAACGCTGACTTTTCAATTTCAAGCTCCCTTGAAAGCCTGCTTGTATATACATCCTGTTCAACAGGATTTTCAAGCAAGGCAATAAGACCTGCTGCCTTTGTTGCAAATTCCACCTTCTGTTCCGGTATCTCTGTATTATAGCCCTGTCGCAGCTTCATTATCCGATATTCGATATCATTTCCGGATCTTTCTAAAAGCATACGGAACCTTGCGCTTCCCTGATCTCCGTGTGATTTGATAAATTCATCAGGGTCTTTCCCGTTCGGAACAGTAAGTATCTTTATCTTTATACCTGTAGGTCTTAATATATTTATCGCTCTCTGAGTAGCCTTCTGTCCTGCCTCGTCAGCATCATAGCATATAACGACCTCATCACAGTAGCGCTTTATTATCATTGCCTGTTCCTCAGTAAGTGATGTTCCGAGAGTGGCAACGGCATTTTCAAAGCCTGCCTGATGAAGCGCTATTACATCCATATAACCCTCAACAAGTATAAGCTGTCCCTGCGCCTTGTTTTTTGCAAATTGAAGGGCAAAAAGATTACGGCTTTTATTGAATGCCGGAGTATCGGATGTATTAAGATATTTAGGCTTGATATCCGACATGATACGTCCGCCGAAGGCGATCACATTTCCCCGCAGATCAATTATCGGGAACATTACCCTGTCTGAAAAACGGTCAAAAATATATCCTCTTGTTGACTGACTTGCCAGATTTGCCTGTATTAACTCGTTATTTGAAAAACCCTTGGATTTCAGATAATTCACAAGTTCAAAGCGTTCGCCGGGGGAATAGCCAAGGCCAAAATGGATTATCGTCTTTTCGGAAAGCCCTCTGCCCCTGAGATAATCGAGCGCACGTTTTCCTCCTGGTGAATAAAGCTGACGATGATAAAATCTTGCCGCCTCACGGTTTGCTTCATATATTCTTGTTTTCAGCTTTCCCATATTATCATAGGCGCCGTCTTCAGGTAGAGTCATTCCCGCCCTTTCCGCAAGCAGCTTTACAGCGTCGACATAATCAAGATTTTCTATCTTCATTATGAATGTTATAACATCCCCGCCTGCGCCGCAGCCAAAACAATGAAAAAAGCTGTTTTCTCTTGAAACGTTAAAGGAAGGCGTTTTTTCATTATGAAACGGGCAAAGCCCAACAAGATTCCTTCCCGATTTTTTCAGCTGAACATAGGAGGATATGACATCAGCTATATCAGTCCTTGCTTTCAGCTCCTGTTTGAATTCATCTGTTATCGCCAATGAGTCATCCCCTTAATTCAATAAGTGTTTTTAAAGATAAACGGCTTTGGTATATACAGAGCCTTGAATGTCTCCGTTGCATATCTGTCCGTCATTCCCGCAAGATAATCGCATACCGCTGTTTCAACGCTTTCACTTTCAGCTGTATGTCTGTTCTCTACGGGCATATCTCCGGGACGCTTCAGAAAATATTCATATAAAAAGCCCATAAATGCCGGCACCTTGCGTTCCTCATGCTTTGCAAAGCCGTTTGAATAAACGACGGCATACATAAAAGAATGAAGTCTGTCAAAAACGCCCTGTATCTGTTCGTCCATTTTCAGTTCGCCGCCGCTTGAATTTTCAATAAGCGACAGCACAAGTGTATTTATCCTTTCGGACGTTCCGTGTCCGAGAAGCTGTCCCACCTCTGTAGGAAGCTCCGCCTCGGATATCACTCCCGCCCTAACCGCATCATCAATATCATGATTAATATAAGCGATCCTGTCGGCAATGCGGACTATCCTGCCTTCCATAGTATCCGCTTGTTTCCCTTTGGTATGGCATAATATTCCGTTTCTTGTTTCATATGTAAGATTAAGACCCCTGCCGTCCTTTTCAAGCTTGTCGACAACACGCAGGCTTTGCTCATAATGCCTGAAACCTCCCGGAACCAGACTGTTAAGCGCCCTTTCGCCCGCATGACCGAACGGCGTATGACCAAGATCATGTCCCAGTGCGACCGCCTCTGTCAGATCCTCATTAAGTCTTAAAGCTCTTGCAATGGTACGGGCTATCTGAGAGACTTCAAGCGTATGTGTAAGCCTTGTGCGGTAATGATCCCCCTCCGGTGAAAGAAAGACCTGCGTCTTATGCTTGAGACGGCGAAAGGATTTACAATGTATTATCCTGTCACGGTCACGCTGAAATTCCGTCCTTACCGTACATTTTTCTTCCGGTCTGCCCCTTCCTTTTGTTGAATCGGAGAAGCAGGCATATGAAGAAAAATACAGTCTTTCGTTTTTTTCGGTTATCTCTCTGATATTCACAATTTACACCGGCTTTTGCTGTAAATAATTCAGGATCACGGCAAGCCCCTTATCATGCAGACTTACGGATTTATCCCTACATTAATATTATACGCAAAAAATTGTTTAATACCTTTAAATTCTCCCGACTTCATTTTTTTATGCCGAAAAAATCATCTCCTATAACATCGGCTTCAACTGTGCCGCCCGTCGCATCGGCAAGCTGTTTTGAAAAATTGCCCATATCCTCCGGCGCTATATGAAAGCATATACTGACATTTTCTTTGAATTGCGTATCATCAACTGTTCCGCCGCAGGAAGGAATAAGCCCCGAAAGCTTTCCGTACTGATTGTAACTGCATATCAGCTCGCATATATTACAGCTTTTCATTGTAATTATCCCGCCGGCTTCAACAGCGATCTTTGCGCCCCTTGTATAGGCTCTTACAAGACCGCCTGCGCCAAGCAGTATCCCTCCGAAATACCTTGTGACTACCACAACAACGTCAGTTAGTCCCGATTTTATAAGAACATCAAGCGTCGGAACACCCGCTGTGCCATGCGGTTCACCGTCATCGCTGTATCTCTGTATGCCGCCCTCACGCAGTACATAGGCATATACATTATGCTTTGCGTCCCAATGCTGTTTTTTCTTTTCTTCAATAAATGCCAGCGCCTGCGCTTCCGTTGTAACGGGCTTTGCATATCCGATAAAACGGGAACGCTGTTCCGTAAATTCATCACTTGCCTGTTTTTCTATCGTTTTATATGATTTTTCCATATGTATTTTCCTTTCGGGCAGAAAAAGACGGCACATAAGAAATGTGCCGCCGTAAGTGCATTGTTAAAATTATTTCTGTGTAATGCCGTAACGCTTATTGAATCTGTCAGCACGTCCGCCGGTATCAACGAGCTTCTGTCTTCCGGTGAAGAACGGATGGCACTTGGAGCAAATTTCAACACGGATATCACTTTTTGTTGAACCTGTCTCGATCACATTACCGCAGGCGCATTTTATAGTTGTCTGCTGGTACTTAGGATGAATACCTTCTTTCATTTTAGTCACCTCTTTCAGCTATACCTTGAGTAACATATGAATTATAACATACTATTCAGCAAATTGCAAGCATTTTTTAAATCGTTTATCTTATTCTTACATAATCCGAAAATACATAGCCTCTTATGCCCCTGTACCTTGTAAGATACCAGTCTCCGTCACTGCCGGCTATGGGTATTTCTGCGCCTTTTGGTATCCTGGCAAGAACTGCGGAAGATGCTGACGGTTCCCTGCGGAGATTCAGCGGGTCATTATTGGTAATAACTATCCCTGTGCGCTCCGGCTGAGGTCTGCGGAACTGAACTCCTAAATATTCCGCTGACGACATTGAAAGGTTTTCGGCAATTGCGCCAATATTTTCCCTTATCCACATAGCGTCCTCCGTATTGTCATGATAGGCAGTTTCTATCAGAACAGCAGGCGCCTTTGTTCTGACCAGCTCATAAAGCGCTGTAGTAGGAACAGTTTTCACAAGTGACGGCAGAGGATATATGCTTTTGTAATTTCGTGCGAATATTTCCGCCGCCCTTTCACTTCTTGCAGAATTAGCATAATAATATACCTGCACTCCCCTGTTTTTTCCGCTGCTGCCTTCGGGAGAGGCATTTGAATGAATAGCTAAATGCAGATCGTAATTCCCCTCATTGGACTGACGCACCGAACCGCCGACTGTTTTTGACGGATCATTGCGTACATACTCTATTCCCGAAGCGGTAAGATAGGGCTCCATTGCATCGGCGATAAGATTCATATAATACTCTTCATTGCCGCCGTCAATATACGGGTTATATTCCTGTGTTGACGGGCTTAAAAATAATGTCGGCATATGGTACCTCCTGTTAATTCACAGCTCAACAGATCTCATAAAATCCTGTGCGCTGAGGCGATCGGGGCGCAGAAAACGATGAATATGGAAAAGATCTTCCTTCGAGGAAATAACATTCATCTTGCTCTCGCAGTCAAGAATGGCTTTGAAACCGAGTGAACGCACTATCTTTTCCGTACTTTCACTTTTCGCGCCGAACGGATAGACAAATGTACAGGGCTTTCTGCCTGTTGCTTTACAAATTCTGTTATTGGCTTCGGTCAGATCTTCTTTCAGACGCTTTTCATATTCTTCATCGCTTTCATTCCGTTTTTTTGCAGCTCCATGAACAGTCTCCGTGTTTTTATGAAGGCTGAATGTATGGTTTTCTATCTGTACCAGCCCCGAGCTGCTCATTTCCTTAAGTTCCTCCCATTTACACTGGGACCATTTCGGGCTGCGGTACTTTTCATCCTGCGCTTCATCCGCAGAAATGCCTATCGGAGATATTACCGCCTTACATCTGTATTTTTTCAGCAGCGGAAACGCATAGGTGTAATTGTTCAGATACCCGTCATCAAATGTCAGAATAACAGGCTTTTCGGGCAGCTTTTTTCCATTTTCAAAAAAATCAACAATCTCGCTTACAAATATTGTTGTATATCCCTGCTTCATAAGATATCTGAGATCGTCCTCAAACAAAGACGGATGTATCATATACTGATTTCTCAGTTCTTCATACTCCGTAAGCCCGTGATACATCAGAACAGGTATCCTTATACATTTCTCGGCATCAGCTTTCTGAACATTTTCATATCCGCAGCCTGTCAGACATATCATTATATTCACAGCCGTTATTATAGAAATAATTTTTCTCATTCTGTATTCAAACTGATGTCCCGTTTTATTTCCCGTCAATTCCATCCTCCTTTATCACATATATACAAAAGCAGCGGTCATACTAAAATATGCCGCTGCTTCCGATATTATGATTATTCTTTATCAGTCACTATCTTACTATCTGGAAAAGATAGAATTTCAGATATTCTGTTTCAGGTACGTTATATAAAACAGGATGATCCGGCGCCTGCTGGCGGTATTCTATCCGCCTGAGCTGAACATGGGCGTCCTGAGCCGCATCCCTTAACATCTGCTCAAAAAGCTGCTCCGTCATAAAATGCGAGCATGAACAGGTCGCAAGATATCCGCCTGTGGGAAGAAGCTTCATTGCACGAAGATTTATCTCCTTATAACCTCTTGCGGCACTCTGTATCGTTGCTCTCGATTTTGTAAACGCCGGCGGATCGAGTATGATAAAGTCATATCCTTCCCTGCCAGTCATGGCTGTAAGCAGATCGAATACATTTTCGCATACAAATTCCATGTTTCCCTCAAGACCGTTGAGCTGAGCATTTCTTCTCGCCATATCGACAGCTTCCTGAGAAATATCTACCGCACATACCTTTTCAGCCCCGCCCTTTGCGGCGTTCAGCGCAAATGAACCCGTATGCGTAAAGCAGTCAAGCACCTTCCTGCCCCTTGCTATTTTTGCAACGGCAAGGCGGTTATATTTCTGATCGAGAAAGAATCCTGTTTTCTGCCCGTTTTCAAAATCGACATTGTATTTTATGCCGTTTTCCTCAATAACAACACTTGTTTCCATCGGTACAGATATTCCGGGGAGAGGATAAAAGCCCTTTCCCTGCTCCATGCCTTCAAGCTCTCTGACCTTGACATCATTTCTTTCAAAAATGCCCCTTATCTCAAAGCCATCCTCCGTCAGCACCTTATGTAAAAGCGGAAAAATAATATCCTTCCTCTTTTCAATTCCAAGTGAAAGAGTCTGGACAACAAGTATGTCGTGAAATTTATCAACGGTAAGACCCGGAAAAGTATCCGCTTCACCAAAGATAATACGGCAGCAGTCAAGGTCATCGCCCATTACGGTTTTACGGTATTCCCATGCATATCTTATTCTTCTTTCAAAAAAAGCAGCGTCAAAACGGTCGTTTGCATTGCGGGAAATAAGTCTTATCCTTATCTTTGAATTGCTGTTATAAAAGCCCGTTCCGATAAAGCGTCCCTTTCCGTTCACAACATCTACAAGTCCGCCGTCAGAGATATCCCCGTCAAGTGATACTACTTCCGTATCGTATATCCAGGGATGTCCGAGAAAAAGCGTCTTTTCAGCCTTTCTTGAAACCTCTGCAACAACATATTCTCTCTTTTTAAATGACATACTCATTCTCCTTATTTTGTCAGCTTTGCTATAACAGCATTTGACACCAAAAATCCCTTTTCCGTAAGCGCAAATCCGCCGTCTGGCAGAATATGCACAAGTCCTGCCTGAGTGAGCGCTTTGCATTTTCTTAAATAATGCTGCGGGATATCATATCCGAATCTTTCCCTGAACCGTGTTGATACGATACCCTCCGCAAGGCGCAGACCAAGCATTATATATTCCTCTTCGCTGCCGCCCTCACCGTCGTCAATTATTTCATCTTTATAAAAGCTGTCGAACGAACGGGGACAATAAAACCGTCTTCCGTCTATAAACGAATGTGCGGCAGGCCCGAAGCCCAGATATTCCTCATCATGCCAGTATTTAAGATTATGCCGTCCCTCATGACCGCTTTTGCAGAAATTTGAGATCTCATAATGCTGATAGCCGTTTTCCTTCATCAGCTTACATAGATATTCATACATTCCCGCTGTTTCATCATCATCAGGCAGAGAAAGACTGTCTTTTCTGCGGTAAAACAGAGTCCCCTCTTCTATTTTTAATATATATGCGGAAATATGCTCCGCACCCTGATCTATACAGAACCTGACGCTTTCATGCAGGCTTTCAAGAGTCTGACCAGGAACGGCTATCATAAGATCAAGCGAAATATTTTCAAATCCCGCTTTGCGGGCATAATCTGTACATCTTATAACATCATCTCTGCTGTGACGGCGGTCGAGGACTTTCAGCTCATTATCTACAGCCGATTGAAGCCCGAAAGATATCCTGTTCACACCTGCACTTTTCAGAAGCGCAAAATCCATTTCTTCGCCGCCTGGATTAAGCTCTACAGTAACCTCTGCATTATCCGTATCAATGCAAAAGCTTTGCCTGACAGCCCCGATCAGCCTTGCTATACGCTCTGCGCCGATAAGACCGGGCGTGCCGCCGCCGAAATACAGAGTATCGGCAATTATTTTTCCCCTGTATGGCGAGGTGACTATTTTCTCACACATCCTGTCAGTATATTCATCATAAAGCGCAGGCGAACCCTTTTTTGAGAAAAAGTCGCAGTACGGACATTTTCTTTCGCAAAATGGTATATGTATATAAATTCCGGTATTTTTCATATTTTTGAATTCTTATGCAGTATGGACAGGGTTTCGATAAACATTGATATCAGCGACGCAATAAACAGACCAATATCTATACATGAGAAAACCGTAAACGACGTTTCAAGATACTCATATGACGGCTTATCATTCATAACCGAAAATTTCACAAACTGACTGAATGCCCCTGTTCCCGAAACATCCATGATCGTCTGATCTATCGAGAATGTCGCAAACAAAAAGAATATCAGTATCACAAGCAAAGTCGCCGCCGTAAGCGGGAATTTAGGTCTGTTTATAAAGGTTATCACCGCTGCCGATAAAAACACTGCGGCAGCAATTACTATCAAAATAGGATTAATCATTTTTTCACCATTTCCTGTTATTACAGCATGGGACATTATATTTTGATCCGCAGATCAATTATCATCTGCTTTACAGTATCCCCTTGCTGAACAACGCAGCGACCTTCAACACTGCGACCTGAGTTTTTGAATCAGGTATCTCATTATTCAGCACCATCTCTACCGCCTTATCCAGTGAGATCTTTTCCACATTCAGAAATTCATCGCTGTCAAGCTGCTGTCTTTCATAATGATCGACCTTACAGAAATAGAGATGGATTATCTCTCCGCAGTATCCGGGGCTTGGGTAAAGCTTTCCGAGGCTCATATATTCCCTTCCGACAGCGCCCGTTTCCTCAAGAAGCTCTCTTTTTCCGTTTTCGAGGGGGTTTTGTCCCTTTTCAAGCTTTCCCGCAGGCAGTTCAAGAGTGACCTCCTTATACGGATAACGGAACTGTCTTACAAAAAACAGCTCCTTATTTTCATCAATTGCCGCCACACAAACTCCGCCGGGATGGGCGACTATCTCTCTCATTGCAGTTTCGCCGTTTTCAAGCTCCACCTCGTCATGCATTACATGGATGACCTTTCCTACAAATATATCCTTGCTATTAAGCGTCTTTTCATAAAGCTTCAATTTTATACATCCTCTTTTCAAAAGTTTAAGAAATACCCTTTACAGGTATCTTTACTGTATTTTTAGTATATACTATTTTGACCCTGTTGTAAACCCCTGTCAAAATTCATCCATATCTTGTTATTACTAAAATAATGTTGTATAATGGTATCAGGTAACCATAAGCGACCACTTTGCAATGATTTCTCCGTCAACTGCCGAAATGATGACGTAATCATCCTCGCTTACCGTAACATATGCTACAACAGGTGCTTTGCTGTATTCGTTTACGTTCCATATTATTTTTTCCTTTATCCTCAATGAAGGATCTTTTGCAGTGATATCCTTCTCGCTCAGGATATTGTCAAGCTGTACTGTTTTAAGCACATCTGCATCTGCTACGGAAGCGCTTACATATTCGATCATTCCTGTACCGGCATCAACATTTACAACTACATCGCCTGCATACAGTCTTAACCCGCCGTGATACTGATTGAATCTGTAAACTTCATTATCGCTTTGTGTGGGTGAAAAGAATATCTGTTTCCGGGGGTCTTTCAATCCCAGTATGCTGCGTATCATGGAAAGCTGCTCGATAACATATTCCTCATCCTTGACAGGACTTGTATTTATATGACCGTTAATATACGTCTTGCCCTTTTCGTCATGCATTATACTGAATTCTTTGTTATCCTTGTTCATATCATAAAGCATATCTTCTGTATACTCAAAGGTAGTAAGCGGCTCATATTCCGTGATGACGGGAATTGAAATTTCTTTTCTTTCTGTCACAGACCTTTCGGGCACAGCGGTAGTTTCACAGCCTGTAAGAATCAATAATGCAATGGTTATCATGAATGTAATTATTTTTCGCATATTATTCATCTCCTGTTTCCGGGGATAGTTTATATAAAACAATTGTTTGTCCATGCACAAACTCTGCTTAATAATTCTGAATGTCAAATGGAGGTATTAAAATGAAAATAGAAAAAATGATCAAGGCTGCCCTGACTAACGGTCAATGTGAGCTTGTGCTGAAAAATGCAAACATTGTCAATGTCTTTACCGGCGAGATCGTCAGAGGCGACATTGCCATTGATAACGGAATAATTGTCGGCGTAGGAAGCTACAGCGGCAAAACCGAAAAGGATATCGGCGGGAAATATGTCGTTCCCGGCTTTATCAATTCTCATGTCCATGTAGAATCCTCTATGGCAGCGCCTGAGGTATATGCTATGGAAGAACTGCGCCAGGGTACTACCACTATTATAACAGATCCGCACGAAATTGCAAATGTGGGCGGAATGACGGCAATTGCGGAAATTCTCAAAGCTGCACGCCGCACACCGATCAATTATTTTGTAATGCTTCCGTCCTGCGTACCCGCTACGCCATTTGAACATTCGGGTGCTGTCCTTGAAGCAAGAGAGCTTTCTTATTTCAAAAACGATCCCAATGTATTGGGACTTGGCGAAATGATGAATGCTGTCGGCGTACTGTCCTGTGATAAGAATATTATAGAAAAGCTCAATAATTTTTCCGATAAAGTCATTGACGGTCATTTTCCCATGGGTGCAGGAAAGGAGCTTGACGCTTATATCTGTGCAGGCATTGACACAGATCATGAAAGCATTTCCTATACCGAAGCCGTTACAAAGCTCAGGGCAGGTATGGCTGTGCTTGTAAGAGAAGGCTCCGCTTCCCGCAACCTTGACAGTATTATATCAGGTGTTGTTAAAAGCGGCATCGACACCTCTCGCCTTGCTTTCTGTACAGACGATAAGCACTTAGCGGATATAAGACGTGACGGAACTATCAGATATAACATAAAACGCTCCGCCGGGCTTGGACTTGATCCGATAAAGGCAATCCAGATGGCTACAATAAATGCAGCAAATATTTATCACCTGAAAAATATCGGCGCTGTTGCTGTCGGATATAAAGCCGATTTAGTTGTACTTGACAATCTTAAAGAATTTGATATAATATCCGTGTACAAGGACGGGAAAAATATTGAGGAGCTTGACGAGCCGAAAACGCTTAAATACAGCAGTCAGCTCCTCAGCAGAGTTAACTATGCGCCCTTGTCTCCGGATACATTTACCATTCCCGAACAGGATATGCACTATGTGATCGGCATAGTGGACAAACAGATAATTACTGAGAAGCTCATTTTTTCCGAAGCCGAGATCAAAGAAGGCATCCATGACGGAACGATAAAAAAGATCGCCGTTATTGAAAGGCACAATGCCACAGGTAATTCCGGGGTAGGATATATTCACGGTTACGGAAATATTCACGGCGCAGTTGCGTCTACCGTCGCACATGACAGTCATAATATTGTAGTGGTCGGAGACAACGACAGAGATATGTTCCTTGCCTGCGAGGAGCTTAAAAGGATCGGCGGAGGATATGTCATTACAGGCGGCGGAAAGGTCATCGGCTCGCTTTCACTTCCTCTCGGCGGACTTATGAGTCTAAGCCCCGCTGATGAGCTTATTTCTGATCTGGAATCTATCATCAGGAAGGCATACAAGCTTGGTGTAAATCCGGAAATAGATCCGTTCATCACTCTTTCCTTCATGGCTCTGCCTGTAATTCCCGAAATACGCATCACCGACCGCGGAATATTTGACGTCACAAGATTTGAATTTGTAAACAACAGACCACAATGACAGCTAATGGGCATCTCTGAAAACTTTTTTTAGATCGCAGTGTAAAGCAAAGCCAACGAATGCTTTGACTGCTTTGGAAAAGTTTTCAGAGTTTACCCTATGTAAACGGAGGGATTTTTTTGAAAAAAGGAATAATATTTACTATACTTGCAGCTATGATACTGACCTTCTGCGGCTGCGGCAAACAGCAAACAAAGGATCACAGTCTGAAAGAAAGCAGCGTTTCTTCTTCCTCTGAAATATCACAGGAAGAAATATCTGCCGATACCGAAAGCAGCGTCCTTCCAGAACAAAGCAGCAAGCAGGAAAGCAAGGAAAAAACTGTTTCGTCCGACGAAAGCGAAGCTTCACTTGAGTTTGTGGATTTCAGCGGCGAAGCGCAGGATTATACCCTTGAGGATTTTTATAAAAGCCCCGAGGCTAAAGTGATCATAGAAACAGCAAAAAATGAATATAAAAGCGATATGTACGATATTGATGTAAAAACAGCCGACGATCATACAGTAGTTGTTACAGCTACAATAAAGGAAGGGACAGACCCCTCTCTTTATAATGACGATATGATAGAATCCTATTTCAACAGCGCTGAATCTCAGGCGGATATGTATATCAAAATGCTTGAAACGACTACAACAACGAAGGATATCAATATTCTTGCCCGTATACAGACTGCGGACGGTACGGAAATAGGCTCAAGAACATTCACAAGGCAAAAATCAGCCGATGAAGAAAGTACTGACGAGGAACCCTTAACATTGAAGGATATCATTGAAACCGGCGCAGTCAAAAATGCCCTTGACAGCATAGCCGGCGGATTCGGTGACGGAACAGCGAAGATAACAACATCCGTTGAAAACAGCAGGCTGATAATTAATATCCAGCTTGAACAATGCGTTCCCGATGAGGGCGTATCAGTGATAAAACAACAGCTTGAAAATACCGACAACAGTATATCGGCAGTCGAAAGACAGCTAAGAGCAATTACCGGAGACAGCTCCGTCAGTGTATCAGTTAACGTCATTGACGCCTGCGGAAATATAGTTGCATCACGAAATTAAAAACCAGGCTCCCTGCAGCAGGCGTGACTCTGCTGCAGGGAGCCTGGTAAATATTTAAGGAGTACGTAGTAATCAATACCAGTTTGTGAGGTTGTAATAAAGCTCCTCATAACGTCTTGCGGATCTTGCCCATGAGTAATCCATTCTCATGCCTCTTGCAGCGATCTCATTCCAACGGTCTCTCTGTGTGAAGTAAACGGTTTTAGCATAGTTGATGGCATTGAGCATTTCCTCTGCATTATAGTTTGCAAAGGTAAAGCCTGTGCCTGTATTGTCATACCAGTTATAAGGCTGTACCGTATCACGCAGACCGCCTGTTTCTCTTACTATCGGAACTGTACCGTAACGCAGAGCTATGAGCTGTGTAAGTCCGCAGGGTTCAAAGCGTGAGGGCATGAGCATTGCATCAGAAGCAGCATAAAGCTTATGCGCCCTGTTATCCGAATAGAAAATATTTGCGGAAACTCTTTCCGGATATTTATACTGATAATACTTGAAGGTATTTTCATACTGCTGATCGCCTGTACCGAGAATAACAAACTGAGTATGCTCGTCAGTGATCCTTTCTATTGCATAATTAACAAGGTCAAGACCCTTCTGATCGGTAAGTCTTGAAATTATGGAGATCATGAATTTATTGTCATCTACCGGAAGACCAAGCTCCTGCTGAAGACCTCTCTTGTTCATTACCTTCTTTTCACCGATAGACTGTGCGGTATAATGCTCGAATATCTGAATATCATGCTCCGGATTATATACGTTATAATCAATGCCGTTGACAATACCGCAAAGAGCATAATTCTTATGACGCATAAGTCCGTCAAGACCCTCGCCATAATAAGGCATCTGTATCTCACCGGCATATGTATCACTTACAGTTGTAACATAATCGGAGAAAACTATACCAGCCTTGAGCATATTTCCGTCCTTGAAATATTCCATATTCTGTGACGAGAACACATACTCCGGGAAGCCTGTAAGATAACGGAATGTTTTAAGATCCCATATACCCTGGAACTTGAGGTTATGTATAGTCATTATTGTCTTTATGCCCCAGAAGAAACCGTTGTCCTTGAAAAGTGTGCGAAGGAATACCGGAACAAGAGCTGCCTGCCAGTCATGACAGTGGATAATGTCAGGCTTGAAATCAATTACAGGAAGAATAGCGAGAGCCGCCTTGCTGAAATATGTAAATTTCTCAATATCCCATTTGATATCACCATAGGGGGAATCTCCGCCGAAATAACATTCATTATCTATAAAATAATATTTGATGCCCTCAAATTCATACATCATAATGCCGACGTATTTATGCTCCTGAATATGACCGAGATCCATATAGAAGCTTGTGATATAATGGAAATGCTGTCTGTACTCCCAGGGGATACACATATATTTCGGAACGACAACTCTTACATCGAATTCATCCTTATTTATCATCTTCGGAAGTGCGCCTACAACGTCTGCAAGTCCGCCTGTCTTTACGAAAGGATAACATTCGGAAGCTACAAATAATACTTTTCTCATACTTTTCCTCCTGATTCTGTTTTTTTAATAAATTAGGAAACACGGAATAAACAGTATCAAAGTCTGATAAAACGGATCCGGCTATTGCAGGAAAATACTCCGACAAAAACGATCAATGACTATTACAGCGTTTCCTTAGAATGAAAGAGTAATTCTTTTACTATTATAATCCATTTATCCGAAATATTCAATACATATTTCTAATTTTTTACGGAATTTTTGTTGAAGTTACAGATACTTATGTATTATAATCGCCCGATCATATTATCGTTTTTTGTATAAAGAGAGAAATGCTCCCATTCAGCGAATGGGAGCATCGACTGCAGCATTAGTATTCAGCCTTTTTCACGTCCGAGCAGTCTGTCAACAGACACCTCAAGAATATCAGCAAGGGCAACCAGCTCGATATCTGTCACATATCTGACCTGTCCTTCAAGCTTGGACAGACCCGATGCATTCATGTCAACCCCTCTGACCTGAAGCTGTGCAAGAAGCTCTTTCTGTTTCATGCCTTTTTTTTTGCGGATTTCTTCAACCCTGACACCAACCATGTTGCGATTTCCAAGTGCTTGCTTTCGCAATCTCATGAATTACACCTCACTAATAATTTTATCAACTTATAAAATTATAAAATATGTCCCAAAAAATAACAAGTGCCAATATGCAAAAAGAAACTTGTTGAAACTTATACAATATACTCACTTACGCTTGTTTTTTCAACAAATTTCTCTGTTGAATTTTATGCAGTTTATATTGCATACTGTATATTTTATATAAATCTAACAATATTTTTTCAACAGTATATTCTATATTTCTAAATTTCACTACAGAAATTTATTAACAAAAAAATGAACAAAATGTAAATTTTTATTAAT
>Ga0326512_10001999_pt1 | contig 15290 bp, 15 predicted proteins | sample 1_2617_0518_D_FD_203652 | JGI IMG/M metagenome (GOLD analysis project Ga0326512, IMG submission 203652) | Bovine rumen microbial communities from UC Davis, California, United States - 1_2617_0518 | ecosystem: Host-associated > Mammals > Digestive system > Stomach > Rumen | place: USA... | reverse complement strand
TTAGGTAAAGAATATTCAGATATAGACCAGTATAACTATCAAGCTAAACAATATAATAAATCAAATGGCTGGCTAGGTAATGTATTAGGCACAGCAGGTCAAGCTGTAAGTACAATACCAACTCCATGGACTCAAGCTTTAGGTGGCGCTATGCAAGTAGGTGGCGGATTAATAGGCACTGACTACCAAGACTTTGAAACTGGTGGATATGGCGGTAGTAGAGGAGGAACTTCTTCTATGGGAGATTTATTCGGAGCTGGAGCTACTAACTTAGGCGCTGGTTTAAAGAATGCATATAATGATGGTAATTGGAACTGGTTAGCTCCAGTAAAAAATAATAAAGAAAATAAACAATAACTAAGGGAGCATGCATAAATGGCAAACAAAGATATGTTTAATATGTTAAAGAGTAACTTTAAAAGGTTATATCCGAATGCTACTACTGAACAATTTATTAATTATTTAAGAACTAAGCATAAGGAAATCTATAAATTTGCAGAAAGAACTGGTTTACTGAAACAATTACCAGCTCCTACGACTGGCGCTGACGTTACCGCTAAAAATACTGGTAAAAAGTCACCTGTAACAACACAACAACAACCTCAAAAGACAAATAATGCAGGTCAAAAACAAATTACAGGTAGTTCTCCTAAATTACTAACAGGTAATAGCAAACAAACTGCTACTAACCCTAATTTAGATGAATTGTATAAAAATAGAAAAACTACTATTGATGGCGAAAAAGATATATTAGGTAAAGGTTCAGGAAAAGCTACTAGCGCAAGCTCTTTAGCTGATAAAATGAATAAGCTTAAAAGTGGCATAAAAGCTACTCCTAAAGCTGTAGGTGGTGCTATAGCTAGATATGCTTTACCAGTACTAGGCGCTGGGGAGACTATTAGAAATTGGAACGCTGAAGGAAGTACTCCTCAAACAAGAGCTTTAGATATAGCAGGCGATTTAGGTGCTTTTGGAGGTGCTATAATTAATCCATTATGGGGAAATATTGGCGGTCAAGTACTATCGTATAGAAATAAAGGAATGGCTGATAAACAAAGAGAATGGAATGCTATGCAGCAAAATGATTCTGTAAAAGCTTTAACTCCAGAACAACAAGCTGCTGTAGCAAGATATCAACAAACTGGTGTTGGTGGACAATTACCAACTTCTGAAGAGGATGCCTTAAAAATGCAGCTATATGGTACTACTGATGTCAATGGGGGTACAGTACCTTTAGATTATCCAAATATATCATCTTATCCTAGAAATCCCGAAATAGAAAATTATACAGGTTCAGTAGGAGGTACTGTCAGTGGAAATGGAGCTGGAGTTCCACCATCCCAAGGATTAATAGAAACGGGAGATTCTGATAACAATAATAGCAATAATGCTCCTGCATTAGCTCCAGTACCTCAACAAGCTCAAGGTATGCCACAAGGCATGACAGGTGGCGCAGCTCCATACACTATGGCTGATTATGAAGCTGATAAACAAGCTATTATGAGAGGAGAAAATGCTAACCCTTATACACAAGGTGTTCAACAGGCTAATGAGGCAGCTAATAAATTCTTATCTGGCGAAGGATATGTATCACAGCAAGATATATATAACAAATTACAAGAAACCATGAATCAAAGACCTGAATATGTAGACCCTAGATATCAAGGCGATATAATCCCAGCACAAGGCTATCAAGTTAGTCCAGCAGAAGCTAGATGGGCTGCAAGTTTAGATGCATCTACAAAAGCTTATAATAGCGCATTTGGTACTAATAAAGAAGCTGGAAATCTACAAAATCTATATAACAATAGTCAACTTATGTATGAAATGCAAATGGCTAATAAAGCTGGCGTGCCGTATCCAGAATATAAACAAGCTATGTTAGATAGATATACAAATCAAATATTACAGCAAACAGCAGAAGCTAATAACTTATTAAAATTCCAAGCTCAGCAAACTGCTGATGCTACTCAAAGAAGAGAATTAATAGCAGCTATACAAAAGAATTATTTAGATGCTCATCAAAAGATAAACGAAGCTAAAATGAAGGCAGATACCGATATTCAAACATCAATATTATCTGGACTTTCTAATGTTGGTGTAGCTAACATAAATGCTCAAGCCGATAAAGATGTTCAGAATATGCGCAATATCGGAGATATTCAAAGAACCAGAGAAACATTACAATCTGAAGAGGCTAGAAACAGAGCTGATAATCTAACTAAATTAAAAGTTCAACAGATGCTTTTAAGCGACCCAAATAAATATATTAATTCAATAAGCAATTTAATGGAAGCTCAATCATATCTAACTCCAGACCAGATGGTAGCTATGTTAAGTGGTTTAAGTCCTCAAGGAAGAGCTAGGATATTTGGAAGAGATTTATCGGTAAATGAACTAGGTGAATTATTTAACGCAATTAGAAGTAACGATAATGGATTCAGTTTACAAGCATTCTTTAATAGATTAAGAGGAACTGGCAATAATGCAGAATAACCCTTTTCTAAATTCTCAATATGATAATCCTTTTTATACTCAAGTAGAACAAACCCCAAGTCAACCTTATATAATTCCTAAGGGCAGTAATTATGGGGAGTACACTCCAAGTAGTATGTACTCTCCAGAGGAAGAGGCTAGTATATTAGCTAATACTGAAGCTATGATTAATAATACTCAGCCTCAAGCTACAGAAGGTTCGCCAGACCAAGGAAATGTTCAAGAGGATATAGCAGCTTTAAAAGCCATGAGAGGACAAAGAGCGGAATCAAAGATGTCTGAACGCTCTTGGAATATCCTATCAAATATAGTGAAAGATGCTGAAGAGGCTGGTACTGGCTTAACTTACATGCTTACCCACGGTAAGGAATTATTATCTCAATTACCAAAGGCAGCGCAAGATTATTATAATAAAAACGGTTACAATCCTACCGAGCTAGTTAAAGGTACTTTAAATTTATTATTAGAAAATTATCATATAGACTTAGATAAGTTAGATGATAGAACTGTCAGAGATATAATAGGTGGAGTAGTACAAGGTGCTGTAGAACATCCCTTATTTACCCTTATGGATGTAGCTAGTTTTGGCGGTGCTGGGGTTATTCGTAATATAGCTAATAAAGTACCTGTATTAAATAGATTAGCTAAAGCAGGTGAAGTAGAATCTAGAATAGCCAGTGAAAGTGTTGAAGGTTCACAGAAAGTAGCTAACTATACAGATAAATTAAGAGAAGCTGAGCAAGCAGCTAAAGATGCAGGTGTAAAATTTGAAGATGTATTAAAAGCTGCTGAGGAAGGTACTAAATTACCTGAAGGTGGTTTAGAATCATATAAGAAGCTCAAAGAAGCAGCTCCTATGTATGATGAATTAGTTAAGAATATTTCTCCTGAAACTTATAGAGGTATGGAATCTACAGCTATAAATCAAAAGATTTTAAGAGAAAGATTAAGAACTAATCCTAGTGCTACTTTTGATGAAGTAGTAAGAGATACTACTCCACTAATGGAATTAGTGGAAGATGGTAGATATGCTGAAGTTTTAACTAGAGCTAAACAAGGCAGTCGAGTAGCTAAAGAAATAGTTGGAGCTAAAACTTTATATGATAAAGGAAGAATAATACCTATCACACACGCTATGGCAGAGGTGGAAAAAGCAGTACCTTCTTTATCTAAAATAGCTGAGACTTTCGTAGATGCTGGAAGATTTTCTACGAGGGTAGCAGGTAATTCTAATTATGAAGCTTTAGCAAAAGCTCTTAAAAATCCAGATGAATTCTTAGAAAAAGTAGCTGAAAAATATACAGAAAAAAATATAGCAGGTTCTATATTAAGAGGAGAATTTATCGGACAAGGTGAAACACTTGGAGATAAAATAAAATACTTAAGTAGAACTGATTTAGAAAGTGGAAAATTATCAAAAGCTTTAGATTCCGCATCAAAAGAATTGACAGGCAAAAATAATGTCCCTATATCTGAATCTTATCTTGGAGTAATAAGAGACCAAGTAAATAGACAAGGAAATTTATTTACTGGTGCTTTAAAAGATTTATATAATGTCCAAAGAGGAAATTTACTTGCAGGCGGTACTTATGTATTTGGTAACATGATTACTGGTGCATCTAACGCTGTATTAAATTCTGGAACTGGCATTATAGGAGATATGATTTCTGCTATTAAATCTAAAGGTGAATTAGCTAGACAATTAGGCGTATATAGAAGAAATATCGCTCCGAGATATAGTAATAAATTTATAGAAGGATTTGATAAATATTCTGGTAATAGATTAATATCAAGACCTTTAAAATATACAGATAGAAGTTTACAGAATTTCTGGGCTGAAATGGCAGCACATCAGGAAATGAGAAAAGCTGGTGTAGAATATGGAGAAAGATTAAATTATATCTCTCAAGCTGATAAAGCTAAACTTGGAGATATGATTACAAATATTAGAAGAGCTGCATTAATTAACAGTCCTAAGACTATATTACCTAAGACCGCAGAACCATTAATGGCTGCTGTAAGTCCATTCTGGAGATGGTTAGATACTGCTACACAGTCAAATATATACATGCTTAAAAAGAATCCTTTAATGGCTAATGTTGCATTAAATCATATAATAGCTAATATTGGATTTGATAAAGAAATGCAAAATAGATTAAATCTAAATGTTAGTTTAGATAAACCATTCGTATCTTATAAATTTGATGATAAGACAGGTCAAATAAAAGAATCTAGAATAGAATTTATACCGTCTATGACTTCATTAAAATTAGCAGATAAAGAGACTTTAACTAACTTAGATTTAAACCCAGCATTAGGAGCTATAATACAATCAGCATCAGGTAAGAACTCTTATGGTGGATATTTAAGGAGACCTAAAGTTAATGGCATAATTACAGAAGCTGTAGGAACTAAACGATACGAAGTATTACCAGATGGTGAAGTTAATGAAATTAAAGGTAAAGGTGACGAAATTATTGCTTCCTCATTAAGTTCAATATTTGCAGTACCGAGAATATATAATAAGACTGTAGCTCCGATGCTAGCTCCACTTCTTTCTCCTAATGGAAAGTATTATCAGCCTTATGGCATGTCCGTATTTGGAAGCTTTACTCCTAATATAGAAGGTGGAAATATATTTAGTAGTGGAGACCCTCAAAGGGGTAGAACTATAGAAGATGTTGCTAGGTCTGCAATTACACAATATGATATTCCTTACTATCCAGAAAGACCACAATCTGTAATGAATGCTAGACGTAGAGTTTTAAGACAGCATAATAGACGTATTAATAGAATATATAATGAGGTTGAATAAATGCCAGATAATGATACAAGAACAATCGCACATTTCTCATTACCAAGACCTGATTGGTATGATTCTGATGGTAGGATAAATAAAACTGCACTAATAGTAAACTTTAACGCTCTAGAAAATAGAATTAATCTATTAAGCGGTTTAAAAGTAACTCCTATAAGTGCTCCAGACATTGATACTATATCTTTAGAAGATGTAACATTAGCATCAGATGATAATAAGATAGTCAATTTAAGGTCATTGATTAATATATTAAACTTTAAAAATATACCTTTTAATGTAGAATTTGATGGAACTAAATTGAAGAATCTAAATTTCTATAATGATAGTTATCAATTAGTTACATTATCTGATATCACAATAACCCCTAGAAGATATATATTCTTAAATACTACATTAGATAATATCATAAGTAGAGACGATTATTCTTCTAGTTATGGAACTTTAATAGGATGTTATCAGAACGGTATGGTATATGTAACATCTGGAAATAATTTAATTGACAAATTACGAATAGGATAAAAGAATATGACTTTTGATTTCTTTAATACTAGTAGCTTAGCTTTTGGTAAAAATTTAACAGCAGCATTTAAGAATTTACATTCTCAATTCGCTAGCGCTGCTGAGACATTTCATAATAGTGTATTAGCTGCTAAATATTCTGATTATTATGCAGATAGAAATTATCAAGTACCAGAGCCTACAGCTCCAGATAAACCTTGTAGAGTAGGTACTTTATTAGAGATACTTAAAGGTGCTTATCCTATAGGAGAAGTATCTATTTCAGGAGCTAATTTAACTGTTAATAGTTTTATTTATACGACTATTAATAAACGTATAACAAACGGTACAGGAAGTACTGCTATTAGTAGTGGTTATTCTTATCTACCTTTATCTAATACTAATACTAGATTAAGTCGCAATATAGTCTTTAGTGAATATAAAATGGATGGAACTTCAGAATTAGAACTGTTTAAATATGAAGTCGTATCTAGTTCAGTACTAAAAGTTAGCAATATTAATTCAGAATTAAAATTTATGTAGGAGTTATTTATGGTACGTAATTTTAAAGGACAAGTTAAAATATCTGATGTTCAAGCTGAGTTTGATTCCATATTAGCTTCTATAAATGATTTAATAGATGAATATAATAATTCAGCAGAGATAAGCGCAGATGTAGATTATAGTGTAGGTAGTCCATTCTTAGGACAATATGATTATACTTTAACCGTAGGTGGATTAAAAAGTGCATTAGAAGCTTACGAGGGAGCTGTATTATATACAAGAGCTTATAGTGATAATCATGATAATACAGGGAATTATCAAGATGTTATAATGACAAAAGGCTTACTTGTGCACAATGGCTCTGTAATTAGTTTACCTCAAGCTACAGTATCTGGTAATGGTAATCTCGTAGTTTGGGATGTTGATAATAGCAGATATAAAATTATAGATAGAAGCAGTTATATCGAAACGAGAGAAAGTTATACTTCTGGAGTAGCTACAAGTAATAGCAGTCAAGACGGAACTTTTTCAGCTACTGGAGGAAATAGTAGCGCATATAAATGTACTTCTACTACAACAAATAATTTAAAAGGATGGGTGTATGGTTTAGTTAAGGGAAAGAAAACTGCATCTTTAACTTGGACTTTTCCATTCCCTGTAGAAATACAAACTATAAAAGGAATTATGGCTGCTAGCCGTGGAGGTTCTAATAAAGCTACTTATGGTAAAGTTACAGTAACTGCGGTGGGTGGAACTAATGATGGAACTGTAATATATAACGGAACTTCTAACAATAGTATGAAAAATATATCAGTAAATTCATCAGTCGGTATGGTGTATGGATTAAAATTCAGTTATACTAATACTGGTAAGAAGGATGATTACTATTTATATTGGATGAATAGACTTCAGATAATAGGGGAAAAAGTAACTAAGCAATACGTTTCTACCGATGCTGAAGATTCAGACAATTTAATACCAATAAGTTACCTTACAGTAAACGAGAGTACATATTTAAGAACTAGACCCAATATGTATTCGTAACGATTTGTAAATTATTAATCAAATGATATTGAAATAATCTGTGGAATGAATTATAATATAAATATAGGAGCAAATATGTTTATAGATGCAGCAATTATTTATGGACAAAGCAAACCGTTTACGGTAAGTATACAAGTAAGAAATGAAGATGATACAGGATTTGTACCATTTGATTTATCTGAATATTCTATTTATTTCAGAATACTTGGAAGTACTACTCATAACGCTAAACCCTTGGTCGAACATTTAATCACACAAGATAGTGAATTAGATGAAGATGGCGCTATAACTAACGCAGTAAATGGTGAATTTACTTTTAATGTTACAGCAGAAGATACTATAACTGTAGGCTTAGGTGTTCATCCTATAGAAATAGAAATAGTAGATATAGATACCCTAGAAACCGAGTTTATATTAACTGAAGGTGGATTATATGGGGAATTTAATAAAATTCATGTAGTACAAGTATAAAGGAAAAATACAGATGGCTCAATTTAATTACTTTCTAAATAGACAAGGCGCTAGGGGTAGAAAAGGCGATAAAGGGGAACAAGGTTTTTCTCCTATAATTACTGAAGAAACTAATACTGCCCTAGAATATAGATTAAGAATTCAACAGGAAGATGGTATATTTATTACTGGTAATTTAAGACCTTCTTATACTGATTTGAATGGCGATTATGTTAAAATAGATAGAGTTAATAATAGATTAGTATTTGGTGCTATAGACAGCGCTAATACCCTTACTGCTGGTATAGTTAAATTTGCAGATGCTTATGATATCAGCTCAGGAAGTACTAATAGTGTAGTGTCACCTAATGATGTTAACAACATATTATTAGATAAGGGTTATGATGCTTCAATATCTAGTATTAATAATTCTATTTTAACTATAAACTCAGAAATAACACATAGTATCAATCCTAGTATTAGTACTCTTACAAGTGATTTGAATAGCTTAGACCAACGTGCAGTTAAGAAAACTGATAAAGCTACAACATCTAGCTTGGGTATAGTTAAGGTTGACGGTACTACAATAACGGTTGATAGTGATGGAACTATTCACGGAGCTTCAACTTATACATTACCGACAGCGAGTACAACTACTCTAGGTGGCGTAAAAATAGATGGAACTACAATAACTATAGATGCTAATGGAGTTATAAGTTCTACAGGAACTTCTTATACTGCTGGAGATGGCATTTCAATCTCTAACAATGTAATTTCAATAGCCTCAAATATAAATAAAGAAATAAGTATTTATAAGATTAATACAGGTTATGCGGATATTAGAGCTTTAAAAACGGATGAAATTTACGCTGAAGCTCTGTTTAATCCTACTACATCTAATAGTTATTTAAGTATAAGAAATAATAATGCACTTAAGCTAGGCGGTAGTGATATAACTTCTGTAACAATAAACAGAGGTGGAACTGATTATACCGCTTTAGACAGTGGAAATATATCAGCTAATGCTTACATAGCCTCTTTAGTGGCTAGAATAACAGCTTTAGAAACCCAAATTAATGGAGGTAATGCATAATGACTAGAATACAATTAAGACGAGATACCGCTGCTAATTGGGAAAGCGTTAATCCAATCTTAGCTGAAGGTGAAATCGGAATTGATTTAACTAATAATAAATTTAAAATTGGTAACGGTACTGATAATTACACTAATTTACCTTACGCAGCAGGGGATGCACAAACTTTAACAGCTATTTCTCCTGTAGAAATTACTTCTGGAAATGCAATACGTATCAATGTAGGTTCAGGACTTGAAGTTCAAAATAATGAATTAGTAAATTCTAGTTATTCAAAGGCTGAAGTAGATGCGCTTTTAAACGATAAACAAGACTTATTATCTGCTGGTAATGGTATAGCTATAAGCAGTGGATTAGCCGTACTACCTAATGATTTTATATCTGATTCCCCTTTAATAACATGTGATGGAGTAGAAAGTGGCTATGAAGCCTATAAAGCTTTTGATGGAGACCCTTCTACCTATTGGGGAGGAGACGACTCTAACGAACATTGGATTATAAGACAACATAATTCTATAATAGTAAAAGCTGTAAGTATGTCTTTCCGTGAAGCTACCGAAATATTTACTCAAGGCGAAATTCAAGGAAGTAATGATGGTAGCACTTTCACAACATTAGCTACTTATACAAATAGTGAATTAAGTATTACTGTAGATTGTTCTAGCAATACAACAGCATATACTTATACTAGAATAACTGGTACGCCAGCTTCAGGTTGGGGTAAAGTTGGAGAAATTAACATCCGATACGAAGCTGATGCTGCTGTATCTGTTAACCATACAGATGATTTTATAATTGAAGATGGTAAGTTAGCTCTAGGCGATGTTAATCCTAACTATAAATACTCAAATATCGAATCTCCACTTACCCTTATAGAAGAGGAAGGTGTGCCATATAAAAGTGCAATTATAGATAGCACTAACAACACTTTCTCATTATCAGGTAGCGCAACTACAGATTCTATGTCTAAACAGGCTACTTCACTGGCTTTACAAACAGATTCTGATATGAGAATTGATAAAACAAAAATGATTACAAGCTCATTTCACACACAAGCTGAGGTATCTGAATATACTGACAGTTATGTATATACAAACTCAGTGGCAGATATGAGTGGCAATAGATTTAATGTATTTATGAGAACTCCTATACTTGGATATACGCAACCTAATGGAGTATTTATTCCAGTATTATATACTTCTGGTGGTACTATTTATGAAGTAACAGGTGTATCTAATATGGCTTATGATAGTACTACTGGATTAACAACATACACACTAACAACTAACGATGTAGGTTCTATAGATTCTTCCTTATTAAACTATAATGAATGTGATATGGTTACATTACAACTCAAAGATAGAAATGATAATATTGTTGGATTCAGAATACAGTTTACTAAGTGTTTAAATGGAAGCCAAACAGAATACGCTAATACGGTAACGACTTCTACAACTCCATACGCTACATTATTAAGCAAAATAAACACTGTAGTTTATCCTTGTCACTGTAATGTAAACTATACTGGTTCTACTTCGATGGGTAATATAGGTATAAATACAGTAGCTGAATATGGGCAAGCAATTTATTATACCCCTACCCCATTAAGAACCGTTAAAGATTTCGGTATCAAATCAACAAAACTAGGTTTAGCATATGATACTAACTATTTCCAAGTTGATAGTACTGGTAAATTAACATTATCTTCAAGTGTAATCACTTCTAATAATATAACTTATAATGCTAGTTCGCACTCATTAAACTTTGGAGATGTTGCATAATGAGCAATAATATAAGTAGAATACAAGAATATTCTATATCTGGTGATGTATTTGATGGTGATTACGTTCCAGTTAGAACTGAGATAGTAAAAGATACTACACTCAATGCTACTGCAACTTATACTTATAGCCTAGAAGGCATTATTCCTAGTGATGGATATATATATGAAGTAAAAGTTTCTATGCATGGAAATACTCCAGCAAAAAAAGGTAATACTGTGGACGTTATAATAGCTACAGTTGACGGGGTTGGATATTATGCAGGTAGAATAACAGCTAGAAGTGCAGATGCTGTAAGTACATCTGGAAATGTTACTTTGAAGATAGAACCTGATAATCAGAATATTACTGTATATAACCAAGGTAGCAATAAGGTTAATTACTTCTGTCTACATATAGATGGATATAAAAGGTTAGGTACTAATGACAACTAATAACAATTATATAGGTTCTATTAATAATTATGATATAGGTGGGGAAAGTTTTAATTCTTCAGTATATCTTGTACAGCCACAAATTTCACTAATGACTAACGAAAATATCGCAGCAAACTCGGCTGTAACAATTTCCCTTGATAACATATTGCCGAATGATGGATATAACTATGAAATATTATTAGGATACAAAAGTGTATTAAGTAACCAAAACGATAAAAATGTCTGGCTTGGAGTAAGCTCTGGCACTAAATTATATGCAGATGTTAGTTATCATAATGATGAATTGATATATAGAATATATGCTAGAACATCCGCAGATTTTTGGCAAATGGCTAGTAAATGGATTACTATAAATAATTCTGATAGAAATATTACAGTAATTAATTTTGGAAACGCAATTTCAAAACAGACTAATATTAAGTTATTAGCTATAAGAAGAGTTCCAAGCATGCCTATCAGCAATTATATATCTACAGTAAATGGGTATAAAATAGGTGCAGACAGATTTGATGGACAATTTGTTATAGCTAATTCACAATTGAGGGCAGGCTCTACTATGGCTGCCAGTGAATGTGAAGCATACGATTTAAGCAATTACTTACCTGCTGATGATAATGATTACATGGTAGATTTAGTTGCTTATGGCAGAACTGCATCAAGCTCAGGCACTTGGTATTGGTGGGTTGGAAGTGGTCGTATAGCAGCAGCGGATATAGAAAGTAAAGCTTTTCCAATGATGGCATCCGATTATCATTCCGAAAGTACTTACAGTTGCTCTAATAGCATAAGCATACCAATATATGCTAATGATAGAAAAGTGACATTTGCAGTTACTGGCGCACAAAAAACTACGGGTAATTGTGGTTTCAATGCCTTAGGTTATAGGCGTATCGGCAAGAATATGAATAATTACGTATATGTTCCAGCAGAGTTTGTATTAGAAGATGGTGGTAGCTCCTTACCATTTTATTTAAAATATTCTGATATGTTAGCGATTCAAAAAATTACAACGGCTGGTAAATATCATATAAATTTATATAGAAAAGTCTCAGCCGATAATCCACCTATATTATTTCAGGAAAATGCAAATTTAATGGTATACGAAAATTCAACAGTAGCAAAAAATGCCGTAGCCGATTGGAGTTCAAACACAAGTGATTTCCCTCCGAATAAATATACTTTAATCACAGATTTATTTGATTTAAGCGAAGTAGCTAATTATTATAGAAGTGCAAACGTATCATTTCAACAAAGTGGTATAGTTAAAATATCAAATGGAACTACTGGAGACCCATCAATAACTAAGATAGGAGAATTAAAATAATGAATATTTTACAATTTGTAGACAATAAGGTCGTAGGATATGGAAACTTAGCTGGTTATAGCGATGCTAACGGAGAGAAAGAAATAGTAAATAAAGAAGTTAGTATTGAAGTATTTAATGCTGCTAAAGGCGATTCTCGTAAATATATCTTAGTTAATAACGAAGTAGTAGAGAATCCTGAATATGAAAGTGAAGTAGCTCAAGAGCTTCAAGATAAAGTTAATAGATTAAAAATGACTTCATTAGATTTAATTAAAATAGTAAAATCATTTGGCTTAACCGATGAAGATGTTGAAGAATTTTTAAAAGCTAATATAGGTATTAAGCATGAATTAGAATTCTGTCAAAATGTATATTGTGGAATAGTTAAAAGCTTTTGTCCTATAACAATTAAAAACTTTGAACTAACAGCACAAATGGTTGAAGATATGTTTATTAGAAAGAACGCAACAGAGGAGCAAGAATAATTATGCCGTGCAAAGGTAAAAAAGGTAAAAAATAATAATTTATTAGACCAGAAGTTTGGTAGGATTCTTGGCAGGTCTTTATAAACTCTAAAGAAACTACCACCCTATTATTAATAGCGAGGTAAGCATAATGTTTTCAGTAATAATGACTATCATTAATATCAGTTCTCTCATTTTGATAGCCGTAGTATATTTTAGAGAACATTATACAATAGTAGATTTAGAAACTTGGAATGAGATAGTAAACTTCTGTAATGATAACGGATTCGCAGAGAAGGATGAAATAGCAACGCAGAATCAAGGATTTTTCTGGGATTATATATCTGAAGTAGAAAGTGTTGAAGCAGACCCAGAGGAAGAGGATGAATGATTAACGATTTTATATATTACAAAAGATTCATTCTAAGGCATCTAGAAGGCGTTTTAAGAAAACTAGGATTAAATATATTACCTAATAGGCCAACCCCTGTTAAACGGCAAGCTAGCCACCTCTCCGTGAATATTTAAAGGATTTAAGATATGGTAAAATGCTACGTAATAAAAAATAAAAAATCTGAATATTTTATGACAAATGGTTATCATTTTGAAGAGTTGAGTAATAGAACTAAATTCTTTAAAGAATATAGAGATGCTTATAAAGAATTGGAGATTGCTAAGAATAATCAAGTGTGGGATTTGCTAGAGCAAATATATAATACTGATAGATTTCATATAGATGTTAAACTAGATGAATTCGAGAACGTAGCAGAACATGTAGACTTAATTATTAAAGCTGTAAATATATCGGAAAGTAGTAGTCTATAATGAGTAAAGTAGATTTAATAAGATATAAAGCTATAGACCATGGTTGGACTAAAAAAGATTTACAAAGAGTAGAGAAAAAGATTAAAGAACTATCAGTAATGTTTGATGGTTCTTCTATCATGTTTAAGGATATAGACGAACTAGCTATGATGCTAGATGAAGAAATAAATTATAAGCTGGAGTTTTCTCTTGTTCATCTATGCTTAGATGAAAAGATATTTCTAACAAAAAGTAAAAGAACTAATAATTATTATTTAGAGATAAGAACATTCTAACACACGTTTTTATTGTTGTTTATATATAGGATAAAGAATGACAGAGTACATTATAAATACAGAGCATAACGATTTTTACTTCCCACGCACGGAGCGTTGGATAGTTGATACGTTTAACCTTAATATGTCGGATGCAGTATTTTATCAAATGATTCTAAATAAAGATTATATCACATGGACTCCAGCATGGCTGGCTACAGTATTGGGAGTATCTGAGAAAACTGTCCGTAGGACATTGGATAAATTTCTAGATATGGACATTATCGCAAAGAAAACCATATCGGTAGAAGGTGGCGCAAGAATGCGCACGGTATACGTAGCTCTTTATACCAGAGAAGGGAAAAGGTCGGATATTGAAATCAGAAGGCTGCTAGCACAAGGGGTAGATAAGCTTCAAAAAATGTACGAAGATAAGAGATATTACAACACTAAGAAATAATTCGATGGTCAAAATGACCGCCAAAAATTCGAATTTCGATGGTCAAAATGACCAAGTAATAATATAAGATAGTAAGTAATATATATATATGTATACTTTCATATAATCTTACATTTATATGTAAGCTTATACTCATCTACTATTTCATAGTAGACATATATAAATCTTACTACGTAAGATACTTTTACACGTTTTTATCATTTCAATGATAATATAAGTGTATATATATAAACTATGTATGCACTGAAGTGCAATAAGATGACAAGTAAGTTCCGCCCGCCCTCCTACGGACTTCTTTATATACAATTATGTATGTAATTTATGTATTTAACCTTCTGCACGTTTTTTGATATTCCTTTATTTTATATCTAACAGTGATATTTCCCTACCGAATATGAGACTATAATGCCCCCCGCACCCGTGTTTTTTAATGGGGGGTTAACGCCTTGTATACCCCCTATGTTTATATCGTAGAGTTATATTTTATCTCGAAACGTGATATGTGTAAAATGCAGCTTAGATACATAATAAAATATATAAAATAATATATAATTATATATGTAAACTTTTATATATTAGTTTTTAGATGATGTAAATATAATGTTATATATTTTAATATATATTCTATTATATACTTTTATATGTATTTAAAATACACTTAATATTATATATTGTATAATTCTAAAGTATTAGATAAAAAATAATTCTAAAGGATTAGTAAAAAATAATTCTTAAGGAGGATGTAAAAATTTTTGTTATCGTACATAATAAGAATGTAAGCGATGAGGTCATTATAAAATAAAAGCTTGCAAGGGTTGAACATTTACAATATAATAACATAATAAAATATATTTAGATTA
>Ga0326512_10001998_pt1 | contig 15292 bp, 12 predicted proteins | sample 1_2617_0518_D_FD_203652 | JGI IMG/M metagenome (GOLD analysis project Ga0326512, IMG submission 203652) | Bovine rumen microbial communities from UC Davis, California, United States - 1_2617_0518 | ecosystem: Host-associated > Mammals > Digestive system > Stomach > Rumen | place: USA... | reverse complement strand
TACGTAATTCTTGCAGATTATATCCGTGATGATGAGGATAATGCAGTTTCAGGTTTACTTGCTGTCGACTATGAGTATCTTCCGGGTTCAAATGATGTTTACGTAACTGTTGACGGCAATCCTTTCGGACGCTCAACAGTAGATTTTAAGGGAACAGAGTCAGAACAGCATATCGTGCTTATTAATGATGATTTTGAACCGGCCGAAACCATTACCGTATCCTTCGGTTCAGCAGATGAGGCCGATACCTTCGCAGGAATCATTGTTTCCGGCAATGTTAAGCTCCCCAGGACCTATGATGAGTTCGAAACAAAGGAAATCCATCAGTTAAGCACAGAGGAAATCAGAACTCTGTTCGGCGAAGAAGACGAAGAAGGCTCCGGAGGTCCCGGTTCAGAAGAAACGGAAGCTCCGGAAGGAGATCAGGAAGGCGACACAAAATATATCGATGGCGTCCTTTATGAGTATCACGAAGGCGAGTGGTACGAAGTTATAAATGATGACTCAGGAAATCTCGACATAGGTGTCAGATCACAGATTGCTCCTACAAGATCAGCAAACGAAGTAATCACTCATAAGGAAGCTGTTACCACTGCTGCCGGAACAGAAACCGCCGCTGCTATCGCTGAAACCACTATGGCAGAAACTGCTGCAGCCGAGACTGCTGCTGCGGAAACCCCTGCAGAAACTGCTGCAGAAAACGGCGCCGGCTTCGAAACCTCCGCTGATACCCAGGCAGCTGCCGGAGATTACTCAGCAAATGAAACTGATGCCGGCGGCGATGCAGCCGGAAGTGTTGCCGGATAAATGTATAAACATCAAAATGCAGGAACAAATCTGAGGCAAAACCAGAAAAATAAGACTTTTAAAGCGTAGCAGTTTTATGACTGCTGCGCTTTTTTTATGATGCTGCCCATATTTTTAATCGCAGAAGATACGCAGCTTTCTTTGATTAAATCTCTTTACAGTACAAAAAAAGCCGTGGGATCGTAACGATCACACGGCTTTTTTTAAATTCTGATCATCCTGTCTTTTCATTCCTGCGGTTCTTCGCATTATAAAGTGAAAAAGCGATATTTGTAGCATGGTCTCCAACTCGCTCGATTCCGGAAATGATATCCGAGAAGAATACTCCTGCCTGTGCTGAACATGCGCCCTCGCTGAGACGCTGTATGTGCTTGTTCTGAAGCTCACGCTCAAGCTCATCGGTCTTATTTTCAAGATCACTTACCTTTTTCATATTTGTCATATCGCCTGTAACAAACATATCAAGGGAATCCTTCATAAGCTGGGAAACAATAGACATCATGCCTCTGAGTTCATCTTTAGCTTTATTTGATAAATGAACGTCTTTTTCATTAAAATACTTAACTATGTCCGCAATATCTTCTGCATGATCTCCAATTCGCTCTATATCCGAGCAAACATGGAAATAACCTGAGATGAGATCTGCATCCCGCAGAGGAATGGCATTCTGGTTGATCTTTGTCATGTAAGTATTGATCTGCTCACAAAGCCAGTCGATATACTTCTCTGTTTCATAAACCTTCTCGATTCCTGAAACGTCTTCGTTAAGAAGACACTCCACGGCTGTGGTAAGATTGGTGTAGGCAGCATGAGCCATTCTCTCCATCTCCTGCTTAGCCATATAGATGGCAACTGCAGGGTTTGGAAGCTTGTTGAGGTTGATATATCTGAGCTTGAAAATGTCCTCGCTGTCTTCCTGCTCCTGGCTATCCTTAACGAGAACATAGGTAAGCTTTATGATCTGATCCATAAACGGATAGAAAACAACTACCTGGAATACCTTGAAGATAAAGTGGGCAAAGGCAATGTTTCGTCCCAGGGATCCGGGATCATCTCCGGTTCCTGATATAGTTCTGATGATGGTTTCGATCTGAGGTGAAAACATAAGCAGAAGGACAAACATCAGTATCGTGCCGAAGATATTGAAAAGCAGGTGAATGAGCGCTGCACGCTTTGCGTTATTATTTCCCTGAAGCGCTGTGAGAACCGCACTTGAGCAGGCTCCGATGTTACATCCAAGGATGATAAACATACATATCCTGAGATCCACGAGTCCCATGGAACCCATAACAACGAGGATTGATACCGTCACTGAAGATGACTGTACGATCGAAGTTATGACGAATCCCATCAGTACGCCAAGTACCGGATTGGTAAAGCTTGACAGGAAGGTTATGACTGCAGGAATCTCTCTGAGAGCCGCCATGGAATTGGACATGGTAGATATACCTACAAACAAAAGTCCGAATCCCATAACTATCTCACCGGATTTCTTCACCGTAGGATTGGGGATGAAGTTCATCATCACAGCACCGAAGAAAACAAATATAGGTGCTATGGCAGATAGCCTGAAGGCTACGAGCATTGCCGTAATTGTGGTACCAATGTTGGCACCGAGTATGATTCCGCAGGCATTGGAAAGCGCCATCAAACCGGAATTAACAAAGGTTACAACCATAACCGTCGCCGTACTGGACGACTGGATAACAGCTGTAAAGAACAATCCGACAAGCACTCCCGTCAGTCTTGTTCTTGTAAACGTCTCCAGTATCTTTCGCAGCTTGTTACCTGCTACTTTTTCGATACCATGACTCATCATGTACATGCCCGCTATAAAGAGGCCAAGTCCTCCTATCAGGCTTACCAAAATCGAAATCATCTGATTCTCCTCTGTTTTCTTTTTATGAACTTTGATTGAACGCTATTCCTCTTAAGTATATCTTATTATCCTCTTTTTAAATAGAGTGATTTCATAGAAAGCATTTAAAAAATATCATAATATTTGCAAAATTGTCACAATATGCGATATGTATTTAAAAAAATAACCTGGATTTGTATAATGAATAACCCCCGAAGTGAACTTGATTTCATCAGCGTTTCACTAACGGGGGCTGCAAATTCATATTAATCTTCATTCCGCTGCTTTTGATCGACAGCAAAAATGGTAAAAAAAGATTTTTTTCAGTACAGATTCTGGTGAAATATAGTATTATGCTATCCTCGCGTCTGTCATTTTCTTCTCTCTGTACCCTATAAATGTCATGAAGGCTGTCAGCAGGAGTCCTGCTCCAACTATGAAATAAACCTTAGATAAAGAACTTGTGGTTCCGTAGATATCCAGTATTCCGTGAAAAACCGAGCCCACAGTCAGGGTGGCAATGCCGGATCCCCATAGATTTATAGTGTACATTGGAGGGTGATCCTTTTCAGTTGCTCCCCTTCCCATTCGGGCAGAGGCGATAAAAAGCCACGGCAGTACGCCTAAAATCAACGGGATAGCAAAAGCATATATCATATAGTAGGAATAAACTCCGAAGCTGAAATACTCATAAACTGCGCCGAACAGAGCAACTGCTATGGTGATTAAGACGTAGCCCAGTACTTTTTTAGTTGCTTCGCCGGGTTTATCCTCTCCCTTCGCTGCCATGATTTCATTCTTTTGGCTTATATCTGATACTATAACACCGCTCTTATAAACATTTCCATTTATACATTTTTCTTTCACTAGCTTTATCCTTTCAGATATCCATCTAAATCTAATATCGAACTGCATACAAGGGTATCACTTAGCTTTCACACCTCATGTACTTTCTGTTGCAGAATCCTCTGCTTTTCCCAGATAAACTATATCGCTGACCGATCTTTCCTTTATATTGTTACCACCTGTGGTTGGCTTGTTGATGATCTCGCCGTTGAAATACAGGGTACTTGAGCCGCCACCGTCAAGATTATAGGCAGTCGTGCAACCCAGGCTCTGCATGAACTCTGCAAGCTGGTACAATGTTAAGCCCTCAGACTCATCTGTTCTTCCGTCAGTAACCACAAATACGTAATGTCCATCCTCAAGTATGCCGATAGCTGTTCTCGGGTTTGAAGCCATTGCCTTACCTACTTCCTCGTCCTTTGTTACAGCTATCTCACTGTTCTCCACCAGACCGGGGCCAAAACTGAGTACATCCACCGCTCCGGCAGCCAGAACCTCCTCTGCGGAAAGGTCATTTTCCGAAAAAATCTCGAAGCTTCCATCTGCAAGTATGGCCAGATCCTCATTTCCTCCTGAGGTGGATCTGTAAAGAACTCCGTTTCTTATGACATAACCGTCATTCTGCGCCCCGTAAAAATCTCCGTTTATGGCAAGGACGGCGTCATTTTCTTCCGCTGTCACAGAAGTAGCGTCCTTTACATTTTTGCCGTAGGTATTATCCGCAAAGGCGGTCTGAATGAGATCAGTGGCACTGAATGCTGATTCATCAAGCTCGGTGGCGTCCCCCAAAAGCTGTACATCCGCGGCATAAATTGAGGTATCATTTGCCCTGTATTCACTTAAGGTAATGGTCTTTACACTGTCGGTGTAGGTCCCGATAACTTCATCTGAACTTACTGTATCTATAGTTGTTGATACTGCTTCCTCAGCCTTGGATGTGCTGCTTTCCTTATTCTCGGATGTTCCGTAAGCATTATCTATATTACTTTCAGAACTGTTCCCTATTTCTGAAGCATCCTCTTCCGATTTGCCCAGGTTCTCAGCATTGGCACCGGTTCCCTTTGCGGTTTCAAACACGCTTTTATCTACTTCAACTGTTCTTTCTGTATTTAATGCCGCCGACTGCTGCACTGTTCCTTCTGTGTAGCTTCTTGGGATTACAAATGTGTCCAATAGCGCATATCCCGTAAACGCTGTAAGAGCCAGAAATGATGTAAGTCTGTATTTCCAGCTGCTGAAAAAATTTTTCATATAATGTTCCTTATCGTTCTGTTTATTTTTTGATGACCTGTTCCCGTTTCAATTAGGGTTTCGATTCATTTCAAGCAGGTCAGCCTTGATTATTTTCACGCTACCCCGTAGTCGCGAAAGGGACTGTGATTTCTTTTTGTCCCATCACTGTTCTCAACAGACTGTTTGACTTCCACCCTCAAAGGCTGCGCAGAAACTTTATTTTGTTCAACGCCCTTTCCTGATGCTGCAAATACAAATCGTCTCTGAAGTGTAAAATTCACAAAGAACATCAGTATCTCTATACAGACTTTTGCGATCATGGGGTTTACAGGCAAAAATTTTGTCACTGCACAAAGGAGTGCTGTATTCAAAGCAAGAATGGTTACTGCAAGAAGCATGTACTTTCCCGCTGAATTTGTCACACTATCTTTGTTCTTTTTTTCAGCCTCTATATATTCATTGTCGGTACCTGCGAAAACGAAATTCCGATTGATGCTGTAATTCGCTGTGGCACTGATCAAACGGGCGAAAACATTAGCACAAAGCATAACACAGGCTGTTTTTCCGAAAAGTTCCACGATGCATCCGAAAATGGCAAAATCTATGAGAAAACCGGCGAAACCAGACAGGCTGAACCTGAAAAGCTCCTTGTAGATACGGATTGAGTCCTTAAGGGGATTAAAGTGGCTGCCGGCATTGTTATCGATATAGATAGTCTCTATGGTAAGCTCCTCCATGGAAACCTGCTCACGGGCAAGATCCATGAGCATATTCATCTCGTATTCATAGCGGTCACCCGGAACAGAAAGCATCCGGTCCATAAGTTTTTTTGAAAAGGCCCTGAGTCCTGTCTGAGTGTCGTAAATTCTGACTCCCGAAAGAAGTCTGAACACATTTCTGGTTATTCCATTGCCTATACGGCTTCTGAGCGGTGAACTCGGTCCCTGCTTGCGGCTTCCCAGTACAAGAGTCCCGGGGTGTACAGCAGCATGCTCCACCAGTCTTGTGGCGTCAGCAATCTTGTGCTGTCCGTCAGAGTCGATGACTACTACCGCATAGTTGTCTTCATATTTGTACTCTTCTTTGATGTAGGCAAAAGCCTGCTTCATGGCATACCCCTTTCCACGGTTTTCCGGATAGCGGATCACATGGGCAAAGTTCATGACATCGCCAAAAATCCTGTCATACTCCTCCGCCGTTGCTTTTCCGCTCTTCACTGAATTTCCTGACTCGGATCCGTCATCCACAACTACAAGCTCAAAGCCTGAAGCTGCAGCCTCGGAAGCCACATCTATAAGCATTTCATCCGGTTCATATGCCGGTATCACCGCTATCTTTTTAAGTGCTGTTTCTATATACATAATTACTCCTTCATTCATAAACCAAGCCTGTTTCGTGTACAGACCATAACAACCATCCCGTCTTATGTTCTGTATGGCTGTATGATAGTTTGCGAAGCTTAAACCATGCTGAAGAAACGCAGCGAAAAAAAATAAGGCATGAAGCCACAGCCTCATGCCTTAATATCATTAATCTCTTATATTTTGACCTTATCCCGATATATTCATCATCTTCCGGAACCCAACAGGGGTTCACCCATTATCCGGCAGCAGCACTTGTCTCGGGCAGAGTTTCGCCTGTTACGGTCTGACCGTCAGCACCGGACATCTCCGGAGCTGTTCCTCCCATATCGGCAGGAGGGTTTCCGCCCTGGCCTCCACGGCCGCCATGCCCACCCATGTCTCCGGGTCCGCCCTGACCCCGGCCGCCGGGCATTCCTTCAGGAGCACCGTTCTGGTCGGCAGAGCCCTTCATCCCGGGCATACCTTCCGGTGGTGTGCCTATCTCGCCCTGTTCTCCATTTTCCTGCTGTCCGCGCATACCGCGTCCCCGGAATCCACCCATCATACCTCCGGCTCTTTCACCGATAGTGGCGATGTTTCCGTCTACAGTCACGGTCTCCTCCTGATCGCCTGTCTTAACAGTATAAGTCTCACCCTGTTTAAGCTCAGGACTTGAAAGAAGGAATGCCTCAAATGCCTGGGTAGACTCGGCATTTTCGTAGATCACATTACCTTCGGAGTCGGTCACGGTAATCCTGGTTCCTGCTGCCTGCTGCTCAGTATAATAAACAACAAGCTGAATCTGTGTTGAATCCTCACTGAAGCTCTGTAACATGCCTGAGGCTCCCGTCAGAGCAAAGGTACCACCGGTGATAGTTCCTGTTCCGTTATAATCAAGGGAAGCGTTTGCACCGATTTCCGGACCATCTATGTAGATCTCACCGCCTGTCACAACAACGTTTCCGTTTGAATCAAGACCGTCACCTGCTGCCGCAACATAGACATTACCGCCATTGATGGTGATAGCAGCGCCTTCGGTAACAGCAAAAATGTCATCGGTTTCATCAGATCCGCCGGCGGAATTGACACCGTCATCTGAAGCCCTGACACTGACTGTACCGCCGTTAATGGTTACGGAAAGTCCCTCAAGACCTTCATAAGACTCAGCAACGTCCACTGTTCCGCCATCTATTATCAGGGCAGTTTCCGCATGGATACCATCATCCTCTGCGTGGATTTCCATAGTTCCATCACTTATAATAACATCTCCCTTGGAATGAAGTCCGTCCTCACCTGATGTGATGGTGATGCTTCCGTCCTGTATTTCCAGACTGTCCTTACCGTTGATTCCATGCTCTGACGCAGTGATGTCAAGCTTCACACCCTCAGAGATCACCAATGCATCCTTACCATGTATACCGTCACAGTAGCCACCCTTCACTGTAATTGAACCGCTGCCTGTGATATAAAGATCCGATTTACTGTAAATTGCAGCATCAGGCACATCCGATGAAGTGTCACTGTCGTTCTGAGCCACAGCTTCCCGCTTATCCTCCACCAGGTTTTCACTGCCCTCAGAAAGTTCGATAAAGAAATTTCCGGAGGTCACAACACTGACAGGTGCTGTCTCACTGTTTGTAATGCTGAAGTTATCAAATACAAGCCTTACATCGTCCTTGTCTCCGGCCTCAACGGAAATCTGACCTTCCTCAAGCTCACCGCTTAACCTGTAGGTTCCGGCATCGGTTATGGTCACTGTGCTGCCGCTAATGCTTACTGCCTTTGAATTGGCACCCGAAACCTTGATTTCGCCTGACTCCACTGTAATGAGAGTCTCATCCTTTGATACATTGGCATTCTCATCTCCGGTTTCCTCTTCTTTGGAATCCCCGGCCTTACTTTCTTCAGCCTTTGCCGCCTCTGTCTCAACAGCTGCTGCAGTCTCCGTCTGATTCTTTCCGCAGCCGGTGCTCAACATTGCCGCCGCACATGCCAGAGTCAGAACTGATGCAGCCCCCTTAAAGGTTCTTCTATACGTATTTGTTGTACTATCCTGTTTCTTCATTTTAATCATTCTATCCGTTCTTCTCATACTCACTTCATTTTCATTCCCTGAAAAATATCATTGACTATGCCGAGACCGGATATCCTTTCCACCATATTTTAATCAAAAATTCTATAAGCCAAGGTTAATGCCGATCAAAGGGACTCAACCTTTTCCGCGATTCTGCCGCAAACTATCTCAAGGTTCCCGTTTCTTGCCCTGAGGTCATCTATCATTTGCTTTTCCACCTTTCCGCTCTTAAGTGTGAGATGATATATCAACTCGTAAAGAGAACCCATATTAACGGTCTTCACCTTGATTAGCTGAGCTCCCTCTGCGTAGGCTGCAAAAACATCATCAAAAATACCTGCATAATCAAGGTTTTCAGGGATAACGACCTTAAGCTCCCTCTCAAGCTCTCTGGCCTCACCTATAGGTGCTGCCACAAGGGCCATGGTAACTGCGCCGATGACTGCAGTGAACACCACAGCAAGCATAACATATCCCATTCCTGTGGCAAGTCCGACTGCCATGGCAAGAAAGATTGACGCTATCTCACGGCTGTTTCCCGGAAGGGACCTGAATCTCACAAGAGAAAAGGCTCCCATGACAGCTACTCCGGTACCAACATTACCATTCACCAGCATGATAACTGATTGAATGATGGCCGGAAGCAACACCAGTGTGATAAGGAAATTCTTGCTGTATCTATTTCTAAAGCTGTGGAAGGCCGCGATGACCGCTCCCAAAGCCAGCGATGTCATAAGGCATACAATAAAGCCTTCTGATGTGATATTGCTTCCACTTATTATCGTATCTAACATTATATACCTCCAAAATCTATAGGGAAAATTTTTCCCAATCCTATATTTCCAAAATCCCTTTCAAAAATTTTCCCGGGATCAACATTTTCTGTATGTTTAAATCATATTCACGCCATGGCTCTGCGGTCTGCTGTTCCGACGTGAATCAATGCCTCTGCCGCGCCATTCCTACGAAGCTCGATGGCATTGTACTGCTTAAGTGCCAGAATCCTTGCCTCACGGCCCGTACGCTCAGCAAAATGCTGCTGATAATAGGTACCATACTTTGAAAAAGAAATCATGTTGATGTCAATCTCCGCAAATGCCTTTGCCATCCACATCGGCATGGCTCCCGGGATCTTTACCTCCATAAGTGTCATGCCTTCAGGCAGCAAATGTTCTCCCATGTCGCCATGTGTCAGCTCCAGGTCATTTTCTCTCGCCCTTATGTCATTATCAAAGGTCACTCTCAGGTCATTGTTCTCATTTCCGTGAAGCGCGACTCTGTCATAGCCTATAAATGCTTTGGGCTTTAAACCGTAAAGCTTTTTCGCATAGTCGATTTCCTTTAAAATCTGCCTGTTTGCGAAATTCATTTTAATTTCCGGTGTTTTATCTTCGTAAAGATATTTTCTTGCTTCCCTCATCTTCATAGCCACACGACGCTTGTAAACTATACCTGAATACTTCTTTTTAAGCTCGAGGAAAACCTCCTGATCCTCTGTAGGAACTCCGTAGGATCTGAGTCTCAGCTTTTCCTTATATTTAGGCTTTTCCAAAGATGTTCTGATAAGCTGAAAATTATCCGTGTCAAAATATATGTTGCAAATGGTGTAATCTGTGAATTTGTCGGGAGACATATACTTATCGAGTAACGGTTTTAAGCTCTCAAGCTGTTCCCTTGTAAGCATAAACTTCTTTTCAATTCTTTCAAAAATCTGTCCTGCCATGTTCATATCCTCCTCTCAGGATGGCTGTATCATACAGGACGAAACTGAAAGAAAGCTGAAAGATTTTCGAGAAAATGTGAAGAAACTGTGAAACAGCATAAATGTTTTCAGCAGGTGGACCTTGGGGACAGGGTTCGTGGTCCTTTTTCCGAAAAATGGTCCACGAACCCCGTCCCCAAGGCCCACCTTTACAATCAAAAAAACGGAGGATATCCTTTCAGATAACCTCCGTTTATCGTCAGTCTAAATTGTCATTATCACCCAGGAGTTCCGGGAGGAAGTACTGAATCTGCTCCTTCCACCAGTACCAGTCATGACTTACATCATATCCCCAATAATCGCACCATGCATCGATACTTTTGGTAATAAAAATTCTTTCAAGACTCTTCAGTGTCTTAACACCGTCAAACTCCTGATATCCCTGCCCTACACAGAAAATCATCTTTCTCTTATTGTAGAGTTCTATGTACGCATGATCAGGCGGCATATTCTCAAGGAAACGTTCAGGCGCATTGTCATAAAGATTACTGTCCATATAATCATCAAAGAAATACCTGACATCATAAATTCCCGAAAGCGCCAAGAGCGACTGGAAAAGATCCGGTCTCCTCAGGAAAATGATTGCAGCATGATTTGCTCCCATACCGACTCCGGTCACTATAGGCATGACCTTTGACTTGTTCTTCTTATGAATATAAGGCAGCACTTCCTCTATTATGCAATTATAATAGGCTTCCTGTCTTGCCGTTCTCCATGGATTTATACCATCCTCACATAACCAGCTTTCCGAATCCACGGTATTAACCGTAAATAGCTGGACACGGCCTTTCTCGATATATTCTTCAATTGCTTCAACCATTCCGTGCTCTTCCCAATCATTGGCCGAACCATTCTCACTCGGAAAAGCCAAAATAGGAATACCCTTCTGACCATACACGAAAAGCGACATATCTTTATCCAACTGCTTACTGTGCCAAGTATAAAGCTCCTGTTTCATAATCAGTCTCTCCCTATATTTTTAAATTCACGAGCATTGTCAAATAGATATCAGAATTATACCATAATATGACATTTTATCGCATTTTTATTACAAAATTTTAAATGTTTTTTCTTTCTTTACTCCCTTACCATATTAATTTTGAATAAAAATGGTTATAATATAAGTAAAGTGTGCGCCTTGTGCGAAGCATTCCTACGTCACCCACCTCAAAAATACAATCCAGGAGGCTTCTATATGAATTTCGTTTTTATATCTCCAAACTATCCTCATAACTACCGGCATTTCTGTAAAAGACTCAGAGAAAATGGCGTTAATGTTTTAGGAATCGGCGATGCTTCTTTTGTTGAACTGGATCAGGATCTTCAGGACAGTCTGACAGAATACTACAAGGTTTCGGATCTGTCCGACTACGATCAGGTTTACAGGGCAGTTGCATTCTTTACTTACAAATACGGAAGAATTGACTACCTTGAGTCCATGAATGAATACTGGCTCAGTCAGGATGCCTCTCTTCGTAACGATTTCAATATCAAAACCGGTCTGAAAAGTGATGAACTGGAAGGGGTGAAGGATTCCATACAACTTCTGGATCGTTTTTCAAGAACCGACATCCCGGTTTTCACAAGAGACCTTGATGCATTTGGTGCCACGGCAGCCCCTGTGGAAGCAGAGCTTTGTTCATATGATGCCATTGCCGACAGTCATTGTAATCCTCTGTTCGAATCCATGACCGTATGGGCTCCCGCAACGAACCCGGATGTATTGATCGATACCGGAGAAATCTACTACACCTGCCCTAAGATGCCTGCAAAACTCCGTTTACTTGGCCGGAAAGCTTTGAAAGCAATCGGAACCGGTTCCCGCTTTGTGCGTGTCGAGTTTCTGCATCTTACAAAAGATCACGGTCAGCTTGGCAAGGCCGGTGATTATGTTGCCGTTAATGCTTCCATCTGTCCTGCCGGTGGTGATGCTCCCGACATGATGAATTACGCTCATTCTGTGGATGTTTACAAAATCTGGGCGGATATGGTCACTACAGACAGGCGATACCTGGACGGACGTCTTCAGACTTCAGCGGAGCTTGGACATCATACTTCCGAAGATGATGACGATTGCTTCTGTGTATATGCAAGCCGTAAGGAAGGTCCTTCTTATGTTCATCCGGAAAGCCGCATTGCTGACAAATTCCATGACGTTCTTATGGTGCGCCGGAAAGAAACCGACGAATACGGCACTGCAGTCACCAGATATGTGGCAAGACTCCGCAGCCAGCATGAGGTAAACACCTTTATCCGTTACCTGCATGAAACAACACACCAGCTTTAAAGCCACATGGCTCACACAATTAATAATCGTATAAAATAAAAAATGTAAGGGGGTCTGACCCCCCCTTACATTTTTTACGGAAGTTCATCCAGTGATTTGAAGGTATAGCCTGCTGCTTCCCAACCGGTAAGAAGCTCGTCAAGGATTGCATCATTGGTAGCGGAGGTTGCATGTAAAAGCACGATGGCACCGGGATGGATGCGCTGATTAAGTGTTGCCAGTGCACTGCTGCGGCCTGGCTGTGCTTTTTCATCATAATCCTTGTAGGCAACTGACCAGAGCATGGTCTTGTAGCCCATAGCCCGGGCGAGCATAAGCTGTGCCTCGGAGCTCTTTCCCTCAGGCGGACGGTAATAACGGTTCATAGGATGCCCGGTCAGCACTTCATACTGTTCCTCCACAGTTCGTAATTCTGTATAGAACAACTCTTTTGTAGTGACAGTTGACATATTTTTATGGCTGAGAGTGTGATTACCAACCGTGAAGCCGTTCTGAGCGATGCTCAGCACGATACCGGGATCAGACTTAATGCAGGCTCCGGTGACAAAGAAGGTTGCCGGAGCATTATGCTTCTTTAATGTGTTCATGATGGAAGCCGTATGCCCATTCTCATAACCAAGATCAAAGGTCAGATAACATACCTTATCCGCGGTAATATCCTTTGAATATGCACCAAAGGATCTGAGCCACCCTTCGTCTGCATTTCCGACAGGTGCTGTATTGGCAGCCGGGTAATAGTTTCCCCAGTCCATATTTGCGCCTCCACCGGAAAGCTGTGAAAGCTCCGCCTGAATATCCGCATCCGACTTAACATATTTCGGTACACGTATCCCATCAATAATGGTCACTAAACCGGCATCGGAATCCGCTGTGATTGTGTTATCGCTACTGCCCGGGGCCTCTGCCTGCGAAGCCTCTGGTATATTTTCCGACTCCTGCATGCTTAAAGGTGCAGAAACACCGGAAGTATTGTTGATGTAATCAACGCCCTTTGCTATAGTTTTGGTTCCTGCAAAAGCCGGAACCGTCATTGACCCTGTAACCAAAAGAGTCAGCATAAATTTTACTGAAATTTTATTCAATCTCATGTGTCACCTCCATGATTTATTGCATGTTTTTTCCAAACCCCTTATATATCTGTTGCAGATTACGATGCATTCGCTAAAAACAGCTTCCGGAAAGGCGCTGTCTCCGAGGGTGTTATTTCCTGTCTTCAAATATCTTGTTGATTCTCCAAACTCTCAGACTCATTGATTCCAGTCCGGTTCCGCAATAGGGACATACCTTTGAACCGAGGCTCTTAACCGGCGCTCCGCAGTTAGGACAATTGTACCCCAGCATCTTCCCCTTGGTCTTCTCAGCGTCCTGAACATACACAAGCTCTGTATGGAAAACAGTCTGTATCTTTCTCATCTTCCAGCCCGAATCCGGTGCGTTGGAAGCATTTGTTTTGGTGCCCACCTTAACTTTTCTTTCATAGCTTGCGGAAGTCTGGGCATGTATGGTGCAGGCGGCCTCTCCCCTGACATATCCGGAAATTACGGTCTTATAAGCATATCTGTTTTTATATTCAAGCTTATCTTCAGAATATGCCATTCCCGAGGAAACTTTACTGTCATTTGTGATGAGCGTTTCAACTTCCTTCATTATTTCCGGATACTCAATCAGAAGCTCGGGGGCTCTTTCGTCAATTGCCTCCATTCTGAGAACCACTGCATTCTGGATTCGTGTCCTCCACTCATTCCAGCTGAATTCCGGAAAATCTTTTTCTATCCTCGGAATATATAGTGAATCCATAGAAGACAGGGATTTCGGTGTTGCGGATATTTCCTCTTCGTCAGTAACTCCTTCACCTGTTACAATGGACTTCGCCAGAATTTGCAAAGCCTGTCCCATGATGGATCTTCTAAATCTCCATATTTTATAAGATATAAAACCTACTACTATTACAAAAACCGCCAGGTTCAAAAGCGGTCCCAAAGCTGCTGAACTTAACTCCATATCTCATCATCCCCTACCATATAAGCTTTACCTGAAAAAACTTCTCCGGGCTACCCGTATAAACTGACCATAGAGTACCGTGAATCATATCTTCTACGGATTTATTCCATTATGAATTGCATCAATCTTCCGAAAACTTCTTCCCGCACTTCGGGCAGTATTCAAACTCCTCAGATGTCTCATAAGCACATCCGTAACAGATTTTAGTCGCAGTCTTCCCGCTCCCTGCTCCTTCTCCGCGCTGCCGGAGATACAGATCGTTTGCACTGATGGAGACATTATCTCCCCACTCGATGGCTCTTCCGGTCTCGGGCCTGAGCTCATACAGGGATCCGCAGCAGGAGGTTTCCACATAGTAAGTTTTTCCCCATTTAAAAACAGGAATAAAAAACAATGTCAAAGTCATATAGGTCATAAAAACCTTGTATCTTCCCATCCTCCCGCAAACATCGCAGGTCATCTGCTGATTATATTCAAGGTCCTTACGGCCGTTATTGATTCCAAAGATAAAAAACATTATTCTCTGTCCTTCTTTAAGATAATGTACGCTTAAAATTATAGCATATAAAGACGCAAAAAATGCAGTCTCACGAAGGAAACTGCATAGCTGTGGATCAAGACTTTTTTTATTTACCAGTATCTTCCGATAGCCGCTATATGTTCATAATGTATGGCACTGCTGCCGGAATCCTCAAATACCCATCCGCGTCTGCTGTTTGTGGCATGAACAATGGAATTATCTCCGGTGTAGATGGCCACATGTCTTACGCTGCCAATGCTTCCGCCGTAGAAAATCAGGTCACCCGGAAGCATCTCTGCCTCTGATACATATCTCGGAGCACTTGCGGCCTGCTCTCTGGAGCTTCTCGGAAGTGATATACCGAAGGTTTTGAATACAGCCTGCGTAAATCCGGAGCAATCCGCAGAACCGCTGAGACTGTTGCCGGTTCCGTATCTTAAAACACCCACACCTACATACTGTCTCGCAAAATCAACTATATCCTTACGTCCGGCTGTATTTGCTGAAGTAACCGAAGCCTCAGCCTGGCCTGCTGAAACAGTTGCGCCCATGGTCACATCC
>Ga0326512_10001997_pt1 | contig 15299 bp, 15 predicted proteins | sample 1_2617_0518_D_FD_203652 | JGI IMG/M metagenome (GOLD analysis project Ga0326512, IMG submission 203652) | Bovine rumen microbial communities from UC Davis, California, United States - 1_2617_0518 | ecosystem: Host-associated > Mammals > Digestive system > Stomach > Rumen | place: USA... | reverse complement strand
TGATATAGTGTATCATGAGCTCCGATTTTGTAAAGCCTGCTTCGCATCGCTAAAGCGGCTTCGGGCTTGACAAAATCTCCACTCATGATGAATGGCAATCAAGCCAATCAAGCATGCCTGTGTGCAACCAGGCACCTCATACAATCAAATACTAAGGTCGGATATGAGGAACCACAACATATAGTCTTGGACAGTTCACTCTACTGTTTTGAAAAATGTCCTTGACAAAGGGTACACTTTAATATACTATTGGTACCATCATGAATGCAATTATTTATTTATTTGTAATTGCAAGTTTTATTAAAATCACTATATACAAAAAAAGCGGCAGGAAGAATATTTACAATGTTGGTACTCGTATTAGCGTTTACGATAATCGAAGGTATCAACTATATGAATGGGATAGATGGGGTTTTCAGACGCATGATTCTAGTCTGGCTCCTGTTTATCTTGGCTTATCAGATAGATAGATCTTCTATACCTTTTGAAAGAATCCTCTTCAATGTCGTGTTTTATATATCTTGCATATCGCTTGTATTTTTCGTATTTATTAATATTTTTCATTTGGATCTTCCTTATTTTGAAATCCGTCAAGAAGGTTTGGTTTATAAGAATTATTATTTCTTGTTCTATACAGCAGAGAGATATAAAACAGGGCTTTTGATAGGTATTCCTTTTTATAGACTGCAAGGTATTTTCTGGGAACCAGGAGCTTTTGCGGTATACCTCGATTTGGCACTGTTTTATGCCTTATTCATTATGGGAGAAGAGTTTAAGAAAAGTAAAAGGGAACATATTAGTAGAATAATTGTAATAACAATAGCAGCTATACTAACTTTATCTACTACCGGTATGTGTGTTGCTGTTGCATTAATAGGAATCAAGCTTATTGAATTGTTTAAGGGCAAGAGTAAATTTTTGATGTTAATCCCCGCAGTTATTATAGCGAGTAGTATAATTAGCGCAATTTGGATGCAGAAAAAAGGAATATCTGCAAATGCCTGGAGCTCATATAATCTAAGGATGAATGATTTCAACAATAGTTTAGAGCTATGGAAGAATAATTTATTTTTTGGCACAGGATTTAAGAATACGGATTTATTTGAAGCAACTATTGAAGGAAGAGGAAATTCAAATGGGCTATTGACATGGTGTTACACCATGGGACTCTTTGGTGCGATTGCGCTGATATTTCCCTTTATAAGGAATGCATTTTTTAAGGGAAGAAACACTTTGATTCAATTACTATATGCACTTGTGTTTCTGCTTGTAAATATGACTGAACCTATAATTTCATCATACTTTATCGTTTTTCTTGTTGCGAGAGAATATAACATTTACTTAAAGGGTCGGAGAAAAAAACCAGAAAAAATGAAGGTGTTGAGATATGCTACGTGGAGAAGATAAGGAACTGCTTTTAATTGCACCCAAGTATTTTGGGTATGAAAATGAAATCAAAAATAGATTGGAATCATATGGGTTCAAAGTTTCCCTCATATATGAGAATTTGGATAAGGTTTCGCATTATTATAAGTTTATCAAATCCAGATTTCCACAAAAAATGGGAGAAATAACCGATAGATTTTTTATTGATACCATCAGGAAATGCAGTAAGGAAACAAAAGTTGTTGTTGTAATACGTGGAGAATACCTAAGTCCTAAGGATATTGCCTTAATGAAAGAGTACTTTGCCCCAGAATGCAAGTATGTTCTTTATCAATGGGACGGAGTAAAAAACAACCCAAACAGCCTGGTAATCGCCGATAAATTTGATCGCGTCTTTTCTTTTGATATAAGTGACAGTAATGCCTATGGATGGCGATATAGGCCACTATTTTACATAGATAAATATATAAACAGGCAAACAAAGAGTATTGACTTGTTATATGTTTGTTCGCTCCATTCTGACAGGGTGAGAATTCTAAACGAAATAAAAAATATCAGCAAAGCTAATGGTCTAACATATAAGGCTGTTTTGTATGAAAAAAGATATATTTATCTTAAGAGAAAATATATAGATAGAAAGAAGGACTATATTTTTGCAGATGATTCTGATATGACTTTTAGACCGCTATCTATACAAGAAACTTATGAGTTGTATGGAAAAGCACGAGCTGTTGTTGATTATACACATCCAGGACAAACAGGATTAACAATGAGAACTATTGAGTGCATAGGTAATGCTTGTAAACTAATAACCAATAATACACTAATAAAAAGTTCAAATTTTTTCAATGAAAATAATATTCTCATATACCAAGATGCTTTGAATATTCCAATAGAATTCATAAAAAGTGACTATATCGTCAATGCTGAAATAATCAAAAAATACTCGATTGATTCCTTTCTTGAGGATTTGTTAGGTGATATATGATAGAAAAGCTGATAAGAAAAAAGTGGTCATTAATCACTAAATTATACTATCAAAGAATATTTGGCACGATTGGAGTTAATAGCATTATATTTAAACCTTTACAGATTAATAATGCGAAAGGAATCTGTATTTTAGATGATGTTAGTATCTATCATCATTCTTGGCTGATGTGTGTAGATGCATCTAAAATAGAAGCCATTAAAATGGAAAATGGCGTCACAATTGGTCATTTTGCGCATATTATTGCCATGAATTCTGTTCTGATAGAAGAAGACGTTCTTATAGCAGATAAAGTTTTCATTTCTGATTGTACTCATAGCTATGAAGATATAGACATTCCGATAATAAAGCAGGAAGTGAAGAAACTATCACCTGTCGTGATTGGTGAAGGCTCTTGGCTTGGTGAGAATGTATGTGTTTGTGGAGCTTCAATTGGTAAACACTGTATTATAGGTGCAAATTCGGTTGTCACAAGAGATATTCCAGATTACTGTGTTGCCGTGGGAAGTCCAGCACGCGTGGTAAAAAGGTACGACTTTGAAAAAAATGAATGGGTGAAAGTTTGAAAATAATAGTAACAGGTGGCTCTGGTTTTATCGGAGCAGAAACTGTCAATCAACTATATGACTCTGGCAAGTATGAGATTACAGTCCTTGATTCCATGACAGAGCAAATTCATGGGAAGGACTGGGAAAATTCATATCTGTATAAGACTATCGAGGGTAAGTGCAGGTTCATAAAAGAAGATATCCGAGATCTGAAGACAGTTCAGGAAGCTGTCGCAGACAATGAAGTTATCCTCCACCTTGCCGCTGAGACCGGAACTGGACAGTCGATGTACCAGATCAATCGGTACAATGAAGTCAATGTGATGGGGACATCCAACCTGCTTCAGGCTATTTCTTTGGCAGGAAAAGACAGCAAGGTAAAAAAGATTATTCTCTCGTCATCCAGGTCTGTGTATGGAGAGGGAAAGTATGAGTGCCCGAATTGTGGCATCATCTATCCGGATAATCGGGATAAGGGGCGGATGCTTGAAGGCGACTTCAACTTTTATTGTCCAAACTGTGGAGAAAAGTTGCATCTGCTACCAACTACCGAGGATAGTGAGATAAAACCTTCATCACTCTATGCATATACAAAATATGCACAGGAGATGATGCTGAAGACGATGTGCCCAGCGATGGGAATCGATTATACGATCTTCCGCTTCCAAAACGTCTACGGTGTTGGTCAGAGCCTCAAGAATCCATACACTGGAATTCTATCGGTGTTCTCCACGCTTATGCTTGAGAACAAGCCTGTGAATATTTTTGAGGATGGCCTGGAAAGTCGAGACTTTGTAAATGTCAGGGATGTTGCACGAGCCGTGATTGATGCGATTGATTGCCCAGCTTCAAATGGAACAATCATCAATCTTGGCTCTGGCATAAACACGAGTGTGATCGAAATCGCAGATATTCTTAAGAAGCACTATAAGAGTGAATCCGAGATAAGGATCACGGGTGACTTTCGTATCGGCGATATTGCTCACAACAAGGCTGATATCACAAGAGCTCAAGAGATTCTAAACTTCAATCCTACGATAACTCTTGATGACGGACTTAAGGAATTTTGTTCATGGGTAGTCGGACAGGATAAAGATAATAGCGGATATGAACGTTCTCTTGCTGAAATGGAGAAGGCAGGAATGTTTGTAAGAAAGCAGGGCTGATCCATGGGACAGATTGTTATTGAGAAAAATGTTAATGGAATAGAAGGACTGTGTGTAATAACGCCAGCTGTTCACGGGGATGCTCGTGGATATTTTTACGAATCATATAACCTTAATGATATGAAGGAGAATGGCATCGACATAAATTTTGTCCAGGACAATCAGTCTATGAGTACTAAAGGTGTTTTACGTGGACTTCATTTCCAAAAACATTATCCGCAGACAAAACTGGTAAGAGTAATCAGGGGATCAGTTTTTGATGTGGCGGTTGATCTTAGAAGTGAAAGTAAGACCTATGGAAAATGGTATGGACTTGAACTGAGCGAAGATAACAAGAAGCAGTTTTTGATTCCTCGTGGTTTTGCACACGGTTTCTTGGTTCTGACCGATTCAGCTGAGTTTTGTTACAAGTGCGATGACTTCTATCATCCGAATGACGAGGGTGGCATGGCGTGGAATGATCCGGAGATCGGGATTGTGTGGCCTGGAGTTGTTGGAGAATATAGGGGGACAGCAAGCGCTGAAGGATACATAGTAGATGGTGTTGCCTTGAATCTTAGCGATAAAGATCAGAAGTGGTTTGGCATTAAGGATACGTTCAAATTCTGAGGAGAGACGATAATGAAAGGTATAGTTCTTGCTGGTGGTAGCGGTACGCGTCTGTTTCCATTGACGAAAGTAACGAGCAAACAACTTCTCCCAATTTATGATAAACCGATGATTTACTATCCGCTCTCCACGCTCATGCTTGCAGGTATCAAGGATATTCTCATCATCAGCACGCCTGATGACACTCCGAGATTTGAGGCGTTGTTAGGAGATGGCAGCCAGTTCGGCATCTCTTTATCCTACTGTGTCCAACCCAGTCCTGATGGTTTGGCACAGGCATTTATCCTCGGCGAAGAGTTCCTTGGAGATGAGCCTGGAGCGATGATCTTAGGTGATAACATTTTCTACGGAAATGGATTTAGAACGATGCTGAAGGCAGCTGTGAAAAACGCAGAAGAGGGGAGAGCCACAGTCTTCGGATACTACGTGCCGGATCCTGAGAGGTTTGGTGTGGTTGAGTTTGATGATAGCGGCAAGGTGCTGAGTATTGAGGAAAAGCCGGTGTCTCCAAAGTCCAACTATGCTGTCACAGGCCTTTACTTCTTCCCGGCCGGGGTCTCATCCCGCGCAAATCAGGTCAAACCATCAGCACGCGGAGAACTGGAGATAACCACAGTGAACGAGATGTATTTGAAAGATGGGTTGCTTGACGTTCAGCTCCTTGGCCGAGGATTCGCATGGCTTGATACAGGAACGATGGCATCTCTTCTCCAGGCAGCAAACTTTGTAGAGACAATTCAGGATAGACAGGGAATCGTAATCTCTGCACCGGAAGAGATCGCGTATATCAATGGGTTCATTGATAAGGATAAGTTGATGGAGAGCGCAGAGATGTACGGAAAAAGTCCTTATGGTGAGCATCTACGCTCTGTCGCTGAGGGAAAGGTGAGATACTGATGACTATTCTTATTACTGGCGGTGCCGGGTTCATAGGTGCGAACCATGTGTTCTACCATCTCGACAAATACCCGGAAGACACGGTTGTCTGTGTGGACAAGCTGACGTATGCCGGCAACCTCTCAACCTTGTCATCTCTAATGGATCCGAAGGATCCTGAGTATGATGCAGCCAAGGCGGCACGGTTTAAGTTCTACAAGACTGACATCTGCGATCGGGATGCCGTCTATGGGATCTTTGAAGAAACTAAGCCTGATGTTGTGGTTAACTTCGCGGCGGAGAGCCACGTTGATAGAAGTATTGAAGACCCCGGCATCTTCCTGCAAACCAACATCATCGGAACGAGCGTGATGATGGACGCCTGCCGGAAGTACGGCAATATCCGCTACCATCAGGTCAGTACCGATGAGGTCTACGGTGACCTGCCTTTGGATCGCCCCGACCTGTTCTTCACAGAGGATACACCGATCCATACCTCAAGCCCTTACAGCTCCTCAAAAGCTGGTGCGGATCTACTGGTTCAAGCCTACTATCGTACTTACGGCTTACCGATTACGATTTCTCGCTGCTCGAACAACGTAGGCCCTCGACAGTTCCCGGAGAAGCTCTGGCCGCTGATGATTATCAATGCACTGAATGACAAACCGCTTCCAGTTTACGGTCAAGGCTTGAACGTTCGCGACTGGCTGTACGTGGAGGATCACTGCAAGGCGATAGATTTGATCATTAGAAGTGGCCGCATTGGAGAGGTTTACAACGTTGGTGGCCACAATGAAAGACCGAACATCATTGTGGTTAAGACAATCTTGAAAGAACTCGGCAAGAGCGAAGATCTGATCACTTATGTGACCGACAGAAAAGGTCACGACCAGAGGTATGCGATTGATTCTACAAAGATTCATGAAGAACTGGGCTGGCTGCCGGAGACTCCATTCGAAGAGAGTGTCAAGAAGACGATAAAGTGGTATCTGGAGAATAAAGCCTGGTGGGAAGAAATCGTTTTAGGCGAGTACCAGAATTACTATAAGAAAATGTATGGAGATCGGTGATGAAAGTATTAGTTACTGGAGCAAATGGTTACCTTGGTCAGGGCATTGTTAGGCATCTGCTTGACCACGGTCATATTGTCGTTGCCACAGGAAGAAATCTTGATAGGGTTGACGATAGAGCAGAGAAGAAGGTTTGCGATCTGTTTGTGTGTTCGGATAACCCCTATCACTATTTCGGAGAACCAGATGTGTTGCTTCACCTTGCTTGGAGAGATGGCTTTGTCCACTACTCTGACGCACACATAGAAGATCTTCCAAAGCATTATAGTTTCATCAAATCTTTTGCAGACTCAGATGTAAAGAAGATAGCCGTTATGGGTTCCATGCATGAAATCGGATTTTTTGAAGGATCCATTAATGAGAATACTCCATGCAATCCGACTACACCTTATGGAATTAGCAAGAATGCATTACGTGAATTAACAGAGATGTTCTGCAAGCAAAAGGGCAAAATGTTTCAATGGTTACGCGGATACTACATAGTCGGAAATAGCAAATATGGTTCCTCTATCTTCTCAAAAATCACTGCTGCGGAAACCGAAGGAAAAACAGAGTTTCCGTTCACAATGGGATTGAATCAGTTCGACTTCATTGATTACGAAGAATTCTGTGAGCAAGTTGCAAGTGCTATAACGCAGGATGAAGTAAATGGGATTATCAATATTTGCTCTGGTAGACCTGAAAAGTTAGCTGATAGAGTTGAAAGATTTATCAAGGAAAATGGATATAAGATCAAACTTATGTATGGAGCATTTCCAGATCGTCCATACGATTCGAAAGCCGTATGGGGAGACAGCAGAAAGATTGAGAAGGTTTTAAATAAAACAGAAGGATGAATCACATATTACATGTACCACCAAACGTTGTTCGGATATACGATATACTGTTCTAAATAGTTACCGTATTTCCGGGCCATGGAATTGGGGGCAGTTGAAAGCTATTTCTATTTAGCGAGAGATGAGCGTACAAGATAACAATCTCGTAGTAATAGGTGAAGGAAAATGTTGGTAACAGATTTTGACAAAAGACAAACTGAACTATTGCACCAACTTGCAACAGCTTCAATAGAAGGCTTTGAAGGGTACAACATAGAAAAAATGCTTTTCAATGTTTCTGGAGAAGCGTTAAGGACTGACTGGAAAAGTGCCTTAATAAAAGTCATCCGAACTATATTTATAGACAATGTCCTCGTTGAAAAGAATGTAGACCAGCCTGGAAAGCCCATGTTGATTTCGTATGATTATCATAGGCAAGATCATACTGGTTATTGGAATAAGTTCAAGAAGATTGTCGAGGATTATTCGGAAATAATGATTACCGAAGGAACGAAGTCAGTACATAAAATCAGGAAGATTAGTGACGTTTTTAGAGTTGCGATTATTTATCATAAAGCTAAAAAAAGCTTGAACTTTGTAGAAGGCAACGCGACACGAAATGTGCTTGCAGCTAATCTTGCGGATTTAGCAATCATAAGAAAAAAAATAGATCAACTTCAGTTCAGTGGCAGAGCTGGCTTCATTTTTTTTGACGGAAACAGAGTTGAAAATTTGATTGTTCAAAATCTGAGAAATCGTGGGATTACAGTTGCAACGATGCAGCATGGACAACCTGTATTCCATGGGAAGGATTGTGATCGAATCAATCAAACGATGATTCTTAACTTTTCCAGCGACTATATTATGGTAACTGGAGAATACTCTAAGAAGCAATTTATGCTTGGTGGAATCCCAGAAGATCAGATATTTGTTGGAGGATCATTACGCGAGGTGAGGCCAATACAAGATGTCAGTGGGGACGATTTTGCACTTTTCCTAGATTGTCCAACAAATCCAAATGCTGCTCGTGATAACAAAGAGTTGATTGACTGTGCAGAAAGGATTAGTGAGGATCTTCACTCCAAATACGTTATCAAATGTCATCCGCAAGATGACCCAATCAATTATCGTGAATATCGCATCCAGAACGGATCATTTCTTCCCAAAGGGAAGACCATTAGTGATGCACTAAAAAATAAATCGTTTGCAATTCTACACGCTAGTGGAGTATATCTTGATATTCTTGCAAATGGAACCAAAGCGTTTTGCTATATAAATGATACTGATTTTCCATTAGTGGAAGAAGGTATGGATTCTTTCGCTTCTACTGAAGAATTAATTGAAAAGAATAAAGAATGGAGAACCTACACAAGCGAAAGAAAAAAGATGTACATGAATTCTATTATTAAATATTACCTGTATCCTGAAGGAGTAGATTTTAGATATAAAACATTTGCAGATAAATTATCCACAGGAAAAAAGGTGATGGAGTAAACTGAATGGAGAGCCGTTCTAAGTATTTAATAAAAAATGTAGGCATACTTACTATAAGTAATTTTGCGTCTAAAATATTAGTGTTTTTGTTGGTACCCTTATACACAAGCATTTTATCTACGGAAGATGTCGGTGTATTCGATTTGATTGTGTCAACGGTATCGCTTTTGGTACCAATTTTTACCGTTAATATTGTTGACGCTGTCATGCGCTTCTCGATGGATAACACAAAGTCAAAAGAAGAAGTTGCTGTTATAGGAATACGATTTGTTTTTTATAGTGTTATAGCAGCGACACTTTGTGTATTGATTATTAACCGGATAGGTATCTTTAAGCAAATTGAAGGCTTAGAGATATTGATTGTTATATATTTTATTTCGTATGTGTTAAACAACTTCATGATTCAATTCTCAAAAGGCTTAGAGAGAATTGGAGACATGGGTATTGCGGGGGTAATCGGTACAATTGCAGTAATTGGGACAAATATTCTCTTTCTAATCGTATTAAGATTAGGGCTGAGAGGCTTTTTCATTGCAAACATATTAGGACAGGCTATTCCAGCACTATATCTTATAATCCGCGTTAAGCTTTGGAATTATATAAAAATTTTAAAAGTAAATAAGACTTTACAGAAAGAAATGCTACTTTATTGTAGCCCATTAATTGCTACTACCATCGGATGGTGGGTTAACAACGCTTCTGATAAGTATGTCGTAACCCTTATGTGCGGGATAGGAGCAAATGGAATATTGTCAGTTTCATATAAAATACCACAGGTTATAAATACCTTGCATGGAATCTTTACGCAGGCTTGGCAGATATCTGCAATAAAGGAATACAACAGTGATGACTCGTCTGTTTTTTATGGACGCTCATTTTCAATTTTAAATGTTCTTTTGGCGGCGGCTTGTTCATGGTTGATAATACTGTCAAAACCACTTGCACATATTTTATATCAAAAAGATTTTTATGTGGCATGGCAATATGTGCCCTTTCTTTTAATCAGCTGCGTGCTTAATAGTGCATCAGGTTTTTGCGGTTCTATATTATCGGCGAAGAAGGATTCTAAATCCATGGCGCTGTCGGCTGTATACGGCTCAGTGGCCAATATTATCATGAATATAGGGTTGATATATTTAATCGGAATGCAGGGTGCTACTATAGCCACAGCAATATCAAGTTTTATTATCTACTCTTTAAGAAAACATGCTGTTTCGAATTCTATCAAAGTGGATAAATATTACATAATTCTTTCTACCTGGTTATTATTATGCGTGCAATCAATTATAGAGATATACTTTTCTCTATGGTGGGCAGAGATCATTCTAATGATAATAATGTTTATAATGAATTGGTCCAGTATAAAGATGTTGCTGCAGGTTGGCAACAAAATCATAAAAAGAAAGGCAATAAATCAATGAAAATAGTATCATTCATTCCAATTAAGCTTAACAACCAGAGACTCCCTGGAAAAAACACGATGCTTCTTAATGGACGTCCGACTTGCGATTACATTTTTAAGACAATCAGCGATGTGGACACCATTGATGAGAAGTATGTTTACTGTAGTGATGAGGCGATTAAACCTTATATTGCTCCTTATGAAGATAAGGGCCTGCGATTCTTAAAGCGTGATACCTATCTGGATGGCTTTCAGGTAAAAGGCTTAGAGATTATCGATAGATTTGTGAAGGATGTTGATGCTGACATCTATGTTCTTACACATGTCACGCAACCTTTCACAAAATCATCTTCAATCAAAAATGCTCTTGATAAGGTGATATCAGGCGAATATGACTCAGCATTCTCAGCAGTAGTTCTTCAGGACTATATGTGGATGGACGGAAAACCGTTTAACTACGATATGAAGAATATTGTCAGAACACAGGATCTCGAACCTATCTATATGGAAACCGGTGCTTTCTTTATCTTTAGAAAAGAGGTCTTCACGGAGCTGGGACAGAGAATAGGAAATAAACCTTACATATATGAAATTGATCAGTTCGAAGCTGTTGATATTGACACTGCTGAAGACTTTGAATTTGCGAAAGCTGTAGCAACATACATAGAAAACAAGGGAGAGTAGCACATGAAAAATGTTAGAGTTCTTGATTGCACATTAAGAGATGGAGGACGAATAATTGACTGTGCCTTCCCAGATCAGGAGACGAAAGAAATATCAAATCGACTTGCTGATGCCAAGATTGATATCATCGAGGTTGGTTTTCTTCGTGACTGGAGAAAGGTGAATTATAAAGGAAACAGTACATTCTTTACGGATGTTGATCAGATTCGTCCATTCGTTAATAGAGAGAAGAAGAATACGATTTATGCCGCCTTTATTGATTTTGGAATGTGTGATATAGATACTCTAAAACCGTTTGATGGTACATCTATTGACGCCATCAGATATGGCTTTACAAAGAAAAATTACGACGAGCAGTATGATGAAGTTGTCAGATGGGCAAGAGTGATAAAAGAAAAAGGCTATAAGCTCTTTGTCCAAGGCGTGAATTCCCTTAACTATTCCGACCTTGAACTTCTTGAAGTTGTTCGGATGATCAACGAAATTCATCCATATAATTTTGGTATTGTAGATACCTATGGCGCGATGTACATGGATGATGTGGACAGACTATATGGGCTTATTGACCACAATATGCTGCCTGATATCTGTATCAACTTCCATTCTCACAATAACTATCAGCTTTCTTTCGCTTTCGCCCAGGAAGTAATTAAACTGAGCGGAACAAGTAATCGGCAAATCATTATTGATGGAACGCTTGGCGGCATGGGAAAAGTTGCTGGTAATCTTAACACCGAACTTATCGTGGATTTCCTTGTCCGAAAAAAGCACTATGATTATGAGTTTGAAGATATCCTCGATATGCTCGACGACTATATTTACAAATACGCTTTGGACCATAAATGGGGATATTCAACAGCTGCAATGATGGCCGGAATCTATAAGTCCCATCCTAATAATGTTATCTATCTTACTGAGAAGTTCCGACTTGATACAAGAGATATCGGCAAGCTGTTGTCAATGATAGATCCAGCTACACGCCAACGGTATGATTACGATAATATTCAGAGGCTTTATACGGAGTATGTTGCAGATAAGGTTGATGATCATGCGGCCGTTGGAAAACTCAAGGAGCGGATTGAAGGGAAAGAAGTTCTTGTTATGGTACCAGGCAATACTCTGAACACACACAGGGAAGAGATCGATGGTTATATAGCTGAACATAAACCTATAGTTATAAGTGTAAACTTTGTAGCTGATGAGCCTTCTGCTATTGCTTTCTTTGGAAATCAGAAGAGATATGCCCGGCTTGAAGGAAAACGCAAGAATAGAGAAGTGATCATAACTTCAAATATTAAGCCTTCAGCAGATTCAGATGTGGTCGTTAATTACCACAGCTTGATTAACAGGGGCTATACATATTTTGAAAACTCAACAATTATGCTTTTTAATCTTTTGAAGAGAGTCAATCCTTCAAAGATAACTATTGCTGGGTTCGATGGATTTGATGAAAATAACGAATCAAATTATGCTGACAGTTCTTATCAGAACGAAAGACATGTTGGTGAATTTGCAATAATGAATAAGGAGATTGCCGAAATGTTTGAAGGAGTGAAAGAAACTATGTCTCCTGAATGCACTTTTGAGTTTATTACTCCAAGTGTATACAAAATCGGGGGAGGGGGGTACTATAGACTAATAGTTTTAGGGCTTAATAGAGCCACCTACACAAACAATAATAGAGGCTATAACAGTTATTCGAATGCTGTTGCTGGAGAGGCGGTGGCAGCATGAGAACTGTAGCCATAATTCCAATAAAACTTAATAGTCAAAGACTTCCGCACAAAAACATTCTTCCTATCGCTGGACATCCGCTTTGCTGGCATCTATGCAATACTCTCAACCAGGTCAAGGGACTTGATGAAGTGTTTGTATATTGTTCAGATCCGGCAGTACAGAAATATATACCGAGTGAGACAAAGTTCTTGCAGAGACCGGAGTGGCTTGATGGCGATTTGGTAAAAGGGTTTGATATTTACCGGGAGTTCATCAAGACTATTGATGCTGATGTGTATGTACTGGCACACACGACATCTCCGTTTATCAAGGTTTCTTCTTGTCAAACTGCGTTGGATAATATACTTGATGGAACACATGATTCGGCGTTCTCGGCAGAACGTATTCAGACGTTTGCTTGGTACAAAGGAAAGCCGATAAACTATGATTTGAATGATGTTCCTCGTACACAGGATATGGAACCCATCTGGGTTGAGACAAGTGCCTTCTTCATGTTCAGAAAGGAGATTTTCACAGAGTATAACAGAAGGATCGGTTTTAATCCATACATCCAGGAAGTAGCTGGAATAGAAGCGGTTGATATCGACGAGAAGAAGGATTATGACTTCGCTTGTCTTCTGGCAGAAGCGGAGGGACTGTGCAATGAGTAAATTTATGCTTATCGCAGGTCCCTGCGTAATTGAATCAGAAGAAAACGCTATACTGATAGCAGAGAGAATCAAGAATATCACAGATAAATTGAATCTCGACTACTACTTCAAGGCTTCGTTTGATAAAGCAAATAGAACGAGTATCAACTCATATCGTGGTCCTGGCATTGAAGAGGGCCTGAGGATTCTGAAAAAGGTCAAGGATGAATATGGATTAAAAATTTGTACTGATATCCATGAACCTTGGCAAGCTGAAAAAGCAGCTGAAGTTGCAGATATCCTTCAGATTCCTGCATTCCTTTGTCGCCAAACGGATCTTCTTGTAGCAGCAGCGAAGACGGGAAAACTTATCAATGTCAAGAAAGCGCAGTTTCTTGCCCCATGGGATATGGGGAATGTGGTCAGGAAACTAGAAGAGAGCGGAAATAAAAGTATAATGCTTTGTGAACGAGGATCGACGTTTGGCTACAATACTTTGGTTGTAGATATGACTGGAATCCTCGAAATGAAGAAGTTTGGTTACCCAGTTGTTTTCGACGCAACTCATAGCGTACAGAAACCAGGCGGTAATGGAACAGCCACAGGAGGAAACAGAGATTATGTTGAGCCATTAGCGAAAGCAGCTATAGCGGCAGGCGCAGATGCGTTGTTCTTTGAAGTGCATCCAGATCCAGATAATGCTTTATCAGATGGACCCAACATGGTTAAACTTGAAAACTTTGAGGGACTGCTTAATCGAGTAATTCGTGTCTATGATGCAGTTCACCAGGAGGTGAACGCATGATGGATAGGCTAGCTGAGGGAAAGAGAGTATTTGATGTAGAAATTGCAGCGCTGGAAAAAACAAGGGATGCACTCGATGATACATATCTCAAAATACTTGACCTGATTACGAATTGTGAAGGCAAGGTTATAATTACGGGAATGGGAAAACCTGGACATATTGCTGCGAAGCTGGCAGCCACATTTGCGAGTCTTGGTACACCTGCGTTTAGGCTTCATCCAGCTGAAGCCATGCATGGAGACCTCGGAATGGTATCTGCAAATGATGTTGTAATCGCTATTAGTTTTTCAGGTGAGAGCGACGAGATTGTGAGGATTCTTCCGAATATTAAGCTCATTGGTGCAAAGCTTGTAGGTATTACAGGAAATCCGAATAGCACTTTGGCACATGCATCTGATGTTGTACAAGTGCTACCAAAGTTTGAAGAAGCGTGTTATCTAGGATTAGCACCTACATCAAGTACAACAGCAGCGCTTTGCTATGGTGACTCTTTAGCTGTCGTAGCAAGCGGTGTATACGGGTTCAAAGATTCGAATTATGCTTTGTTTCATCCAGCGGGTAGCCTAGGGAAGAAGCTTATTCTTAAAGTGGAGGACTTGATGGCAAAGGATGAGAAGAATGCAAAGGTACATATAAGTGTTCCTCTTAAGGATGCTATAATAGAATTAAGCAAGAAGGGCCTTGGGGCAGTTACTGTAGTCGATGATGATGATCGAGTGCTTGGAATTATTACCGATGGAGACTTAAGACGACAACTTGAAAAGGGTGCTGATGTCTATAGGTTAAAAGTTGAAGATATTATGTCAAAGAATCCAGCCACAGTATCAAAAGACATGCTTGCTGTTGAGGCACTAAAAAAACTGAAGGAAAGAAATATTTCGTGTTTGTTGGTTGCTGAAGATGGAAAAGCAGAAGGAATAATTAGACTTCAAGATATTATAGGTGTTGGAATTGTTGGGTAAAAATATTGACATGGAGGACTTAAAGTGTACCCTTTGTCAAGGACATTTTTCAAAACAGTAGAGTGAACTGTCCAAGACTATATGTTGTGGTTCCTCATATCCGACCTTAGTATTTGATTGTATGAGGT
>Ga0326512_10001996_pt1 | contig 15302 bp, 28 predicted proteins | sample 1_2617_0518_D_FD_203652 | JGI IMG/M metagenome (GOLD analysis project Ga0326512, IMG submission 203652) | Bovine rumen microbial communities from UC Davis, California, United States - 1_2617_0518 | ecosystem: Host-associated > Mammals > Digestive system > Stomach > Rumen | place: USA... | reverse complement strand
ACTTTGAAACAATGTTAGCAAAGTATGGAGATGCAGACTTTAGATGGTATGAATGTGACATTCTATTAAATGATTTCTTAGATGAAGAGAATGATGGTACTATTGCTGAATTAGTAAACATTTATCAAACTGTTGTAAATAAAGATAGCACAAGTTTTGATACACAAGTTTACAAAGTTCAACATTTCCCAAATGGAAAGGTATTTACTGATTCTATTCGTGGATTCTGGATTGAAAATTATCCAATTCATCTTGATGAATTGAAAGTTACTTATGACAGTGCTTATGCTCTTGTAATGGCTGTTAATCTTCCTAAACCACATTCACAACACGTTACTCTTAGAAATCCAATTGGTCCAAAAGGTATTAATCCACAATGGATTTTTGGTAACACACATTCACAAATTTGGGTTGACGCAACGACAGGAGAAATACATAAATCAAATCCCGCCTTCCCAGACGATTATTTAACAAGAGGTCCTCTAGGTGAGTGGCCTTGAATAAAATGGTAGAGGTATCTCTACCAATTACGGAAAGTAGTGTAATGCAACACGTAGGCAGGAGGTGCCTAAGATTGGTGGTTCAAGTCCATCCTTTCCGACTCACGTGGTTTTTTCAAGTTTTCCTTAAAATCTTGATGACAGCTGACTCCCCAACAAGGATTGGAGTTACTTGGTAACAGTATAATTATCAGGCTCCTTAGTGGAGCCACTTGGGATCATCGTATATCGGTCAGTGCTGGAAACAGACGATTACCCCTGCCTTTTAAGCAGGTAAGCAGGGTTCGACTCCCTGTGGTCCCACTAATTAAAATAAAAGAATATGACAAATCTAAAAGAAAAAGTTAAAGAGTGGTTCTATTTTATTAATCATGCGAAGTATAAACATTATTTTGAAGAGTGGTATGAGAATTTAACAAAACAACAACTAGACTGGTTTGAGAATCACTTTTAAAAGTAGGTGGGTCAGAAATGGCTCACCTACAAAATGCTTCCTTGGCGTTAATGGTAGCGTAGCAGACTCTTAATCTGTCAGGTCAGGGTTCGAATCCCTGAGGAAGCACAATTTCGTCCTCTTATTAGATAAAATTTATATTTTAAACTTCAAATTTAAAATTATTATGAAAAGAGTAAAGCATTTGGTTAAAAGAATTGGTCGCGCTTATATTCATGGTATGACAGAGATGTATCGTCCTGCCTTGGAAAATAACGTTCCAATTTATTTTTAATCTCAAAATGCGGAGTGACGATCCGCATCTTTAAGCTCCTTTAGACGAATTGGTCAAGTCACCTGTCTCTCACACAGGAGATTCCGAGTTCGAACCTCGGAGGGAGTACACAATAATTAAGAAAGACGACCGAATCTAGAGGAAGTATTCCCCACGGTAACCCTGCCCCTCTAGAGCTGTAGGGGTTATTTATCGTCTTTCTTCTGCCCTGTTAGGTCAATGGATAGACTGAGACACTACGGATGTCTTGATGAGCGTTCGAATCGTTCACGGGGTACGTTACCTAGACCTGTCGTAGTACACTAGACATTAAAGGGGTGTATAGCGATTCTCACTTGGCTATAAGAAGTGATAGGTCGCGCGACCGAAAGTAATGATGATTTTGTAGGTGAGGAAACAGCCGCTTCAAGTTTGTGAATCTATAAGTTAAACTAGAGGGAAATGTAAGTAGGGTTATAGGTAGCCCTACGTAACTTTTTAGAATATTCTTACGAAGGTTAAAATGCGTACTAGAAATAGTGGCTACTCGAACGCTTATCCCTTTGGATAGAGTAGCAACATACTCCGATTGGTGTGAGTGGCTTAGCCACCGGTCTGCAAAACCGGGCACGTCAGTTCGAATCTGACATCGGAGTCTAAATAGCGCCGAGGACGATGTGGTGGAGTCGCTAGCCTTTCAAGCTGGTTCCGTAAGGTAGGTGGGTTCGAATCCCATCGGCGTTACAAAATTAATAAATTATGTTTCAAATAGGAGAATTAATTGCATTTAGACCTGATTTAATATTAGGTACTAAATATGGAACTGTCACCTATACTCCAACTTTAAATGAGTTTAGGGACGATGTACTAAGAGTAGTTAGAATCACTACTGCTGGTACTGCTGTGTGTCAGGTGTATACATCTGCCAGAAACTATCCTCGTAAGGAAATTAGTACTATTCATGAATCTATGATTTTAAGACCTAGATTTGATATTAACACTCAATGTTATATATCAGATAAATATTTAAAATTTTTGAAGAATAGTAATGGTATTACGAGACAAATGATGGAAATGTTACTTGGAACTAGGGTTGATATTGTTAACATTGCATACTCAAGACAAACTGGTTTTGAATATGGTGTTAAGAAAGAGATACCTATGTCTGCAAGTTTCGTTAAAAATCATATCCCTGAGAAAGAATTATGTAATATTAATGAGTATAAATGTGATTTAAATGTTAATGAAAATGAAAATCGATTACAAGAACAAGAAGTTGCTTACTCCAGAGGAGAAAGCATCAAAGGAAGTGGAGTACATGGTGAAAGTCTCCAATCTAAAATTTCAAGCGGATGTCTTGGCGACTCAAAAGGAATTAGAGGAAGCTAAGGCAAAGTATGAGGATCTTAAAACTGAGTATCCTTTAGATTGTGCAGCCATTATTAAGGCTAAAGATTTAGTAAAGTCTTGGCAGCGTGGCTACGATTCTCTTATTGAGCTTGGTAAAGAACTTGGATTTGATATACCAGAATGAAAGTAAAATCAATTCAATTTCTAGAACACTTTACTCCAAATATGTCATGTGGAACAGGTTATTCTGAGCCAGACACATTTGAAGTAACTCTCGATGATGATTCAGTACACAAATTAGTTGTAGATATTTGGTATAGACCAGATGACTACATATACATTGAGTTTAAAGAATCATTTGAAAAGAAATTCAAAAACAAATGTGAGAATTTTAGAGACGCTTACATTATGTATGTGAATGAAATATGTGATAAAGGTCTCTGTCCGTACACTAAAGAACAATTATTACAGTATGTCTAAAGGTTCAGACAAAATGTTAGATTTCGTCTTATTGATGATGGAATCTTCTGGTTTCAATGTTCCTGCTCCAGAGTCATATCTCGCTGAGCAAAGTAAAGAACTCCTTCCTAATCCAGATGTACAAAGTGTCTGGTTGGATCTTCAAATTGCTATGTCAAAAGCAGATCCAAAGGATAACGTTAATCTCATCAGAATGATGATTCTCAAGTATATTCCTCTACTTGATTTTTTTGGAAACTTCAGGAAGTTTATTACTGAAGATAATCACAAGTTACTTGAGTTCATTAGAGAGAATGAAAAGTATCGTCTTTCTAAGGATGAAGTTATGCCAGAATCTCTGATGCATGCTCGAATGAGGAAACTCTTCGATGATGACGAGTAAGTCTTCTTTGTTGGTTCGGGACTATAAAGACTAAGACCAGCCCGTAGGTCACTACGAAATGACCAGTTAATCATTCTCACAACTTTTCCTAGGTAGGGTTACTATCTGGCTGCGTAGTATTAAAATGAGGATGTAACAGACATTAGAGAGTATACTCTTGAGACTGTTAGCAGCTATAAGCCCCTTTGGCGTAACTGGTAGCCGCGCTAGACTTAGGATCTAGTCCTTCGGGGTAGGAGTTCGAGTCTCCTAGGGGGCACACTTAATGCTAACAATTATGAAGAAAGTTAAATGCCCAAAATGTAAATCTGATGTTTCTCTTGATATATCAAAAGCTGTTGATGTAGATGGGGAAGTATTCAGATGTAAAAATTGTAATTATTTATTTAGATATGTTGAACATTAAAAAGTAAAAATCATGGGAAAAGGAAAAGGATTTTTGCTAGTGCGCCAAAAGGCTGCATTAGCGAGGTTGGAAGCTACTTATGAAAAGTTTAAGGCAGCTAAAGAAGACAAGAAACCTTGGACTTCTACGAGAAATGGAAGAGTTATTAATCACAAAGGACGTACTTATGATGAAGAGTGTAAACGTCTAAGTGATGAAATAGCTCACTTAAAGAAATTAATTTCAAAGGCTCATGGATGAGAAAACTATTTCTTTAATAAAGCAAAGACAATCAGCTAACTTAAATATTCTACAAGATATTAAGTTTATTATTGAACAATATCCTGAACTTAGATTTTGTCAGATTTTATCTATTTTAGGATTGGATAAAGACAAATTTAATGAAGAATCTGTAATAACACTTAATAAAGTTAGAATGAAAGTAGCAGAAATTATAGATGAATAAAATAGTTCCGAGGTAGTGGTGAGGAGCAGTTAGTTGACAACAAGACGCAGCTGTGCGAACAAAGCGTAGGGACTGAATACAACCGAGAAGTTGTACGGGAGTCGTGTAGGAACTTAAAATGGGACAGTTGGCCGAGTGGCTTAGGCGCCAGTTTGTGGCACTGGTTTACAACAGTTCGAACCTGTTACTGCCCCCATGGAGGAATAAGCCTAATTGCTAAGGCAGCGGTAGATAATTTATTATGTTAATGTTAAATGTAATTTTATGTAGAAGTATTGTTCTAAATGTGGTAAACCAATTTGTTCTCAGAATCAATCTGGATTATGTCAGGATTGCCTAAGAGAAAAAGAAAGAGAAGAAAAAATTAAGAAGTGGCTTGAGACTGGTAACACTGGTTGTAAAGTAGCTACTACCTTAAGAAATTGTATAAGAGATTATATATTTAATTCTCAAGATGGTAAATGTGCAATATGTGGTATGAAAGCAGAATGGAATGGAAAAGAACTTCATTTTATTCTTGATCATATAGATGGTGACGCGTCTAATAACCATAAAGAAAATCTTAGATTAATATGTCCAAACTGTGATTCATAGCTGGATACTTATAAATCAAAGAATAAGAAAAGTGCACGTACACATAGAAAAGATTATGCTTGACATTTTTAGGCGGAGTGCCGGAACGCTAACGGGCCTGACTTGAAATCAGAGGCATCCTTCGGGGTGAGTGGGTTGGACTCCTACCTCCGCCGCTACAATAATTATTTATCGCCAGTAGTCGGTAAAACGGCGTGTGGGTTGGAGTCCCACTTCCTCCTCTAATAAACACGAGAGACATTCGAAATGGTGATGCATAACTATTTTTGATAACAAATCATCAGGGTTTTACACGTGTACGCTGATGGAAGAGAACTATGGTCGTGTTTAATTGGAGAGCAAACCTTGATGGTGATAGGGTCTCCCTGCTAAGGAGTTCGCTCGTGTAAAAAGCGGGTTCGGTTCGATTCCGATACTCTCCTCTAAACTATTAGGTTATGGTGTCTATTGTTTTCTTTTTAGAAGGTGAGCGTTTATTTAGTAAAGCTTACGAAGGTACTCCTGTTCCAAGAGTAGGAGAACAAGTAATGTATGGAGAATCTATTTATGATGTAAATAGTGTTCTTTATCATTATCACAAGTCTAAGATAGCAATTAATTTAGTTAAACATAAATTAGAAAATTATGAGTAATTGGGTAAAAGTAACTCCTTATGGAGATTATCAGGACACTCCTGATCGTAAGTTCTCTAATGAGAAAAGAAATGTTCATATCATTCGTAAAGCAAGAGCATTAGGTATTTGTGGTAAACACGCTGGTTCAAAACCTATAGACAAATTGCTTCAAGGTATTCGTACATTTGAAATGGCAAATGCTAAAAAGAAAGAAACTCCTGTTGAAGAAGAATAAAAACAGTGAGTCCCTGATAAATTTCACTAAATGTGCAGGTGAACATTAAACAGGAAAAGTGTAGCACAGCACTTGAGTAAATCTCAAAAGTTTGCTCGGAGGTAATTATAAAGTGCTACCTCTCGCCCCGGTAGCTCAACGCATCGAGCATTGGTCTTCTAAACCAAGGATGAGGGTTGGACTCCCTCCTGGGGTACTACATAATAACTAGAGATTAATATTTTGGCTGAGATTTCTGTTACAGACAGAGGTCTCAGCCTTTTTTCTGTTTAAAGCTATGAATAAATTAAATGAACTTAAAGAACTATTGAAAAGCAAATCACATGATGTGAATGCTTGTTCAGAAGGATATAGAGATCTTTCTGGAATTAAGAATTTAGATGAATTACAAGAAGTAGGAATTAAACATTTCTTCTTTGCTTGTGAAAATGGGTTAATTACTCCAGAAATGATTGAGGAATTTAACTTACCTTATATAAGAGTCAATGAAAATGTCACTGACGCTTGTGTATTGGTAACATCAGAAGATGAACCAATAACAGCTTATGGTCACTCTTTCGCTGTAGTTTTGGGTAAAGGTAAATTAGAGGCTTACAATAACACTGAAGTATTAGCTTTAGATGAATCCGAAGTAGATGCTTGGGACGATTGTTTGGTTCATGCTAAAGGACATTCTAAAGTAAATGCTAAAGACTTTTCTAAAGTATATGCTTTAGAAGATTCAACTGTAGATGGTGGATATGAAAGCTATATCATTCAAAAATCCCCTACTGCGAAAATTATTAACTCTGTTCACTTCGCAAATGCAACAAACAAGTGATTACATTGTTTTCACTGATGGAGCCTATTCTTCTTCTAGAAAACAAGGAGGAAGTGCATTTGTAATTATTAAAGATGGACAATTAATTAAAGAATGGGCTCAATCATGGAATGGTGGAACAAATAATACAGCAGAGATGTTAGCAATTATTTGTGCATTGAGAGTATTTAAAAAACCTGTAGATTCAATTACTATTTATTCAGATTCACAGTACTGTTTAGGCTGTATTTTTAAAGATTGGAAAAGGAGAAAAAATGTAAAGCTCTGGGAAATATTTGATAAAGAATTTGAAAGAGTAAAACAACTTTGTCCTAATATTCAGGGTATTCACATTGATGGACATCAAAAAGATAAATCATTTGAAACAAGATGGAATAATTATTGTGATAGATTAGCAGTTAACGCCAGTAAAGAAATGATTTAATGGACTACAAAAACTATTTATTAAATGTCGTACCAAAAGTTGATGAGATTATAGATAATTTTGATTTTGAAAGAGTTCATGAAGTAATGGAAGACTTAAATTGGACATGGATTCAATCAAATGGAAGAGTTCCAGAGATAGCAGAAATGAAAGCATTTGTAAGAAATTTGTTCTTAGATTTGTATAGACATGAATCTAGTCAAATTTCTTGTGGAGGTTTTGTAGCAGAAAAAGATGAAGATGATGAACTTGAATTGAGTTTTGTCGTAACTAACTGGTTTACTGAAGGAGAAAACTAATATGAAACAGAAAAATAAACTAAAATATTTACAGGGTAAACAAGCTTGGTGGGATAAACTTTCTCAATCTGAGAAGATTAGGTGTCATCTTACTAAGAGACCCGGAAGTATACATACATCATGATTTACTTTATTATATTTATTTTATTAGTTTGGGCAGTTTGGTACTATAATCCATATTTTGATTTCAACAAAGATGGAATTTTAATGTGGTATGATTATAGAGATCCAAATACTAAACTAATATCTAGAAATTTTAAATGGATTTACAGGAAAAACAAGTAACCTATGGAAAATAATGAAGAGGTTGTTTCTAGTAAAGGGTTATTAATAAAAGGTTCTGATTTTGTTTTAAAGGCAATTAGCGAATCCAGTACTATGTTTGATCTTTATTTATTGAAAACGATAAATGAAGGTAAAGAAAATGAACGTCAAGAATTTAGAATTGAAGGATATGGTATGACAATAGGACATTGTCTTACTAGAATAATTCAACAAAGAGTTTATAAGCGTTTACCTAAAATAATTACTAAGGATGATCAATCTTTAATAATGTATTTTAGACTTTGGGAAGCAGAAAAACAACGACTACTTAAACTATTTGATCTTTCTCCAGATGATTGGAGAATGGCTATTAAAGTAAAGAAAGCCATTATCGAGGATAGAATAGAGAAGGAAGTTGCTGCTGAAGAAGAGAAAGAAAAAGCTAAAGCTGAAAGAAAAGCTGCCAGACAAGAAGCCAAGAAATTAGCAAAAAAGAAAACTCCTGTTAAAGAGAACAAGGAGGAAGAATAATGCTATATGAGGTTGAAATTTGGTATTGCTGGAAAGACGGTTTTTGTCTTTGGGAAAACAAATTCTATAAATCTGATAAACCCTTAAGTAAAAAGATAAAAGACTGTAAAGTCATTAAGAAAAAAGATTATACTTTAATTCGTAACATTATTAAGTATGAAAAAAGAAATTATTGATTTTCTGAAAGGTGAGTTCACCGATTATGCTGGTGTAACTCGTAGTTTTATCTTTGCTGCTGTAAGTGAAATTCTTCCTAATGCAGCTGAAGATGGTGATGATAACGAATTTGACGTTAATTATGACGTCGTTGAATTCGTCTCTGGTTTCAACGGTAACGTTGATATTAGTCATCAGGACACTGTAGTTAAGAAATTATCTATTGGTGTTTCTGTACAAAATGCTAAGGACAAGTTTGATGAAGAGCTTGGTAAAGTAATTGCTACTGGTAAGGCAAGAAAGCGTCCAATAGGAGTATTTTATTCTACATCTGCTGGTCTTATTAGTTCAGCTATGGTAAAGGCTGTTCTTGAAAATGAGGTAAATCATTTCAAGACTAATCCTGGTATGTATATAGCTGGATATGATAAGGATGCTGCCAAGTATTTATCAGAAGCTAATAAGAAGTGAATAAGAAAGCAATAATAAGTTTTCTGATTGGACTACTTATAGGAGGTTTAATAGGATTCTATATGATTCCTACTAAGCCCCTACCGCCAGTTGATCCAGAAATAAAAATATTCTATAAGACTAAGGATAGTATCATTACTATAATAGATACTATTAAGGATACTAAATATAAAATCAAAGTAATTTATGAGAAAGAAGCTGATAGTATCTGGAATCAGTCTCCTGATGATAATTGGAAGTATTTCATCAACTATCTCAGGACAAGATTTCCGAGTGACTCCGACTCAATTGAAGCAAACAAACATTATCTTCAATGAGCATAAGTATCTTTTAGCCAAAGATTCTCTAAATGAAAGATTGAATATTCAGTATGATAGTCTTTTAAATGCTTATAATAAACACGATTCAATCGTTGTTGAAAAACTTCAAAATTACAAAGCAGAAAATGAAAAATTGGCGAAAAGATATAAGAAGTCCAAACAGATAGCAATAGGTGGAGGAATAATAAGTATATGTCTACTAGCACTACTGATCTTCCTTTAAAAGGATTACCCACAAAGCGCACTTCTAAGATTCTTTATAGAAATAGAAGCTGCTACAAATGTGTAAAAAATCCTTGTTTTCCGGGATTTGAAAATATGAAGACAGATTTCGCTATGGCGGGATGTATAGATTATATTGACATTGACAGAAAATGAAAGAATTTAATATTTACACAGGAAAGAAGGGTGAACTTAAATATAGCTTTACTTCAGTCTTTGAATCTGAAGAAGAGGCTAAAAAGGAAGCATTGGAAACTCTGAGATTTGAGTATGAGGCATTACCAAAAATGCCTACATATCAAGATGCTACTAATGAAGCAGAAAATCAGAGTAGAGATGCTTATGAAACAGTAGCTTTAGCTAAGACTATATATTATAGTTATATCCTTTCTTGGGGAGAATATAAAGTTGTATCTACAGAAGAAGACTCAATGTCACAGGAAAATTTAATTAAAGCGTATGTTTCCAATTGTGACAAAGGCGAAACTTCTGGTTCAAGAGACTGATTCTGCGGGATACACAACTTATGTATTTATAGTATTAGATCAAATGGAGGTAGAAAGATTAGGAACTAAGTATATTATGTGTACTAGATGGCCTAATTGGGATCACCGATTCATAAAAAATCATGAAGAAGGTTATCTTAGTGTTACCGAAATTAGAGCTGGGGTTGATGAATGGTTTGATGGAGAAAAGTTTATAAAATATCATTATAACAATATTCAGTTTAACCAATTTATTAATAAACAGCAAGATTACTCACATAATTTTAAAATGTAATGAAAAATATGAATACAGTTTTAGGAGATAAGCTGTCTGCAGCTTTAGAGAGTAAAAAGAATGATCTTAACGCTTTTACATGGAAAGGTCCAAGAAAGTTTGTTAATGGTAAGCGAGTACAAGAAGAGTTCAAGTTGATGGACGCATCAGAAGAGCAACTTAAGAAATGTTATGCTCACTGTAAGTCTATGCTTTATAGCAAAGATAAGGAGGATCCAGGTCGTTATGAACTGATTAATATCCTTCGTGATCAGCAACTTCGTTGTACCGCTGAACTATACATTCGTTATCTACGTAAGAATGGAACAACTCCATTAGAGTTTCGTAAAACTCTCGTAGATTATCTCAACTCCGACCAGGTTAAAGATATCGTACCTCGTAGTATGTATCGTGATGTTCCTCTTAGCAAGATTATTGAAATGCCAGAGGAATTTAGTGCAATCAGTATTGAGTTAGTTCTCAATGCTTGTCTCTCTGCTCTGGGTGTATTCCAGAGGAAACACATTACCAACAATTTCTTAACTAAATTAGGATTATGGTTTACAAAGGATGAAATCAAAGAGTATCTTTCTCAGAAAGATGCAGATGGTAATCCTATTGACCGCCTAGAACAGGTTAAGAGTAATCTTAATCTTCGTCCTGATGTAAAGCTTCATACTGATTATAATGGAGGTTTGTCTTATTTAGAGTTCCGTGCTGTTCATATGTTAAAGAATGACAGATATGAGAATCTTAGTGAGACTGCTTTAAGAACTCTTAGTAATAAGGTTTTATTCCGTTTAGAAGATGAGGCTCGTAATCAAGCTCAACTGTGGGAACAGAAGATGGACGAAATTAAGAAAGTAGCTGAGAAGAAAGGCTATAAGTTAGACTAGTATGTCTGAAGAAGGTGAGCTTTTTAAACCTTTAACAAGAACAGAACGTCAAAAAGAATGCTTGAGAGCATGGGTCAAACATAAATGTATTGGAAGTATTGTAGCTACTACTGGGTTTGGGAAAACTAGGTGTGGTATAATGGCTTCTCAATTATTGTATAAACAATTTCCAGAATTACGAATAATTGTAGTTGTTCCATCTGATTTTTTACAAAAGCAATGGATTTCTGCTTTAGATAGTATTGGATTGAGTTTAAACTCTCAAGTCATTATTATAAATACGTTGATTAAATCAACGTATGATTGTGACTTACTCATTCTCGATAAATATTTGTCGAGATTAAACCCGTTTAATTGCTGGAAACCCCTTAGAGCTACTTAAACTACAAAATAGCTAGTAATGGCAAGTTTGAATGTTTGAAAATTAAGTAGATTGGGCAATCAGCATCCAAGATTCCAACTATCATTGGAATAAGGTTCACAGACTATCCTATATATGGAGTACATTCACAATTATGACATTGTGTTTGGAAATGGCGGGAATTTTCGCTAACTTTATATATAACAATTTAAAAATGTAATATATGAAGAAAGTTTATTTATTTTATGGATTAAGTGCGAGTGATAGCCCGCAAAATATTAGATATGTTGGAGTAACTTCAAGAAGCTTAAATGATAGATTTTCTTAGCATAAATACTGTGCTAATCACCCTGAAAAAAGATGTTTACCTGTTCATAAATGGATGTTTTCAAAATATAATCAAGGTCTTGACATAATTTGTACAAAGATAGATGAATGTTTTGAAGATGAATGGGAAAATAGAGAAAAGGAGTTGATTAAGAAGTATAGTGAAGGTGGAAATTTACTAAACGTTGATGAAGGTGGAAAAGGTGTAATTACTGTTGAAAAACGTAATAAAGATGGTATTCAAAGAAGTATTGAAGCACATCTTAAACCTGTGAGTTTATTTGATAAAAATGGGAATTTAATAGATAATTGTAAATCTGTTAATGAAGCATCTGAAAAATATAAACTTAATAGAACTTCTATTGGAAACGTTTTAAGTGGACGAAGTAAAACCTGTGGTGGATTTTATATAGTAGAAACAAGTTTAATTGATTCAGATTTTAATATAAAACAATATATTAATAATTTGGAGTCAACTTGTTCTAAAAGAAAAGCCGTTTATCAATTTACATTGGATGGAGATTTAGTATAGAAATTTGAAGGCGTTACAAAAGCTGGAGAAGTTTATGGAAATCGAAATGCTATAAAAAAGTGTATTGATAATAAGGAAATGTATAAAGGATACTATTGGTCATACTCTAATAATATTGATATTAATGAGTTTAATTTATAAAATTATAAGAGGATATAATATATTCTCCGAAAATTAAGATATAGTCGGGTTTGTATTGAAAGATACAATGTTAACGGAATGCCATAGATATGCTAGTGATTTAAATCAACAAGTATTTACTAGAGTGCATTATAAGTATATCTTAGGACTATCTGCTACAATGGAGAGACTTGATGGTAGACATATTCTATTTGATAAGTATTGTCCAGTAATTGATAGGATAAGTGATGCTGAAGCTATAGCGAATGGCTGGGTAGCCAAAAGCGTAGAGTATAAAGTAATACTTGATGTTGATGATATTGATCAGTATAAAGTCTTGAATAAAGATTTCAATGAACATTTTGAATTCTTTGGACATGACTTTAAGTTAGCAATGTCAATGATTGGAGAGAAGGGGTTTGTCAACAGAGCAAAGTTAAGGAATGAAATGTGTAGTATGAACAAGAATCTTGATCCTACTGAAACTTTCAGAACTATAACTTATCATGCGATGGAGTTTAATCGACGTATGCAAGAACGAAAGAAATTTATAAATAAGCATCCGCTTAAGATAGAGTTAACTCGTGAAATAATAAAATGTAGACCAAATGCTAAAATAATTACGTTTTCTGCAACAACAGATATAGCGGAATCTATTGGTATTGGTCACGTTTATACTGGTAAAGACAGTAAGAAGAAAGGACGAGCAACTCTGGATGAATTTTCTAGAGTTCAAAAAGGTGTCTTGAACACTGTGAAAAAATGTGATGAAGGATTGGATTGTCCTGGAATTAATACAGCAATTATTCTTGGATATGACTCTTCTCCAACACGTTATAAGCAGCGTAAAGGCAGAGCTATTCGTAAAGAAGGTGATAAAATCTCTGAGATATTCACTTTTGTAATCAACGATACTGTTGAGAACGAATGGTTTAAAAAGTCTCATGGTTCTAACACAGAAGTTATACCTATAGATGTTGAAAACTTGAGAAAAGTTTTAAGAGGTGAACCTTATGAGACGTATCATAGACCCGTAAAACAATTTACTTTTCGTTTTTAAAATGCAAGTTACTTTTAATCTTGACGATCGACAAGTTCTTGACATGACCAAAATGGTTAATGTTGGTTTCTTAGTTGATAAAGCTTATAAAGCTATTAGATCTCAGATAATAGAAGAACTCACACATATTAGAAAAACAATTAGTTCTTTTGACGTGTGGTTCGAAAAATTGAATCCAGCTGAACAAGATCATGTAAGGCACTCAATGAACTCTACTATCTCTGTTGAAGAAATAGTTCCTGCTGGTGTGAAAAATAGAGAATTAATCATTGATGCTATTAATAGGTACAGAGAGAATAAGAGAATCTATGACTCAGGAAAGAATGTTGGAGCTGATGCTCCTGAGAACGTACCTGAAGGACTTCGAGAATGAAGTTAGATATGATTCGACTATAGATAGATTTTTATTTACCGACAGCATGGGAAATGTATTCGATGTCGGTAAGATGTATGAGAGACAAGACGAGTTAGCGTCAGAATTTCTCTCCCAATATGTAGTATATAAACTTTCGAAAGAAGGATAACTTTCTACAGAATATTAACATTTTTTAAGTTAATTATTCTGTTTTGATTTGTACAATCGATGAGGATATGGGTATATTTATTAAATATCACCTGAATCCTAATGAACTTTTTGTAATTCGCCTACTATTATTGGCGCAAGAAGAAGATGACTCCTACCTATATAGATATTTAAGTCTTCCAGAAGATGTGAGAGGAAACTTTAGAGATATGCTTGTAGAGTTACAAGACAAAGGTATAATTAATAAGAGTTATAAAATTCCAAATAAAGGTGAGACTTTCAATCCGTGTGCAGTTGAATTTAACAAGACATTTTTAAAAGGATTCCTAAAAAGCTCATTTGAAATGGGAAAAGAACTCTTTGAAAATTATCCAATGTTTGGTAACATTAATGGAAATACTACTCCATTAAGAGGAATTTCTAAGAAGTTTGATTCTCCAGAAGACTTTTATAGATATTATGGTAAAAGTATCAATTGGAATGCTGAGAAGCATGAGAAAATCATGGATTTGTTAAATTGGGCTAAAGAAAACACTAGCTATATACAATTCTCATTAGCTAGTTTTGTAATAGATAAACGGTACGAAGAGCTTGAAGCTCTTAGGAATGGTGATATTGCAAATGTTAACTTTAACGCTGTTACAATGATATGATTAACGAAATTGATGATCTTTTTGAAGAGATTGAACGTGGTAGAGAAGGAAAGAATCAAGGCTTTACTATGGGATTGCCAAAACTTGAAGGTATAATTGATGGTGTATGTCCAAAGACGTACACTCTTATTTATGCTGGAACTGGTAATGGTAAATCAAGTTTAGCATTGTATTCTTATGTATATAAGCCAATGATGGAACATTTCGATGATGGTAAGTTTAAATGTACTTATTTTTCATTAGAGATGTCAAAGAAAACCATTATGGCTAGACTTCTTTGCTTATACTTATTCGATAAGTATGGTGTTCAACTCTCTTCAAAGGAGTTGTTTTCTAGAAAAAAGAACTTTAGATTAAATGATGAATACTACGAATTAGTTAAGGAGAGTCGCCCTTGGTTAGAAAAGGTGAAGAAAATAGTTACAATTTATGATGCTACTTGTAATGCAAGTTATCTCTATAACAAATTAGTCATAGAACTACGTAAATATGGAAAGCTAGAAATAACTGGGTCTGGAGACGATAGAGAAATATCCTATCAACTCCATGACCCAGAATTAGTGCATAACGTAGTTATTGACCACATAGGACTAGTACAAGCTTCAGACTTAAAGAAAGAAATTGATGCTGTTTCAAGAACATTGGTAATGTTTAGGAATAGTTGTTTCATAAGTCCTATTGTAATAATGCAAATAAATAGAGCATCTTCTGATATGGAGAGAAGGAAACAAGGTCTTAATAATCTTACTCTTAATGATATTAAAGATTCTGGTAATCCTGCTCAAGATTGTGAGGTTGCTTTATCTATTTTCAATCCTCATAGAGAGAAATTGTCTTCATACAATAAGTAT
>Ga0326512_10001994_pt1 | contig 15309 bp, 18 predicted proteins | sample 1_2617_0518_D_FD_203652 | JGI IMG/M metagenome (GOLD analysis project Ga0326512, IMG submission 203652) | Bovine rumen microbial communities from UC Davis, California, United States - 1_2617_0518 | ecosystem: Host-associated > Mammals > Digestive system > Stomach > Rumen | place: USA... | reverse complement strand
TCCTGGAATGTTAATGTGTATTAATGGAGAGCCTATTAGAATTGGACCTAGTGGAATTTATGAAATAAGAAATGGCTATAAAATAACTTTTTTAGGTTTTATTAGAAAAGTTTATGATGTTACAGTAGATGGAGAAAATTTAGTAGTAAATCCAGATACTTTTATAGTCGATTATCAATATGAAGAAGGAGCGTGATAAATATGGCAATGAATAACAGCTTCTATGGAGGTAGAAGAGGAGCTTCTTTCGTTATTGTGAAAAATTATTTAGACATTCCTTCTATGACGAAAGACTTTGCACAAGGAAATTCATTTAAAGATGTCGCTTTTGATGAATATGTTTTAATAAATAATCCTAATAAGAATCATCCTGATAATGGAAAAATTTTTAGAAGAGGATATGATTATAGTAGTAATAGAAAAATTGAAGCTTATAGATTAAAATATAAGGATGAAAATAATAATGAAGTTGCTTATCCAGAAGTAACTGAAGAACATTATAAAAATTTATTAGAAAGAGATTTTTTTAGTGAACATTCTGAAGAAATTGAAGCACATGGTGCTGAATATATAGGTAGCATAGTTGGACCTGCGGGTAAAGCACCATTATTAACTGTAACTTCATATGAAGCAGCTTAGGCAAAAGTTTCACAAGATAGATTTGAAACAAGACAAAGTAATGGAATATATAGTCCAGATAATATTAATCCTGGTTTAATTCCTGGTAAATATGAAACAGAAGAAGATAATGAAATAGTAACAAAATATAACGATTCTATTCAATGGTATTGTACTTCAGTTAGAAATGACAATTTTGGAGATGATACTTAGGCGTATATTGGATTTAAATTTCCTTATTTAATAACTTAGATGTAGACTTCATGGGTAGAACCATATAATGAAGATGGAAATATAGATGATATGTCAGATATATTCCGAGCTTTAGACGATGATGGAACCCATCCTTATTATAATAAATGGCATTTAAATATCCCTAAAGGAGTTAAAGGTGATACTTTTAAAAATTTAAAAGTAACTACTTATAGTGATTGGTTATCTAGTCTAGGAAACAGTGGATAGAGGGTGATGTATAATGTAGATTCATCTGTATATTCACCGGCGTCCGCAGATATAAATAGATAGATTCTTATTTATGAAGATTGGAATTACGATAATAAACAAGCTGGTTAGGTAACTTGTTATTATTTAGGTGATTATAATCAAATTACTAATGTGACTCTTACAAATGGTATATTAACTTTTTCTTTTACTTATGATGATGATAAAACTTTTACATTAGATTATATAAAAGATATAAAAATAGATGGAACTGGAAAAGTTACTTTAGTTCATTCTATAATAGACCAATTAACAGGTAGAGAAAAGGAAACTGTTTTAATTAATAAATTAAAATATATTACTGATGTTACTTTAGATACAGGAGAATGGATAGAAATAGAGCCTTCTTCAGAATAGATATAGGAAGGATAGGAAAGTTCTGAAGAAGTTGAACCTACTTATGCATGGGTGCCTAATGAAAATCCTAGTGGCGCTTTAAGTTTAACTTTTAATGATGGAGAAACTCAGACTTGGTATATTCCTGCTGTAAGTAGAATTAACTATGATGAGAATAGTGGATAGTTATCTTACTCAGTATTAGGTCCAACAGAAGAATCTCAACCTTTAACTGCTGTTAAATATATTAAAAATATTAAGCAAGATGAAAAATCTGGTGTTATTTTTATTATATATAATACAAAACCAACTGCACAAGAGATAACAGATGGAAGAAATGGATATGGGTATTTTAATTTGGAATTTTGGATTCCAGATGAAGAAGAAGAGTTAGAATAGGAAGAAGAAACTGCGGCAGAAAGAAGAAATATTATATTACAAGCTATTGGAGAAAATGAATTTGATGTTTTCCCTATAAAAGCTATTACATCAATTACTTATGATGGTAATACAGTTTGGGCAAATTATACAACTGGGGAACCTTAGAAAATAATAGATAATTTTTATACTATTGAAGAATTTAATTATGATGAAAATAGCGCGACTTTATCTATTCGAAAATCAAATGAATCAGAATCTGAAACTCATTATTATACATTAAACTTCCCAAAAGAAATTAGTTATAATTATGATACAGATAATTTAGAATATACAGTAGATGCAGAAGGTATATAGAAAAAAGTTGTTGGTAAATTACCTTTAATTCGTGATATATCTATTGGAGAAAATAAGAATTTATATATTCAAATGAATCCTGAGGGTATTGAAAATCAATTTATTACTCCTGCAGCAGGTGCAACATATGATGATAACCATCCTCAAGCAGATGGTTGGGTATATATTGGCAATTTAGCTCAACCTCTTCAAATTTTAAAAGTAGCAACTGTTTTTACTTTCCCAAGATTTTATGATTTATTTTATGAAAATCAAGCTCTTCAAGAAAAATATAATAGTTTATATAATATTCTTGATGATATAACTATATATACTGGTAGTAAAACAGAAATTGCGGCAGCCGCTTTAAATGCATTATATCCAGATGGAATTGTAACAGGATTACTAGGTGAAGACAGTAATAATGGTACTTTAGGCCTTGTTACAGTTGACCTTGAAGCATATAGAGAAAATGATAAAACTATATATAGTGATTCAAAAGTATTTTTTGCTTATGATTATTCTCCAATAAATACTGAAACAGAACAAATTACCATAGTTGATGATGAAGGACAATAGACAACTCAAGAAATTGAAAGAGTATATGGAAATTGGTATAGTTTAGGTCGCATTGAATCTCCTGGTTCTATTACTGTTGGTCCTTCTAGTTTACTTGAAGAAGATACTATGCAGACAGGAGAAATTTTATTAACCACTAATAAAATTTGTTCAATTTCATTAACACCACAAAATTCTTTTTCTAATCAAATGAGTTAGATTAAACTTGGCTCAACATATAAAACAAAAATTATAAATACAGATGGTAATGTTCCTCTTTCTAGTATTTCCGTTCAAATGGGTGGCACTGAAGTATCTACGGATTCTAGTAAAGTAACTTATAATGAAAATATGAAAACACTTACTATAAAAGTGACTGGTGATATTATCATAACAAAAAATAGTAGCAGTAGTGGTTAAAGAGGTAATTAAAAATGGAAGAAGATAGAGTTATAACAAATAATAATGGTTATCAAGGTCAATGGTCTATGTTAATAAATTCAGCAGATTTAGAAGAAACCACTAACCTTTTTAATTTAATTAAAAATAAATATTCTGTTTTTCAAAATACCTCAAATGATAAAAATTGTTATTTATCCAGGGTTGGTATTCAAGCTAACCCTGGAGATAAAATATTAATTAGTTTTATTAATGTAGGAGAAGATATTGAAATTGAAATTGGAAAAACTGGAATATATGAAATAGATAATGTTAGAATTGATTCATTAAAATTTGAAAGTGAAATAAAACCTAATGTTATAATAGATTATATTATATAGGAGGTTTAATATGTATCAAGTAAATAATAAAACAAAAGAGATTGAATTAACAAGAGGAGATACATTAAAGGTAAAAATTAATATTTTTATTAATGGAGAATAGTATATTCCAAGACCTGAAGATTCTCTTCGTTTTGCTATGAAAACCACATATAATACCTCCAAATTGTTAGTTCATAAAGATATATCAATTAATGATCGTATTCTTCATTTAGAACCTTAGGATACTAAGAAATTAAGATTTGGAGAATATGTTTATGATATATAGATTACTTTCGCTAATGGAGATGTTAATACTTTTATTAGTGGGAAGTTTAAATTGAAACCTGAAGTAGAGTAAGGAGGTGGAGAACGTGGATGATAACATAATTGGAAATATCGCCTAGCTTGAACATTTGGGTGGAAATATAACTCAAGTTGATTATCTAAGCGGGAATTTAAATTCTAGTGGTGATGAACAAACTGTTTATCGTGGTTATTCTGCTTATGAAATTGCTTTACAGCAGGGGTTTGAAGGAAGTAAAGATGAATGGTTGCGGGCGTTGGTTGGATAGCAAGGTGAACCTGGAGTTAGTATAAGCGACATCCGCCTAAATTCTGATTATACTCTTACTATTACTCTTGATGATGGAACTGAATTTACTACTGAATCTATTAAAGGTTAGAAAGGTGATAAAGGTTAGAAGGGTGATCAAGGATAGAGAGGTTATACTGGAAATGGTATTTCTTTTATCAGAATGAATGATGATTATACTTTAACTATTTTCTTTTCTGATGGTAGTTATTCTAATACTGAGAAATCTATTAGAGGAGAAAAAGGTTAGCAAGGTATTCAAGGTATACAGGGGCCTAAAGGAGATACTGGAGAACGGGGTCCACAAGGTGAACAAGGAATTCAAGGTATACAAGGCCCACAAGGCTAGACTGGACCACAAGGTGAACCGGGGCCCGCATTTACTTATAATGATTTCACTCAAGCTCAACTTGAAAATTTAAAAGGACCTAAAGGTGATCCTGGTGAAAAGGGAGATACTGGACCTGCTGGACCCCAAGGACCACAAGGTGAAAAAGGAGAGAAGGGTGAAAAAGGAGAGTCAGATTATAGCAAATTATCTAATAAACCTCAAATTGAATCCGTTGAATTAATTGGAAATAAAACATTTGAAGAATTAGGATTAAATACGATAGATACTATTGAATTATTAGATATTTTAAAATAAGAAAGGTGGTAATATATAATGGCAAATAGCTATCTTGATAAAACAGGTCTTGCTCTTGTATGGGCAAAAATAAAAGAACTTGTTAATGGTAAAGTTGATAAAGTAGATGGTAAAGGATTATCTACTAATGATTATACATCTGATGAAAAAACAAAACTTACTGGAATTGCAACTGGAGCGCAAGTTAATGTATTAGAAGGGATTCAAAAAAATGGTGATACTGTAACTATTACAAATAAGATAGCAAATATTACAGTTCCTACAAAAACTTCTGATATTACAAATGATAGTGGTTTTATTACTTCATCATCTGTCCCAACTGCAACAACTACAACTCCAAAAATGAATGGGACTGCGGCGATTGGTATAGAAACAAAATGGGCAAAAGGTGATCACGTTCACCCTTCTGATACTACAAAAGTAGATAAGGTGGATGGAAAAGGTCTTTCAACAAATGATTATACAACATAGGAAAAGACTAAACTTGGTAATATTGCAGATGGAGCTGAAGTAAACCAAAATGCTTTTAGCAATGTTAAAATTGGAAACACAACTATTGCGGCAGATACAAAAACAGATGTTTTAACATTTGAAGCTGGAGATAATATTACAATTACTCCGGATGCAACTAATGATAAAATAACAATCGCGGCAACAGATACTACTTATACTCCAGCTTCTGTTGCTCCTTCTATGGATGGTACTGCGGCAGTCGGTACAAGTGTAAAATATGCTAGAGAAGACCATGTACATCCTAGCGATACAACTAGAGTACCTACAAGTAGAAAAATTAATAATAAAACACTAAGTGCCGATATTACATTAAGCGCGTCAGATGTGTCTGCAATACCAACTTCCGCCAAAGGAGCGGCAAATGGAGTATGTCCGCTTAATGCAAATAGTATTATTGATTCTCAGTATCTTCCTTCTTTTGTAGATGATATTGTTGAAGCTTATCCTCGTACTGGTCAAACTGAATTATCTTCAACATGGCTTGCTACTGGTAGTGCAGATGGAGCGGTAATTATTCCTCAAACTGGAGTTATTTATTTATTAATGACTGATAGTGAAACTAGTGCTACTAATACTCAATTTAGATGGGGAGGAACTTCTTATGTTAAATTAAATGATGGAGGAGTATCTTCTATTACTCAAGCAGAAATTAATCAAATCTGTGTTTAATAATATATAAATAGGAGATAAAAGGATGGCACAAAAATATTTAGATATTACAGGATTAGGTACTTTATGGAATATTATAAAAAATGCTTTAAATTTAAAAGCTGATAAAACTACAACTGTTAATGATATTAATTATGATTCAACAAATAATAAAATTACAAAAACTATAAATGGAGTAACAAATGATGTTGTTACTGCAACAACTTTAAAAACAGCAATGAATATAAATGAAAATATATGGAAAAATAAAAAAGTATGTTTTTTCGGAGATTCAATTGGATATGGATACGGTAATGATGGACATAGTTTTGTTGATATTTTAAATGAAAAAGGCTTTTATAGTTCTGTACATAAAAATTGCATAAGCGGTAATACATCTGTTAATTTACTTGCAAGGTTACAGGAATCACAAACGGAAGTAACGAATGCAGATATAGTTTATGCAGAGTACCAAGCGAACGATATTGTTGGAATAAAGGCTGGAACATTAACCTACTCTGCAATAGCTACAAACATTAGAAATTCTGTAACGGCTATTCGCAGTGTTAATACGACTTGTTCGATTATATGGATGCCATTGACTATCTATCATTTTGATAAGGTCGGTGGGACTGATGCATCATATTATAAAGAATGGGCGCAAACAATGTATCCAGTATTTGCTGAGTTGGGAATTAATCTTTTACCAGTATATGATACGTTAAACGTAGCTGGTCATACCGTAAGCGATAATAGACATCCAAATGATGTAGGGCATGAGTTAATAGCAGACCTTGTTATGCAAACACCTCTTGGAACAAGCGATTATCCAACAGCATTATTAACTGAATGGACAGGAGGGAGTTACTGATGGCAATAGATAAATTAGTTGATTCTTCTCAATTGGATAATAATCTTACTTTAGTGGCTAATGCTATTAGAGCAAAAGGTGGCACATCTGCAAGTCTATCTTTCCCAACAGAATATATTACTGCAATTAATGCAATTTCTGGTAGTGATAGTGGATATACAAGAACAGTAGTTGTGCCAGAGCAGATAGTGACACCAGTTTATCATTCAGACGGTAATATAAATGGCTATTCTGCACAATTAAATAATACAACTGAAATGTTTGAACAGTGGTCTGAATATATTGTTACCTTTAATGGTACAGAATACTATTTTACTACTATACTTATGTGGAGTAATAATTATCTTATGGGTGAGCAAGCGTATCTTTGGAGGGGTACTAGTGAAACTGTTTATCCTTATCCATTTTGCGTTATAGCGACAAGCATTAATGATAATTATATTTATACAGCGTCTACTGATTCGGTAACTGTTAAAATTGAAAAGATTGAATTAACTGGTTCAGGGGGAGGCGGTGGAAATAGTGACGCAACCTTAATTACCAAAACAATTACCGTAAATGGAACATACTCTGCTGAAGATGATAACGCAGATGGATATAGTGAGGTTGTAGTTAATGTTTCTAGTGGTGGTAGCGGACCGACATACGAAACCATAGTACCGCTCCAGACAATCAACTGCACGACAGCTCTGACTAATGGCGCATACGGTGGATATATCTCCAATTATACGGAGTACACAAGTGAGGGACAAAAATACAGAGTAATATTTGACGGCACTGAATACACTCCGCTGACTGCCGTCTCCTATGGCAGTACCTATCTATATGTCGGTGACGTAAATGTGGAAGTATCAAGCACAGCCACGTTGACATATCCATTTGAGATTATGCTATACAATGGTCAAACGTTCTACCTTGGAGTCAAAGGCAGTGGAAGTCATACGCTTCAAGTGGATAAAATTATATCAGATGGTAGTAGCGATTCAGCGAATCCGCTCAAAGGTAAGATTGCTACATTTACTGGCGATAGTATTTGTGCTGGAGCAGGTTATGTAGGCGGATATGCAAAAATCATTGGTGAAGATTACGACATGACCATCGAGAATATCGGTGTATCTGATGGAACGGTAGTACAATGGCGAGATAAGTTCTGCATCAGCGAATCCATTGCTGATATGCGTTCCGATGCTGATTTTGTAATGCTCGAAGGTGGCGGAAACGATGCGGACTGGGGGCCTCAATATATCCCTGTCGGAACATTATCAAGCGGATACGATGCTACGCTCGATACAACCACATTCGCTGGAGCATTTGAACAGATGCTAAAGTCAGCAATCGCCAAATTTCCAAACGCAAAAATCGGATATATTTTTGCGCATAAGTGCATTGCCGCTTTTGACGCTCCTAATGGCGCATATCATACAATGGCTGTATCAGCACTGGAAAAATGGGGAATTCCTTATTGTGATTTAAACGTAATGGTTCCTCCGCTAGGCTATATTGACGACCTGAAAGCAGCATATACGAGAGGCGATGGCATCCATCCCAATGAGGCAGGATACAGAACATTCTATGCCCCGAAAATCGCGGCATTTATGCAGACGATGCTTACCGATAAGTCACTGATAAACAAGACCGTGACCACAAACGGCACATATTCCGCAGAGGACGATGATGCAGATGGATATTCAAGCGTTACTGTAAATGTTCCGAGCAGTGCGGCATCGAGTTGGACTAAGGTTGCTGAAACGAGTTATCAAGTCAGTACGACAAGCACATCAGCGGCTACTGTAGATACATGGGCAACAGGGCATAGTGAGATATGGACAAGTGACAAAATTGTTTATATTCGTATAAGAGATACGGCAGGAAAAAGAGCGGGTTATTTCTATGGAAGTGATAACTTTCTTGTCAATGTGATTCCACTTTTTGGAACAACCACGTCAACAGCTACAATGGTACACTATGCTATAAAATGTAAAAGTGATTCAAATTATGGAGTCATTGCTTCCAATGGCACAAGTGGTTACGGAGTTTTCCCAGACACACTCTATTCAGATGGTCGCATCAGAATCCGTACGTTGTATAACCGTAACAATTCCCTAACCATCGACGGCACATACAAGGTCGAAGTCTACCTTCTTGACCCCGCAGGCGGTGTACCGATTTTCAACTAATAAGAAAGGAGAAAAACAATGTTCCAATACTATATAACGGAAGTCCGCAAGACTTCAACAGGCGAATTTGAACACGATAACTACTGGGTCTATGACGAGAACGAACAGACCGCAAGGCTCAAGGGCGAAGGCAAGTTCCACGAGGTTCTGTCGAGAGCGGCAACGTCCACATTCGCAGAACATGGCGCAATTTTATTTACTTCAACTTGCTATCCTATCAAGCATGAGTGTTATACGCATGGAACAGTAGAGGTGACGGAAGAGTAAGTACGATGGAGCAATTTGACCATTGTACAAACAGCTTAAAAGAGGTAAATTATATGAGTAGTTTATTTGATTGGTTTGGGAGTGGAAGTTTATCTAACTCTTCCACTCAAACAAAATTAAACAAATTAGAAAAAGAAATAGAAGTAATCAAAGCTTCTATTTCTTCTAAAGTAGATAAGATACAAGGAAAAGGCTTATCTACTAATGATTTTACAAATGAATATAGAGACAAGATAGACAATCTTACAATTAACAACACTGAAAGTATTAACGATATTGAAGTGGATGCATCTTTAACAAAAGATGGATGCGCAGCAGATGCGAAAGTAACTGGTGAAAAACTTGAAGAAATAAAGAAAGATTTGACTCAAAGTGAATCTTCAATTTTGAAGAGCGTCAAAGAATATATTAATAGTCTGAATCTTACCTCAGAAGAAACACCAACTATAGTTACTCCTATTGGCGACAATACTGATTATGTAACTCCACAGATGTTCGGAGCGGTCGGGAATGGTTGGACAGACGATACAGAAGCTATCCAAAAAGCAATAGACTCTAATCTTGCGGTCTATTTTCCTCGTGGTGAATATGTAATTAACAACTCTCTTATTATCGACAATAAAAAGTTTTGGAATCTGTACGCACAAGATGCTACGATTATTTATAAAGGTTCTGATTATGCGTTTCGCATTTTAAATGTAATGCAAAGTAATATCAAAATCGGATACATTATAGCAGAAAATGGCGGTGGTATTGAGTTTTATTCGGATAGTAGGGAAAGTTGGAATCAGTATGTGGTTCTTGACTTTAATTGCATTGGCGCAAAGACTGATTGCATCCATGTTGAGACGGCTAATGAGGGATGGTCTAATGAAAACCAAGTTTATGGCGGTAGATTTTTATCGGGAAATAATGGTGTAAATATTATAAGCCGTGGTATTAACACGCTCAATGGTTGGAAGTTTTATAACTGTGGCATTGAAGGAGTAGATAACGGTTTCTTATTTGATGCTACTGAAAAAGAAGACGCCGCTATTTGTAATATGGTTATCGCCAATTGTAGATATGGCGAATCTTTTAAAACCATTTTAAAAACAGTGGGTTTGGTGGTTGATTGTTTATGGGTTGCTTCAACAAGAATTTTACCTAATTTTATTAATGTGTCTAAACAAACAACCAGATTTGAAATTATCGCACCAATTGGAGAATGGTGGAGATTAGGTTATAATCTTGCATGGCATAGAGGATGTATTATTGACGGTAAGTTGATGGCTGAAAAGATTCAGTACGAAGAAGTTAAATAATTGAATTAAGAATATAGTAAGTTATGGGAGCGGACGAAAGTCTTCTCCCATTTTTTATAAAAGGAGAAAAATATGAATCAATTTTATATTTTTGAAATACAACAATATATAAACGGTGAATTTGGTCATATTGTACATTTTGCATATGATGCAAATCCAACAAAAGCTAGACTAAAGGCAGAAGCAAAATATCATTAGGTCCTTGCTTCTGCGGCGGTCAGTGAACTTCCGCAACATAGCGCGACTCTTCTTACAAGTGACGGTAGAGCAATCATGAATCAATGTTACAGACATGAGATTGTAGTTCCTGAACCTGAAGTAGAGCCAACTGAACCTGAGGAACCTGGAGCAGAACCTGAAGAAGGTTGAGAAGGACAAACTCAATAAATAATATTTTAATAAAAATTAAATATAGGTGGATGAATTAAGTAGGACAAAATCTACTAATAAAATTCGTTCTTTTTTAAAGTATAATTGTATGAGGGGAGTAAAAGAAAAATAATAATTAATTAAATAATAAAAACATATCATTTTTGTTTTACTCATCTTTATATTTTGTTCTTAAATACTCCCTTCGTACTTTTATAAAAAATATGGAGTCTGATCAACCTCCATCATACTAATAAAATTTTTAATAAATTAAATAATAAGGGAAGGATTTAATAATCCTTCCCTTTTTTTTTGTTTATATGAACTTCTTATCATAAGAAAACATTTTTATTTATAAAATCAAGTAAAAATCAAATTTCCAATTGAAAAAAGTCAAAGAGGATTTTCGTTTCAGAAATGCGGGCGACCGCGGGCCGCTCAGCTTCAATGACAATGTAGACCTCGATATGAATGATATATACAAAAAAAACGGAGGTACATATGTACCTCCGCTCATATTATTATTTAACTAAATATTTATCACCTAAAATTAAGTCTAATGTAATATTATCTCTTTCCCAATAAGGAATACGCACTAACGGGATATTATGTTCTTTTGCCCACTAATTTTTTTCTTGGTCTCGTTTTTGAATATCTTGCAATGTTTCTTTTGAGTTCCATAATCCTTGTTTATCTGTATAATGTTGCTCTCCATCAAATTCAATTAAACGAACTATTTCTTTTTTCTAATTTGAAAGAGCAAAATCAAAACGTTTTTTATTTAAAGAAGGTTTAGTATATTCTGATATAAAAGGGATATTATTTTTATTTAATATATCTCTAATATTAACTTCTCCTATTGATGAAGGTCCACATCCACAAGATTGAGTTCTTCCATTTCTTAAATTGTAACTATTAATTGAAACTATATTTCCACAATCACATTTACAAATCCATTTTAAAGGTGTATCTATTCCTTTTGTAGAAGGGTCTATTTGTAAAACTGTTAATTTCCCAAATTTTTTCCCTGTAATATCTACTATTCTTTCATCTTTTAAACATCCACAACTTTGCTTATGACCACTTGTTAAGGCTTGAGTAGAGGCCTAACAAATATTACCACACTCGCATTGACATTCCCATGTTCTAGATCTATCTTTTGCTGTTTTATGTAAATTTTTTAAAACTGTTAATTTTCCAAATTTTTTACCAACTAACCAATTTTCTTTTTCTTGTTTCTTTTTTTGCTATTTTTCTTTTTGTTCTTTTTTTGAACATCCACAATCATGGTTTTTTATTTTTGAATTTCTTAAAGACTACCCACTAATTTCACATATATTTCCACAATCACATTGACATTTCCAATAAACATGTCTATTTCGACTAGGTGCTTTTTCAATTACTATTACTTTATCAAAACGCTGTCCTGTTAAATCTATTAATTTTGCCATAATAAAAATCTCCTTTATTTTTTTCTTATTTTAATTAAAAAATAAAGGAGATTCGATATCTTAATTTGTCCAACTCTCTAGCAATTATTTAATTACTTCATATCTCTTAGAGCAAATTGTTTCTAAGCAAAGGTCCCAACCCGTTTTACCTGTCAAGACTTGCTGGAAAATAACAGGACTCATACCAGATACAAAAGTAACATTAGGACCAGAATCAAGGATTGTGTTATGTCTAGCCTGTACATTCCAGTAAACTAGCTTAGGCATCTTCAGACCAACTGCCGCCCACTTCTTTCTAATCTTCTCCATTTCTGTTGAAGCAGAATTTGTGGTCCATCCGCTATGTCTGTTGTATCCCCAGTAATTACCAGTACCCTGGTCAATCTCCATATCTGAAATTACTACAATTGTCTTAGGAATATCCCAAGCACTTACACCAGGCTTCATCGCTGTCGCCAATAGTAAATCAAATACGGCTACAAGGTCAGTGTTCTCACAAAGATTTGTACGATAGATTCTGAAAACCTTGTCAACAAAATCTACGCCTTCAGTCTTAATTAACTGAGGAACTCTTGAAAAACTGATATAGTGGTTCTTGAAAGGACCACCTGCTCTCTCTGCACAATACAAACCCAGACTAATTGCTACATTAATAGGTGCGGCCGCCTCTCTTCCAACCATAGAGCCAGAAGTATCAACAACACACATCATGCTACAATCTTCACCATTCAGGTAATCAGGAAGATTCTCCCAATACTTATTAATCATAGCACGGTCTACTTCACTCATATTCAATGAATAACTCCATCCATTTCCCATGTGCTGAAGTGCCTTAGCAACAACTTCATAAGGATAAAGAGTAGAAGCATTAACCTTTGTAGTCTTATCCTTTGCAAAACTTTCATATCTCTTAGCAATAATATCTCGTCTTGCAAAAGCGTTCTTATAGACAAGTCCTGCCTTAGAAGGAATCTTATCGAATTCGATTTCATCCCATCTATTTGCTGACATCAGCTTTTCAAGTACGTTAATCTTAGTACGAAGCTTAGAAAGCATCTGACGGTATTCCTTTGCAGAAACACCAAAAGCATTTCTAATCTTCTTTGCAGTTCTAATTGTCTCTTTACTTGATGCATTCTCAGAAGGCATCCACTTAGCAAGCAAACTAACTGCGTTCTTCTTACAGAACATATCAGTTGACAACTGCTTCTTCATCATCTCAATAACCTGCTTCTCAACAGGAGTACCAAAGTAAATCTTAAACCAATCATCATATCTTCCGTACTCAGGAACATATTCTGCAAGTGCGGCCGCCCTTTCAGGATGATTCTCGGCCAACCATCTCATGCAGACTCGGAAGAATCTACGTTCACCCTGGCCGCCGCGACAATCTCTAATATAAAACAGACACTTCAATGCAAGAGTTTCATCCTCTTCAAATGCGTTCTTAAACAGCAAGATACAATCTGCATCTGAACGTGAGCGATAAGCCGCGCCAAGTGAAAACATGTCATATACAGCTGAGTTAGTTGACTTTAAAGCCACTCCGTTATTTTCTGTTCTCTTGTAGTTATAAGTGTTCTGAAGTGAATTCATAAATGTGTTCATAATCCTTTTATCTCCTTTACTTTTGTCAAAGTATAGATATGAGGTAAGGATTTGCACCTTACATAACAATCATTCCAACGGTAGACTTATATGACCAAAATTTTTGGTACTTGCCGTAAATTGTCTTATTAGAATAAGCGTTTACCTATTCCGCCACTCATATCTTATAAATATATTATATCAAAAATTTTTAATTTTTTCAAATGTCCCCAACAGGAGTCGAACCTGTATCGAAGGATTAGAAGTCCCATATTCTTTCCATTGAACTATGGGGACGTAGTACTCGGTACAGGAATTGCACCCGTATCTGAAGATTCGTATTCTCCTATTCTATCTATTAGACTAACCGAGTAAAAAAATTTGTCTAATAAAAATGGCGGTTTTTACTAGACCAGGCTTTGTCCGCCAACAACACCTGTTACCTTTTTCGTCTCGCCAAAAAGGAACTCACACTCTCTCTTCGAGGAGTGCTTTGTTATTAAAACGCGAAACAGGAACTCAAGGATTTGAACCTCGACTAACTGTTTTGGAGACAGTCGTGCTACCATTACACTAAGAACCCAAATAGCAACCCCTACTGGAATTGAACCAGTCCATCGAGAGTCAAAGTCTCGTGCGCTAGCCTACTACGCTAAGGGGCTATTTAGAAGTGGGGAGAATAGGATTCGAACCTATAACATCGGGTTTTTCAGACCTTTGCTAAATAATATTGCTGTATCTCTCTTGACCTAGACAGAAATAGCTTAACTCGCGCGTATACCAATTTTCGCCATCTCCCCATATTAAATTAATCAAGACATTTAAGAGTAAACCATTTCTCTTGTTTAATGTTGGCGGTTTATTAAAAAATTGCTGTAAATGTCTTAAAAGTGCAGAGCGGGATTCGAACCCGCGTATACGGTGTTGCAGACCGCCGCCCTGCCACTTGGCTATCTGCACTTATTTTTTAAGGAACATATCCAAAGCAGTAATAAAATTATCTGCTGACTCAGGTCTAGTCTTAACTGGAGTAGGTTCGATGTCATTTACTTTACTTAATAGCTCCTTGGCACATGCACCAAAACCATATTTCGCATCAAACTCCTTCATCAGTTTCAGAGTTTCCTTCTCCAGCTCAGCACTCTTCTTAATCAAATCCATAATCTCGTCAATAGCTTCCTGTTTCTCTGACTGAGAATAAACTTCTTTCTCAGCTTTCTGAAGTGCTTCAACTGTATCATACATTTCTTTTGTTACTTCTGAATAAAATTTCATATTTATACCTCTTTCTATATAAAACTAAAAAGTTAGAGGTGGCCAATGGAACTTGCATCCATACAATCCGGAACCACAATCCGGTCCAATAACTATTTCTGGCATGACCACAGTCGGAATG
>Ga0326512_10001993_pt1 | contig 15312 bp, 22 predicted proteins | sample 1_2617_0518_D_FD_203652 | JGI IMG/M metagenome (GOLD analysis project Ga0326512, IMG submission 203652) | Bovine rumen microbial communities from UC Davis, California, United States - 1_2617_0518 | ecosystem: Host-associated > Mammals > Digestive system > Stomach > Rumen | place: USA... | reverse complement strand
ACCAGCTGAAGGCGGTGCTGATCCTATGGCTCAATTAGTTGAGGCATTTTCATAGGGATTACAAAATCAAGATTGTGAATTACTTGCATAGGCTGCACAAGCTTTTCTTTAGTTAGTTGGTGGCGGCGGAGAACAACAAGCTCCAGGTGCTCCAGTTTATCGTAAAGGCGGAAAACTTAGCCGTTGGATTTAATTTAGAATAGGATGATATGGCACGAAGCCGTGTCATCCTATTATTATTTTAAAACATACTAATTATGAATATTAAATTTGATAACTACGATATAGATCTTGATGCATTAAATCAAGATTTAGCTGAGTCTAGTTCCACTTATTTAGATTCTAAGAGATGGGCTAAAGATCCAGAAGCTAGAGCAAAATGGAATTAGGCTTATAATGACATAAATTCGAGAGGAATTACTGGATTCTCTACAAGTAACGGAAGATATGCATTATCTCATAACGGAGTTGCTTTTGAAGATCCAGATGGATATTACGCTGATGCTGCTAATTTTATTATAAGTAGAGCTAAAAACATATTAAATGCTTCTAAAGCTAAAGAAGTAGAACCTAAAAATCTAGAAGAATTTGGCAGATTTTAGGATAGGTTAGGAGCATATATAGTGAATACTAATTATGGAGGAGATAAAAATTTAATGGGAAGACATTGGAGTTCTATGGATTCTCATGACGAATATGGATTATATGAAACTACTAAAAGAAAAGAAGCTTTAAAAAAGGCATTACAAGATTATGGAGCTACTTTAGAAGATAATAAATATTCTTTTGAAGGAACATCATATAATAATTTAAATGATTTAAAATCTAAAATAGATGCAGCAATAGTATCATTAGATAATCCTAATAATACTGATTATACTGCTTTACATCAATTAGGAATTGATGAAAATTTATGGTTTCCAACTAATGAAGAAGCTGCTACAAAAGCACGAACTGCTGCTGAAGAAAAACTCGCAGCTGAAAATAAGGCTAAGCAAGCGAAAGAAGCAGCATTAGCTAATCAAAAACGTGCTAATCAATATAAAACTTTTAGATTTATTGATATGTCTAGATTAAATGGAACTCCTCCTTCTGGAGCAGATGTACAAGCTAGATTAAATAGTTATTATTCTTTACCAAGACTTAATGGTTAGCAACAATCCGAATTAGTAGGAGCTTTTAAATATGCTTAGAAAAATGGATTATTACGAAATCTTGATAGAGATGAGTTAAGTAAATTTGGAGATATATATATAAATAATCCTACAAGATTAAAGAAAATTAAAGGTGTAGAAGGATTTTATTACGATTCTATCGGTAATAGAATAATTCAACCGTTCCAAGGAGCAGCTCCATAGTAGAATTTATAGGATGTTATTAATGAAAATAGTCCTGAAGCTTTAAAAGAAAAACAAAAAAAATAGGCAGAAGTAAATATGAATACTCCTCTTTCCTAGATGACTGAATGGACTCCAGAAATGAAAAAAGAAATGGAAGCTATTGCTTGGGATGTTGCTTCTATTCTTGATCCAGAAGCTTTTAGTGGAAGTACTATGGCTTTATATGCTTCTCATTTAAGAGATGAAGCTAATCCAAACAGAGGAACTCTTGAAAAATGGTTTGATAGAGGAACAGCCGCATTAGGAGGAATTTAGGGAATTGGAGATTTGCTAGTAACTGGAAAAGTTGGATATAGATTATATTAGTTAGGAAAATCTATAGGAAGTGTTAGTAAATTTGCTGGAATGTTAGGTGCAGGTTTTGGAGCTATAGGTGCTTTTGAAGCCAGAGATTCCATAGCAAAATTAACTAATCCATCTTCTTTAACTCCGTAGGATATTGAAAATATTTCTTATGGATTAATGGGATTAATAGGATTAAAATCTTTTGCTAAAGCTAGAAACAAATAGACTATTGGCAAACAAACTAATCCAACTATCGCTGAACATAATATAACTATTAATGATAAAAATGGATCCCATGTAATAAAAGTTGATGAAGCTACAGCAAAAGAAATTAATAATTCTTATAAATTTGGTAGAAATAATAAAACTAAATCTGATGCAAAAACATTTAATCATGAAAAAGTAAAAAAAGCTGTAGAAGAATATAATAAGAATCCTGAAAATACTAAAAAAATAGATTTAGAAAGTGCTTCTATACAAAGTTCAAGTAAATTTGGAATAACTACTGAAAAACCTGTAAAAACTAAATATGTAAGGGATCCTAATGCTCCTGAATATGCTCCTGTTGGAACTAAATATTGGTTTGATCCACTTTTTCATCCTGGATATATACCTTAGGGAAATAATAAATTTAGTTGGATGTTAGGAGGTTGGCAAAGAAAAGCTTGGGAAAATGCTGTTCCAGAACACTCTTCTAAAGGATTATGGTAGAGAGCTAAAGAAATTTGGAGTCCTGAACCTAAACCAATTTAGTCTAAACCAAAAGAAAAGATTGATGAATCTAAATTAATTTCTGTAGATTCTAATAAAGAAACTTCTCCTTATGCTAAACGTCCTTTAGATACAAATCCTACTATAATGAATACGAAATCTTCTCCAGAACCAGTAAGTTATAATAGAGAAACAATGTCTAGATATAATGATGCTATAAGTGGAAGATTTGGAAAAGAATCTCTTTAGAGTGGAAATGTTAAAGTTGGAGAAAATGGAGATTTAAAAGTAGTACAACAAACTGATGGAACTTATAATATCTATTTTAAAGGAAATTAGATTGGAAATGAAAGAAATCAAGTTGAAATATAGAGAGTTGTAAGTAATGTTATTAAACAATTAAATAAAAAAGATTCTCAATTTGGTAAAGTTTCAGCTAAAGAAATGGGAGAAATTCTTAGAAGTTTAAAAGCTAAAGGATGGCTTAGACATGGTGGAAAATTAATTAAAGTTTAAAAAAATATGGAAATAAGACCAAAAACAATTGTATATCAATCTAGTGGAGCATAGTCTAACAATGGTTATTCTGGAGTTAGCACAAAACCATTAGATAATATATGGTATAAATATGTTCATTCTAGTGGAGGAGAAAATTCTCAAATGAATTATATCCTTAAAATGCTTGAAAAATATGGTTCTGATAATAGATATGGTGAATTTTTAAATAATATGCAAAAAAATCATCGTTAGATTTATAGAGAAGCAGAAAACAGTGGTGATTGGAGAAATAAAGCATATAAAAGTTTAACTACGGAGGAATATCAAAAAGCATATAAAGGAAATTCTTAGTATAATGCTATTAATCCAATTGAAAATTCGGATTTATTTGATTATAATACTAAAGGAATTGCTAATGCTTACAATGCAGGAATTTTTATAAAACCTGGATATAGAACTTCTGGTGATAATCCTGATAAGGGTTATAATGTAGATGGATTATATAGTTCAATTACTGATTTAAGACGCTTACTTGGAAGAGAAGGAGACTGGGATGAAAATTCACAAGAATTTAAAGATTGGCAATCATCTTTAAATAAACTTGGATGGAGAACATATAAAGATGATGGATATTATTTTTTAGAGAGATTAAATGATAATAATAATAATTCTGATGGGGTAACAATGGATTTAAAACCCATTGAACCACTCAATATTGGAGAATATAATAAACAACAAGCTTTAAAAAGACTTGAAAAAAATTTAGTAACATCTGAAATAATAGGTAACGGAAAACAAGAACCTCCAATTAAAACTAGTTGGTGGGATAAATTATCTAAAACATTAAGCCAATATGGTCCAGATATTTTAGAAGCTGGACGTCTTGCAGGTAACTTAAGAAATAACCAATTAGTCTATGAAGCTGTTAAAAAAGGTATTGTTCCTAATTTAAGAGATTCTTATCATACTTATGCACAAGTAAAAGGTGATGAAGGAACTAAATAGGCTTACTATAGAAGAGCTGTACAAGGAGAAGCTCAGGCAGCTAAACCTTTTGTTTCAGATGCTGACAAAACAATGGCTTATAGAAACGAGGCTAAAAGGATTGGGGATGAAGCTAGAGCACAAGGAGATTTAGCTGATAATGCAGAAATTAGAAGAACTTCTGATATATCTGATTAGCATGCTTGGACTAATGTAGCAAGAGACAATGAAGTAGCAGGTTATAATTCTGCTGAACTAAATAGAGTAAAAGGAATATTAGCTAATTTAGATGCTCAAAAACTTTCAGCAGATTGGACAAACTGGGATACTTATCTTACAGGAAGAGAATATCGTTGGAGAGATAAACTCAATGAATATAGAGCAGCTACTAGACAGAAAAATCAAATTCTATATCAAAATGCTATTGATAATGATCCTGAATTAGCTAGAATTAATAAAGAAATTTGGGAACATTATAGAAGTAATGGTAATATTATTGATGATAGAATTAGAGAATTACAAAAATAGCAAAGACAACGATAGAGAAATTTAGAATTAGAATGGTTTGATCCTGTAGTTCTTGGTAAAGATTATGTTGAATTAGCTAAAAATGGAACTACTATTAAGCATAAGAAAAAAGAGGATTTATTATATAAACAAGTAAAGGATACTGTTGAGCATTTTAGAAAAATGGTCAAAATGTCTGATGATTCTAGAATAAAATCATCTAAAAAGGATAATATACGTTTAATATTGCCTCCTAAAACTAGGAAAATGCAATAGGGAGGTATAGCCCCTTTTACATTCTTCAAACCAGTAGCAATTGGTGGAGAAACAAGCACTCAAGTAAGCTCTACAGGTAGTAGTTCATCTAATTCATCATCTTCTAAAAGTGGAGGTAGTGGAAAAGACGAAAAATTAGAGTTTATTAAAAAACTCTATTAGGATATGATAGGAGCTGGAAAAGGTATTCCTATTGATGTAAGTTTAGTAGCAAATAATATGACTAAAACTTTTGAAGCTGCTAGTTTATTAGGTAGTGAAATAAGCACAGATTAGTTAGCGTCCATGTATATGAGTGCTGCTTAGTAGTTAAGCTAGTTATAGTATAGCAAACAAATACTTGATAATGCTGAAAAAGTAGCTACTGCAAATGGTGCTCTTGATGAATATGCTGTTACATCAGATGGAAAATATATAGTTCAAGATGCAAAGGGTGGTCTTAAAAAAGTTGGGTTAGAACAAATTAAACAAGGAGGACTAAATCCACTTACTAATAATCAACTTTTATTTTTAAGAAATAATACTCCACAAATGGCTTTAAGAGGAGGAGATATGATAATGCAAGAAGTTGTTGCTAATAGTATAGGAATGAGTAAAATTAATGATGAAATACTCAAAATGGTTAGTAATTTTGGAACTGATGAAATAGTAAAAGAAGGTTATACTAAGCAACAAGCTGGAGAAATTAAAAGAGGATTAGAACTTCTTTAGGAAGCCCCTGCTGGAGATTATAAATATACATTAACTGATAAAAATTAGTAGAGATAGGCTTAGTTAGCATAGCAATTTATTTTAAGAGGGTTGCCTAAGAATTATAAAGCAGTGCTTGAAATAAATGCTCTTGAAAATAAAATGACTCCAGAATAGTATGTTGGATCAATAATAGGTTCAAGAATATCTAATACTCAACATTTGGAATTTGATGCTGTTACTGGAAAAGCTGCTAAAGATGCTAATGGTAATAGTAAGGGTGATAATTTAGAAATTAATTATGCTCTAAAATTATTAACCGGTATAGGAGAGCCGTAGTTAGAATCTTTTGGGATAGGGAATAATAATAGTTTTTAGGCTTATGGAAGATCTTCCATTATAGCCACAACTGGAGCTAATGAGGAAGCTTTCGGAGCAGATTTTTCATATAATGAATTATATAAATCTGGAGTAGGAAAAATTCTTAATTTAGATAATGCTTCTTTTGGGGATGTTCCAATTAATAAAGCTATGAAAGATTCTATTATAGTAGATAATAGTAAAATTGTAGGAGTAGATTTACCTTATACTAGAACTTCTTCTGGAAGAATTATTCCTAATTTCAAAATGCTAGCAGAAATAGAAAAAGCAGATAAAGAAGCTATGGAATAGAACCTTAATCCAGAAAATCCAGCTGATATAAATAAAATTAATTAGATTTATGCCCAACATAAATTACCAATTAAATATAAAGGAGTTAATTAGTTATCGGATAATTATATGAGATTTGCTGTAATACAGGCTACTGCTAGTGAAGATGCTTTTTTAAATAAAGAAGGATTATCTAGCAATAAAACACTAACATTAGTTTCTGATGAACAAGAGATTGATAAATATGTTAGATTAATGGCAGAAATCACCAAAAATAAAAAATATTCTTTAGATAGACCAGGAATATTTAGTTTTGGAAATAAAGATGTATATAAAGGTTCTATTTTTATCCCTATAACTGGAGATATTACTGATGCTACTTTAGCAGGAGGTTCTAGTAAAATGACAACAGGAGTATCTACTAATTAGGAGATATTAAGAGATAAGTGGCATACTAGAAATTATGTAGCCCCACCAGAAATTAATATATCAAAGTAAAAATGAATGATTATTTTTTAAATCAAATGTATAATATAGATTTTAGTCCAGGAGATTTTGCAACTGTTGGACTAAATTCTTCTAATACTACAATACAAGATAAAAATGTTTATAAAGATTTAGATATAGTAAAAACAAACCCGATGTTTTAGACTAATGGAGAATTTGATTCAAATAAGTTTGATTAGTTGTATAATAAAGCAATGTTTGGATTTAAACAAATGTCTGAAACAGGAAGCAATGAAAGATTAACTAGTAGTTATGCTTCTTTTAGAGATGACATTTTTTCTAGCAATTCTCATAAGAAAAATCAAGGAGCAGAAACATTTATTACTAAAATAGCAAATCCTAACAGACAAACTTTAGGATTTGTAAGTAGTAATATAATGGAAGCTCCTACTCAATCTGTTAGAGAAATTGCATAGGCTTAGATGGTTTGGAATGGAGAAAAATGGATAGATGCTCCTAATGAAACTACTTTAATGAATTTTCTTGATCCTAAAGTACTTGCTTAGTGGGATTTTGATGCAGATGAAAATGGAAATCCTACTAATGATAAAGATAAAATAGTTTATCATAAAGGAGAAAAGAAAATAAATCCTTTAACAGGAACTTATTACTATGAAACACTAAATGGGAGAAGTATTTATGGAAGAGAAGTTCTCTCTGGATGGGATACTCTTACAGTAGATGGTTCTGCTATTAATAAATATGACTTTTTTGATTCTGATGATATAGATAAATCTTTTGAAGGATCCTTATTAAAATCTGTTGTAAAAGTAGCCCCTGCTCTTATTCCTGCTATATCTCCTTGGTATATTGGGGCTAGACTGGCTCTTAGTATAGCAGATCTTAGTGGTAAAATTATGAAAATGACTACTGGAAGTGATAATTCTATTGCTTCTTGGTTAGAGGGGATAAATGCTACTTTTACAGAATCTACTTCTGATTGGGCTAAAGGTTCTCAAGAATATGGAATTGAAGGACATCCTTGGTCTTTAGAAAACTTAATGAATCTCGGAGCCGATGTATTTACACAACTTGCAGAACAACGTTGGGTATTTAAATATGGTTCTGCTTTAACTTCTGGAAAACTTGGATATAGTAAGGAAGCTCAAGAAGCATTTAAAAAAGAAAAAATGCAAGAATGGATGTCTAAAATTGGAAAAGAAGGCAAGTTAGTTGGAGATAATACTACTATGGATATGTTAATGTCTTCTTCTTTAGAGGCTCAATCTATGTTAGAAAACAAGATTAAATCTTCTTAGAAATTAGGAGAGTACCTTTCTAAATTATATATGACAGGAATTGTAGCTGCTGATTCTTATTCAGAAGCTAAAGAATCTGGTTTAAATGATGTTGAAGCTTCTTTATTTACTTTAGTTTATGCTTTAGGAGAATATGGAATTCTTAATACTGGATTAGGAGAACACATTCTTCCTGAATTAAGAGCTGAAAGAAGAAGAACAGAAAACATGTTAAAAGCGTTGGCACAAGCACCAGAAAGACAAACTAAAGATACTAGAAAATGGTATAAAAAAATAATGGATACCGCTAAAAATGCTGCTTCTAGAGATTCTAATGATGCTATAGTTGCTGCTAGTTTAAAAGCAGGAAAAGATACACTAGCTACTGCTCAAATAGTAGGAGTTAATGCTTTAGGAGAAGGTTTAGAAGAAGTTTCTGAAGAATTTTGGTTAGATTTAGCTAAAAGTTTGTATAACGGAGCTTCTAAATTAGGATTAACTGCTACTAATCAAACAATGGAAGCTTTTGATGATGGAGATTTAGCTAAGTTAGCTAGTCGATATGCACTTAATTTTACTGGAGGTGTTATTGGTGGAGGAGTTGCTATTGGACTTCCCGGGTTTACTGGAGGAATTAAAGATATGTTGGGTACTGATATGTCTAGAAAAGAGGCATATTAGGAATTAGTTGCTTTAGTAAGAAACGGAAAGAAAGAAGAACTTTTTAAAACCATCGATAAACTTGAAATTGCTGATTCTAATTTAGCAGCTTCTCACGAAGGACAAGGAACTGATAATGATAATTTAAATAAAGCTAACAAAGATCTTCTTAAAGGAATGGTTAATATGGTAGATGATTTATTAAATACTAATGGAGTATCTATTGACGATTCTAGTATTTTGAAACATTTATCAGAACCTGCTAGAGGTTTAGCTAAATTTCAAGCTCTATTAGGTAATGATGAAAGAGAGGGTTCCACTATTTTGGCTTCTTATGTTCAAAGATTTAATACTTTATCTACAGAAATAGTAGATACAAATGCTAAAATAAAAGCTTTAGAAGAAAAAAATGGAGACAAGGCTCCTAATCTTACTTCTGATGAACAAACTGAATTGGGAAATTTAAAAGTCAAATTAGCCAATTTGCAAAAAATGAGAGATAATTATCTCAATGGAGAAATGGCTAAAAATGTTCTTCCTAAAGTACTATTTGAACTGGCTCCGTCTATTTCTACTCCTTACATAGCTACTAATTTTAAAGATTATGTAGAGAAAGTAGAACATAGAGTTTTAACTGAAATACCTGAAGATAGATTAAAATAGTTAAAAGAAGAATGGGAAGATTATAAATCTGGAGGAGCTTATGCTGATGATTTTCAACAAGTTTATGGATTTTTCAAATTAATTAATGAAAGATTCTCTGACAAACTTGGATAGTTTGATTTACAATATTTTAGAAATCCTACTGATTATCAACAACTACTTGGAAATTTATTTATGACTTCTGAAGATTAGTTGTTTAAGCAAGAAACTCCAGAAGATATTCAAGGAGAAGCTACAAGTTTCTTTAAATAGGATGCTATTGCTGATAATCCAACGGTTCAAAGAAATATTTCTGCCCTTACTCAATTAATACAATTTTTACCTAATGATGTTTATAAATAGGAAATAAATATATTAAGAATGATTCCAAAAACTCTTGAACAATTAAAAGAAAGAGTTGGAGAAGAAAAATTTAACAATGCTTATATTCCTTATTTATAGGAAGCTGCTAAAGATTTTAATATTAATGGAGGAGTATTTGATCCTAATGCTGAAAACGCTGATGCAACGATGGTTAAGATTAGAGATAGAGCATTAAGAGAATTAGCGTTTAATGTATTAACTAATCCAGAAAATTCTGACAATATTAAACAAGCTCTTAATAGTATTCCTTATATGAATCAAACTGTTAAAGATTTTCTCATATCAAATGGAGGATTCTTTGCAGAATTTATGAATAAAACTGGAGATAATTAGGATTTATTAGAAGTATTTGATGATGATGACTTTGATCCTGAATATTAGAGAATAGTAGGTTTACAAAAAGAATTTAAGGATATTATAAAAAATAAACAAAATTCTCCAATAGATGAATTAGCTGATTAGTTTCAATTAGCTATTGGAGATAACTCGATGCCTATTTCAGAAATATTAAAAACTCTAGATGCACAAGCTAAACAACTTGCTAATAAAAGAAGGATTGAAACTTTTGGATATGAGGATAATATTTAGAAATAGATAAATCATGCTTTACAAGTAGTATAGCTATTATCAAGTCATATACTTGCTTCAAGAAAAGACGGAGCAAAATTAGGAAATCTTTTTGGGTATAATTCTACATTAAATTAGTTAAATCCAGATACTAAATTAATAGAAATTGATAAAGAAGTTGCTGATACTTTAATGCAAGATTTAGCTAAATTAAATCAAAGAATTCTTACTTTTGCTAATTTGTTTAATGTTAATTCTGGATAGAAACTAGTAGAACAAAAGAAAATAAAATCAAGAATAGATTTTAATTTTATAAAGAAAACTAAAGATTTAATTGGAATTTTACCCGACGATTGGGTAGGAAAGGAAGAATTAAATTCTGCAATTAATAATGCTACTATATTTACAGATTTAAGTGGGCAAACTGAAGAAGCTAGATATAATATTGATTAGGACAAAAGAAAAGCTTTATAGAAAGAATCTATTTTAGTACAAGATGCTATATATGATTTTTTTAATAAAAATAAAGATAAAGATTTTCAGTCTTTATTTGATAAGTTAATATTATTACCTTCTTCTACTGAAGAATCTAAATCAGCAAATGGAACTATTATTGATAATAATTTAAATGATTTTGATGATAGAACATTTGTTGGAATATTGGCTTCAGCAGCTGCTGTTAAAGCTTCTGATTTTTATACTTTATTTAAAGACTCTATAGATCCAAAATATGCTCCTATTCCTGGACAAGAACTTGCAACAAGAATGGCTTTCTCATTTTTAATGAATTAGCCATTATTTGAAAAATTCGGAAAAGCTTACAATGATAAAATATTAAAAGAATTAAGTGGAGTTAATGCTGAATTTTATAGAGAACATTATGGGAAATATGTTTCTCCTGAATCTAAACTTGATAATTCTTATGCTTTATAGTTTATGCACACCTTCTTGGTTGAAGGAATTCCTGGTGCTGGTAAATCCACAGGATTCTATAAAGTACTTTTAAATATGTTAAATAAGTTTAAACCAGAGTTACTTAAGAAAGTTTGGATTGTGCACACCGACGCTGATAAAGCATTAAATTTGGGCAAAGAATTAGGTTTAAAGGAAGAAAACATAGTAGCTCATAGTAAAAAATCTTATTTATAGAGTATATACCCAGGCTATACTGAACCTAAAGTTAAAAATGGAGTTATTCAATAGAGTAAAGATGATTTGGTAGAAGATGCTGAAAGTGGAATTAGTTCATTTAAAGATGTTGAAATTAAACAGGATTTGGATGCTCCTAGTTTAGTAATATTTGATGAATCTACTAGATTTTCACAATAGGAATTTTTAGTATCAGAAAAATTCCAAGGAGAGTATGGTGTTAATGGTATAGCTACTGGAGATTATGATTAGATAGGAGCTGTAGGTCAAGTTTAGTTAGGTGAAAATACTAAATTAGTACTAAATACTTTCCAAGATAACTTTTTCCATAGCCCTAAATTGGGAACTTCTATGAGAACTGAAAATAAAATTAAAGATAAAAATATTACTTCTCTTAGAAGTTAGAAATCTAATATTATTAAAGAATTAAGAGTAGGTTCTCCAGAAATTTCAAGAGTTAATCTTGAATATTATTAGGATAATACTGGATTATATGGAGAAAAAATTGTTAATCCAGATGATAATCTTGATGAAATTATTGGATTAATGTTAGATACTCTAAAGGATGGAGAAAAAGTGGTTCTTATATCTGATAATCCAGATTCTGATTTATATAAAAGACTATAGGATATAAATGAAAAGGATGAAAAATATAAAGGAAAAATAGAATTTCAATCTTCTGGTGCTGCACAAGGTAGTGAATCTCAATATTATATTGTAGACCTTAATCCTATAGATATAGGTAAAGTAACTTCAGAAAATGATGGAAACCATGAAATATTTGTAAATACTTTTTACACTGCTATATCTCGTTCCAAACAGGGTACTTTAATTATTAGAAATAGAAATATTGAACGAATTACTACTAATAGTGCTACTAAAGAATTAATAAAAAGTCCTTTATCTGCAGATTCTATTAAACAATATGGAACAGAATTTGTAGAATCTTTATCCGATATTAATGGAGATATAAATAATATTAATTATGTTGATATTAGAAATAAATCTAGAAAAGCTCCTGTAAAAAGAACTACTTCTGAAGAAAATCCAGAAGGGGATATTGCTCCTACAGACAAAGATGCTGCTAAAATGAATCATAGAAAATATCCAATAACAAATGGAGATCCTAAAGTATTTAATATATTAACTCATAGTATGCCAGTTAGTGAAACTGGATTTACTAAAGATGCTAGAGGAAATTATGTAGTTAGTGATCCAATAGCATACCCACAAAGAATAGATGGATTAAATGGTATTACTAAACTTTCGTCTATGACTATAGAAAAAGATGGAAAATCTGAGCCTATTACATCTATTCCAAAAACTTTAGGACTTAAATCTGACGGAACTCTTAATAATTAGACAGAAGCTCTTAATAGATTAAATGCTGTTACACAAGCTGGACTTTATTTTGATGATAAAGAAAAAATTAAATAGACAGTTATTAACGAATTAGGATTAAATCTTTCCCCTGATGAAATCGGAATTGATTTTCTATTTGAAATAACTAATACAAATGAAGATTATGTAGAATAGAGAGAAAATAATTCTAAAAAGGATAAAAAGTGGTATAATAGACTTTTTAAGAGTTTAAAAGAAAAGCTTATTGGAGTTCATAGAGGCCCTAGCACTACATCTGATATAGAAGATGCAAGTTAGAATAAGTATTTTTCATTAAATGTTCATAGGATAGTAGACGGTAAAAAAGTTAATTTCTTAACAGTTCCTCTTGCTATATTCACTTCTCCATTGACAATGCTAAATACAGAAGATTTTGCTGCATTAAATTCTGTATTTAAAAATCAAGCAGGTAAAAATATGGAAGTAATGAAGGATTTACTTAAAAATGATTCTTCTGTTAAATCTCTTCCAAATGCAGATAAACTATTAAAAGCACTTGAAATATATACTTACAAAAGCAGTAATGGTGATGTGGTAGTATATATGCCAGACGATTGGACATTAGCTGGAGCTTCTAAAGCTATTACTGGACCAACTATTACAGTAAGTAAGCTTAAAGGATATGATTATATTTTTACTGACAAATTCCAGTATAATGGAGAATATGTTGAATTAAAAGATATTGACTAGTCTGTTCATCATCTTTCAAAGGATGTTTATTATGCTCCAGAGGATGTATTAAATGCTAAAGGAGAAGTAGTAATAAGAAAAGGACACCGTTTTGTATTGGCATCTGATTATCATAATTATAATAATGATACTGATATGTTTGCTGATTTTGAAAGAAGTGAATTAAGTGGAAAACCTCAAGGCTTAGTATCTGTAATTTATGTAAGTGCTCCGAAAGTTAGTATTTAGGATTTCTTTAGAAATTTTGCTTTAAAATATAAAGGAGCAACTAGAGGTGAAGATAAAATAGATACTAATATAGGTAATGAATTTTCAGAATTTAGAATAGCCGAATTTATAACTAAGAACGGTTCTGCTTTTGATTAGTACATGAAAGAATTAACTAAAAATACTTCTGATAAAATATCAATGTTAGCTAGATGGGAAATATTTAAAAATATTGTAACATCTATAACTTCTGATATGGAAAAAATGACTCCAGAAGAAAGAGTTAATTTATTTAAAAAATCTACTAAATTTGCAGATAGTAAATATATTGATTTAATAACTACAGATGGGTCTGATAGTGTTAAACGTATTATTAATGCTCTTAGAGAAAATTATGCTAAAGGAGATCAGTCTCTTAAAAATTTCATTTCTAACTAGTTATTATATTTTGTAATTAAAAATAATCAAGGATTAGCTGATGAAATTAGATGGACATCTGATGGTAAATTAGATATATCTGAAAATGTCGAATCTAATATAAATAAAGTAATAGAATCTCTTGATGATTCTTGGAAAGAAGGAGTATTTACTTAGTTAGAATCTAGAGGTGAAGGAAATGAATTAAATATTGGGGAAAATACTTATATTCCTATTAAATCTACTAATTATATATCCGATACAGAATCTATAAAAGAAGGTAATAGAGCTATTAGAATTAATGGTAAACTTGATACTACTATGCATGTTATTGATGCTAATCCTATCATGGATCATATATTAGCAACTATTAATAATGATAGTAAAAAAGGAATGTAGAGAGATTGGTATATTGCTGATTCTAGAAAAGCTCCTACAACTATTCCAAAAGATCCTATATTAGAAGAATTAAAATCTAGAAATTATACAGGAATGAGTATTGAACTTATTATGAAAACACATCCTGATGAATTTAAGGATAAAAATGTAACACAAGAAGATATTCTTTTGGAAGTCTTAAATAAGATAGGATATGGTATATTATTTACAGATTCCGAAACTAGAATTGTTCCACTACCTCCCGGAATTACTCAAAAATGGCCTAGTAATATATTTAAAAAAGACAACCAATTTTACTTAGTTATTCCTGGAGATGATTTTGTAAATCATTAGAAATTAGTAGCCACAGATTTAAGTACAGAATTAAAAAGATTTGGTGCAACTTTTGTTAAAAATTTTGATACTCTTGAATTAAATGATAGATTAATTCCAGATTAGATGTTTTATCAAGAAGCTGTAGATTATGTTAAAAAATAGGAAGAAGGAGATAAATTATATGATGATATTGACAAATTATTAGATTCTATTAAATTTGAATCTCCAGAAGAATCTTAGGCTTTTTTAGAAGCTATAAAACCTTATTTAAATGAAAGTTTATAGTTAGAAGAATTTTCTGATTTTATTGATTTAATGTAGGGTATGATTGAATTTCCAACAGATGAAGATTTTGAAATAACTAATATATTTAAGACTATTCCAGAAGAAGGAATAATGAAAACACTTTATAATTCCTTAAATAAATTAAGAGAAGATGCAAAGAAAAATATAGATCCTTTAACAGGAGAATCTTATATAGATAATAGTTGTCCTAGTGGTGCTCCATTTTAAAATATATATGTAATATGAGTTGTATAGACGTAGGTTAGGTTAATAAAATAAAAAATTAGATGAAGAATAAAGATTTGGTCGGAGTAAAAGATACTCTGACCAAACTTCTTACTGAATATAATATAGATTCTATTTTACAAATTTGTAAAAAAGTTACTTTATTTCCAAAAGCAAATAATGAAGCATATAATTTCTTATCAAACCCGAATAAAGTAAGAGAA
>Ga0326512_10001992_pt1 | contig 15313 bp, 15 predicted proteins | sample 1_2617_0518_D_FD_203652 | JGI IMG/M metagenome (GOLD analysis project Ga0326512, IMG submission 203652) | Bovine rumen microbial communities from UC Davis, California, United States - 1_2617_0518 | ecosystem: Host-associated > Mammals > Digestive system > Stomach > Rumen | place: USA... | reverse complement strand
CAGAGATAAAATTTGTCAGCAGAATGTCAACAACTGTCTTTCTGAAAGACGCTGAAAGATCGGCTGTCGGCAGCGTCTCTCCCCTTTGTGCAGCATTATGTATCAGATTAATTACGGCAGTTTTCAGACCAGAAAAACTGAAATCATATGGATTGCCGCTTAGCTTGGGACGGGGCAGCTTAAAAGCATCGGGGTCGCCGCTTTGAGCCGCTTTATCAAGATAGATCCCTCCCGGATAGGGCATACCCATAGTTCTTGCAGCCTTGTCAAATGCTTCTCCGGCAGCGTCATCCCTTGTTTTTCCTATGACCGTCATTTCTGTATAATCTCTGACCTCAACGATATGACTGTGACCGCCAGATACGACAAGACAAAGAAAAGGAGGTTTCAGATCCTTATGTTCAAGATAATTTGCCGCAATATGACCTCTCAGATGATGAACCGGTATAAGCGGCAGCCCGCTTGACAGTGAAAGCCCTTTTGCAAAATTAACGCCGACAAGCAAAGCGCCTATAAGTCCGGGCGCATAGGTCACTGCAAGTGCATCAAGATCATCAAGCTTCATTTCTGCCTGAGAAAGAGCTTCCTTAACAACTCCGTTTATTGATTCGCAGTGACGGCGGGAGGCTATTTCGGGAACGACTCCACCGTATAGCTTATGCTCCTCGACCTGAGTCGCTATTACGGAGGAAATAATCTTTCTGCCGTCCTCTATAACTGCCGCTGCTGTTTCATCGCAGGAGCTTTCTATCGCCAGTATTTTCATTTTTACACCTTCCGCTATATATTTATCTTATCACAAGTGAGAATAAGCGCATCCTCAACAGGATCACGATAAAAATTCTTTCTTAGTCCTACTTCCTCAAAGCCCATTGAATTATATAAAGCAATTGCCGCTGTATTTGAAGGGCGCACTTCAAGGGAAACAGACCCTGCGCCTTCATTATGCGCCATTCTGAATGTTGTTTCCAGCAAAGCTCTTCCGATGCCCTTTCTTCTGTAATCGGGAAAAACTGCTATATCTGAAATATAACAGCTTTCACAGACAACACATGATCCCATGTAACCCAATATTTCGTCTTTATCATTTACAGCAGTAAAGAAATGAGCAATGTGGTTATCAAGCTCTTCCTCAAGATTATTTTCAGTCCAGGGCTGGGAGAAGCATATTTTTTCAAGCTCGGCTATCTTCGGTATATGTTCTTTGATCATTGGTATTATTCTGATATTTTCCATCTGCCGCACCTATACCTTATATCTTGATAAAAGATATTTACAGAATTCATCAATTGCATTTTCAATTGATTTCCGACATCTTCTGTATGTTACCAGATCCGAACCGTAAGGATCCGGTATTCCTCCGCCCAGAACATATATCTTTTCCCCGGGGACGCCGATCGAACGCAGAGTCATTGCATGATCCTGCGTCATAACGACATATATATCGGTGATATCAATATCATGCTCCCTTATTATTCTCGGCTTATGAAAGCTGATATCAATATTTATTTCATTGCATACTGTAACTGCATTCGGTGATACATGGGTATCATCGCAGAATCCTAAAGCTGCGCTGCTGAAAATACTTTCTATACCCAGTTCTGCTGATCTTTTTGCATATATAGCCTTTGCCATAGGACTGCGGCAGGTATTTCCTGTACATATAAACAATATATGCAGCATATTTTATTCCCCCTTGGAATGATGAACGGATAATTCCGTAAGTTAAGATAAAGCACTTATTAAAGATATCATTATGTTTTTGCTTCGTACCATGTTTTTCCTATCCCGGCATCTGCAATAAGCGGAACTGACAGGTTTACTGCATTCTGCATTTCCTCGCTCAGGATGGCAGCCGCTTTTTCTGCTTCATTTTCAGGTGCTTCGACAATAAGTTCATCGTGTACCTGAAGTATAAGGCGGGACAGCATTTTTTCGTTTTTAAGTCTGTTATATACCTTTATCATTGCAATTTTAATAATATCGGCGGCAGTTCCCTGAATGGGCATATTCCTTGCCACTCTTTCCCCGAATGCTCTCAGATTATGATTTGAGGCGGCAAGCTCAGGAAGATATCTTCTTCTGCCGAACATTGTCGTTACATATCCGTCAGATTTTGCCTGTTCAACGGTATGTTTCATATAATGGTCGATACCGCTGTATAATTTCAGATAATCCTTTATATAGGTGTCGGCTTCCTTTCGGGTAACGCCTATATCCTTTGAAAGGGAAAATGCGCCTATTCCGTAAACAATACCGAAATTGACAGCCTTTGCACGGCTTCTGAGTGAAGGGCTTATCATTTCTTCCGGCAGATCAAATACCTTTGCAGCTGTTGAAGTGTGTATATCCTTGTTTTCTTTGAATGCCTCTATCATATTGGTATCATTGGATATTGAGGCTAAAACACGAAGTTCGATCTGTGAGTAGTCGGCATCGACAAGTAAATATCCGTCCTTTGCCGTAAAGAATTTACGCAGCTCCCTGCCTCTTTTTGTTTTTACGGGAATATTCTGGAGATTAGGTTCAGTCGAGCTTATTCTGCCCGTTCTTGTTTCTGTCTGATTAAAGCTTGAATGTATCCTTCCGTCCGGATGTATTACCTTCAGCAGTCCGTCGCAGTATGTCGATTTAAGCTTTGTAAGAGTTCTGTATTCAAGTATATCATTTATAACGGGATGGACGTTTCTCAATTCTTCAAGAACCTCGGCATTTGTGGAATAACCGCTTTTTGTTTTCTTCTTTGCAGGCAGCATAAGCTTTTCAAAAAGCGCAGTGCCGAGCTGCTTAGGAGAATTGATATTGAATTCATAGCCGACCTGATCGCATATGCTTTTTCTCAGCCTTTCAATATCTTCATTCATGCTTTCGCCGTATTCATATATTCCCTGTCTGTCAACAGCGAATCCGATATTTTCCATAGAGGCAAGAACCTCTGCAAAGGGCAGCTCTATTTCAGTCAGCAGCTTCATCTGCTGTTTATCTTCAAGTTCTGCTGTAAGCTTATCGGCAAGCGGGATAAAGCTTTCCATTCCGTTTGCATTATCAGTTTTGAACGGACTTATGCCGTATTCACCAAAAAGCCTTTCAAGCTTATAATCGGGCGCATTGGGATTGAGCAAGTATGCTGCAAGCATGGTATCGAAAACAAGACCTTCAAATCTGTATCCGCAATTATCGGCTGCGGCAAAAACAGGCTTGCAGTTGTGTGTACGCTTTTTAATGCTGCCGTCTTTAAGAAAGCTTTCAGTGAAGCTTATAAAATCAGGCGTCAATGAATTTGCGCTGTAAACATTTTTTCCGTCACAGATAATAAGCTCTGTGATATCTTCTCCGTCAGTTTCATACAGGAAATCAACAGTTTTATTTTTTAACTGCTCATATATTTCCATAAGCGGCATATCATTTACAGTGACTAAAGCCCTGTCGTTTTTTTCAGTCATTCCGGCGGCGGCAGATGCTGCAATATCCTTTCCGCTAAGTCCCCATTTTTCCATAAGAGAGAAAAGCTCATATTTAGCCATCAGACCCGCAGCCTTTGACTTATCGCAGATTGAAGGAACATATCCGCTTATATCCGTATCTACAGGCGCCTGAGTATTGATAGTGCCGAGCATATAACTAAGATAGGCGCTGTCCTTTCCGGCAATAAGCTTATTGCGGATACCCGGCTTGACGTCGATAGTATCTATATTATTGTATATATTATCAAGGCTTTCAAATCTTGTAATAAGATCCTTTGCACCCTTTTCTCCTATTCCGGGAACGCCGGGGATACAGTCAGATGTATCGCCCTGTATAGCCTTTATATCAATAAGCTGTTTTGGGCTTACTCCGTAAACCTCCATGATCTTATCCTCATCATAGAGAGTTACCTCAGGTTTACCGAATTTTGTTGCGGCTATACGAACGCTTACTGTCGGGGATACAAGCTGAAGGCTGTCACGGTCGCCTGTTGCTATTATACATTCATAGCCTTCATCTGTGCATTTTTTTGCAAGCGTTCCTAAAATGTCATCCGCTTCAAAGCCCTCGCAGGTGACAATACGAAATCCTAAAGCTGACAGAATATCTTTAAGCGGCTGCATCTGTCCGGAAAGTTCATCAGGCATACCCTTGCGGTTTGATTTATAGCCGTCATATGCCTTATGCCTGAATGTAGGAGCTTTAAGATCAAATGCAACAGCAACTGCGTCGGGACTGCTTTCATCAAGCAGCTTACGCAGGGTAGTAAGAAAGCCATATATAGCGTTTGTATAATGACCGTCCTTTGTTGAAAGAAGCTTTATTCCATAATACGCTCTGTTAAGTATACTGTTTCCGTCCAGTACAAGCAGTTTCATATTGTAACCTCTTTTCAGAAATAAGTTTACCGTTTTTTGCTGACAAAAAGTGCTATCCAAATAAAAACACTTATAATAAGCAGCACAACAGAAATAACGACAGCAGCGCCTGTACCGAATAATCCGAAGGATGAAATGAAACCCAGAATAACAGACAGGGCAGGCAATACTATCAGAATAATTTTTTTGGATTTAGTGATACTGTTTTCGGTCAGCCTTATCATAACAGCAAGAGATATGACCATACAGATCAGTGAAAAAACTCCGGCTGTGAAAAAAACAGCAAGCGCAAATAAAAAATTACCCATTTATTCAGTCCTCGGATGATGAACGTATACAATCCATTATACCAACGTTTTTGCCGTGTCTTTTATATACCCTCGGAACTCTTTTTCCGACAAGGCATACAAGCTCATAATTTATAGTACCCGTCATTTGTGCGATATCGTCAAAGGAAATCGTATTATCCGTACCGTCACCGATAACGGTCACTTCATCACCTGTTTTTACATCTTCTATATCTGTAACATCTATCATTACCTGATCCATGCATACTCTGCCGATCACGGGGGCTTTCTTCCCTCTTACAGTCATATATGCCCTTCCGGAAAGACTTCTTGAATAGCCGTCGGCATATCCTATCGGAACTGTTGCTATTTTGGTAGGCTTATCGGTAACAAATGTTCCTCCATAGCTTACAGCTGTACCCGGTTCAACTGTCTTGATAAGCGCAATAACGCTTTTTATCTGCATAGCCGGTTTAAGATCAAGCTTTCCGGCAAGCTTTGAGGACGGTGAAAGACCGTAAAGAATGATACCTGCCCTTACGCAGTCAAACCTTGCCTGTTCATAATCTATAATAGCCCCGCTGTTGGAGCAGTGTACAGTTTCAAATCTTATGCCGTCATTTTCAAGCTTATAAACAGCATCGGAAAAACATTCAAACTGATGAAGTGTAGCGTCTTTTCCCTCTTCTGCCTCATCTGATACGGCAAAATGCGTAAATATCCCGCATACATTGATTCCGGGGAGGGAGCATACCTGTTTTATATCATCAAGAGAATTTTTATCTCTTTCTATATTCTGATACATAAAGCCTATACGGCTCATACCCGTATCTAATTTTATATGTGCTTTGACGGTAACATTATCAGCAGCGGCATTTTCCGAAAGCTGTTTTGCATAATCGGTCGAAAGCACAGCCTGGGTTATATCATTATCGGCAAGCTCCTTTGCCATTTCAGCAGGAGTGAATCCGAGTATAAGTATAGGCTTTGTTATACCGCTTTCTCTTAACTGGAGAGCTTCTTCTATGTTTGATACAGCAAAGCGGTCAGCGCCGAGCTTTTCATAATACTGACCAAGGAAAACAGCGCCGTGACCGTAGCCGTCTGCCTTTATCACGCACATTATTTCCGTATCATTGCCGACTTTTTTTCTTATTTCCTTAAAATTATGTCTTATAGCGTCAATATCAACTTCAGCCCATGTTCTTCTCAGAAAATCGATCATAAATAAAGCCTCACATTATTCTGGATTATTTCTATACCTTATATTGTACTCCATAACCCCTTCAATGTCAATGATTTACCTATTAGCAGCGTGAAAATCAGAATTATGATCTTACATCTTAAAACCTGAATTCATGAGATACCTGTACAATTTCTTCTGTATCTGTAGTTTTATTTACAGATCGCCGCCTGATTGTAGCTTTAGCAACAAAACAGCCAATTATTGAATATTGTTAAATCCTGCAAAAAATGATATTCTATAATCACAGCGAGGGACAAAACAAAAACCTCACAGAAAATAAAAAAACAAAAGTAAAAAAAATAAAGGAGTTAATCAAAATGAAAAAGACAGTTACAAGAAAGATTTTTGCAGGTATTATGGCAGCAGTTTGTTCAGTATCAGCTATGTCAGCAGTTACAGCAATGACAGTAAGCGCAGCTTCACAGTCAGTATCCGTTTCATCAGTAAGCCGTCAGGTCGCTGTTGTAAACCTCAAGGGCGAGGACTGGAACTACAGTGCAGACAGCCTTTGCGCTAAGATCACCTGTGATTATAACTGGTCAACCTGCAATTGCTGCTTCAAGGCATCAGGTGTTACGCCGGGTGTGACAAATGCAGTTCTTAAGGCAGAGGTAGAGGACGGCTACTGGCAGAATGTTCCGATGAAGTTTACAGTTGACAATAACCTCAATGTAAAGGGTCAGCAGAACGGAAGTGTATATTACACAGGCAAGAAAAAGTCACAGTCAGGCAGCCAGACTCAGCAGAGCCAGTCACAGCAGCAGGCAGCTCCGAAATATCAGTCATCAACAACGACTTATACAATGAAGGGCTGCAACTGGAATTACAGCGCAGACAGTCTTTGTGCAACTATAGGCTGTGATTTCAACTGGAATACATCTACCTGCAAATTCATTATCACAGCTTCAAAGCCAGGTGTAACAAACGCAGTTCTCAAGGCAAAGAGAACTGACGGCAAGTGGAACAACACACCTATCCGCTTCACTGTTGACAATAATCTCAACATCAGCTATCAGAAGACAGGCGATATGTTCGTAACAAATAACTGATATCGGTCTGAAAAAGCTTACAGGGTTGCCATTTGATATAAAAAGCCGCCGTTTATTCCATTAAGTTTACGGAATAAACGGCGGTAATTTTTATGCTTTAAGTTTCAACTTTTTAACATTGAATTGTTGAAAATGTTGAAAACATCAGATATGAATAAGAGTTTCAAGAACATCGGCAGCTGCCTTTGCCTCATCGCTTACAATGCTTTCGATCTTTCCGTCATCACAGGCTTTTGCGTTTTTCGGGTCTATCGGGAGCTGTGCAATGACTTTAAGATCAAATTCCTTTGCGACCTCGTCAATTTTGCTTTCACCGAAGGGATAATGCTTCTTTCCGCAGTCAGGACATACATAATAGCTCATATTCTCAACTACTCCGAGGATGGGAACATTCATAAGCTTTGCCATTTTTACAGCCTTGCCTACGATCATTGATACAAGATCCTGCGGTGAAGTTACAACTATTATTCCGTCAAGCGGAAGTGACTGATAAACCGTCAGCGGGACATCACCTGTTCCGGGAGGCATATCTACAAACATAAAGTCGATATCGCCCCATACAACATCAGACCAGAACTGCTTTACGGTGCCTGCAAGAATGGGTCCTCTCCATACAACGGGATCGGTGGCGTTCTCCAAAAGAAGGTTGATAGACATTACCTTAATGCCGCCCTCTGTGATTACAGGGTGTATGCCCTTTTCGCTGCCCATTGCCCTTTCGTTAAGACCGAAAGCCTTAGGTATGGACGGACCAGTTATATCAGCGTCAAGAATAGCTGTTTTATAGCCTTTTCTGCTGAACATAACGGACATGAGCGAGGTTACTATTGATTTGCCTACGCCGCCCTTGCCGCTGACTACGCCGATAACCTTGCGTACCCTGCTGAAATCGTTCAGACTTTCGTGCAGCTCTACAGTTACGCCGCCCTCTCTTGAGGAACAGTTTGCGCTGCAGGTACTACAGTCATGTGTACATTCCTCTGTTACTTCTTTTTCCTTTTGATTCTCTGCCATTATAAATGACCTCCTTGTTTTATTGACAGCCTTGCGGCTAAAATTATTTATTCATCAGTATCTTCTGTACCTTCATCATCTTCAGGTGTTTCCGTAGTTTCCGAAGTTTCTGCTGCTTCTGTAGTTTCTACAGTTTCTGCCGTTTCTTCTGCTTCATCGGTTTCCTCAGAGTCTGATTCATCGTCAACAGGTTCTTTTTCAGCTTCCTTTACAGATTTCTTAGCGCCTGACTTTGGTCTGTCAAGCTCATAGCCGCTGAGGAATGTGTAGGGGATCCCATATCCGAGAGCCACAGCCGCAATGCTGACAGTTTCAGGAACAGCCTGAAGATCAAGCGGGAAGGGAAGTCCTATAGCGCAAGCCGAAAGAATGATGTATAAAGCTGGAAGATCTATAAACAAAAGAGCTGCAAATGAAAAACGCTTTACCTGCTTGCCGTCGCCAACTCTTGTCGCATAAAACAGTATCAGACCGAATACGACATATACAAGAGATTTAAGCAAAAGTTTTACAGTGGAATCCATTCCGTTAGAATTTTCAATTATTCCCATAAAGAAATAGGAACAAATTACATAAGCAATTACAAGAAATGCCGAAAAAACAAGTCCCGAGACATCCTTTTTCATTTTCATAAAAATATCGCCTTTCCTTTATCTTAATTTTGCTGCAAGACACAGCCAGCCTTTTTCCTCATACTGTTCAAATACGGTCATATTTTCGGGCAGCGCATCCAGAACGTCCTGTAGTCTGCTGTCGATAATTCCGCTCATGATATAAACAGTATTTTTATCCATATGCTTTTCAATATCAGCCGAAAGCATTATTATTGCATCGGCAACGATATTTGCAGTGATAATATCAAAGGTACCTTCAACCTTATCGGCTAAATTTCCCTTTATACCCTTGTATCTGTCCTCAACATGATTAAGCTTTGCATTTTCCATTGAGGATTTTACCGCCATTTCGTCAATGTCGATACCAAGAGCGCTTTGTGCGCCAAGAAGAAGTCCGGCAACTGAAAGAATACCGCTGCCGCAGCCGACGTCAAGCATTCTTGAACCCGGATGCACAAATTTTTCAAGAGCTTCAAGACAAAGCCTTGTTGTTTCATGCGTACCCGTACCGAAGGCAAGACCCGGCTCTAAATTCAGAACGACCCTGTCCCCCGCTTCATAATCGTCACGCCATATAGGGCGGATAAGTATTTTTTCACCGACAGGGATGGGCTTGAAATACTTTCTCCAGCTTACAAGACAGCTTTCAACATCGCAGCTGCCCGAGCTTATCTCATAGGATATACCCTCAGCGCCAAGACGTTCACGGATAAATGAAACTGCCTCGGCGGGATTTTCCTCTGGGCTTATATAAATATGAATAATGCCGTGTTCCCTGTCCTTTTTAAGAAGCTCCTCATCTATCAGGTCGATATTGGCAATTTCCAGTACCTCCTGTTCAAGCTCGGAGTAATCCTCGATATAGATGCCGTAAGGCACTGTCATCTGGGCAATATTGCCTGCCGTTTCAATATCCTTTGAAGGAACAGTGACTGTTATTTCCGTCCAATCCATTTTCTTTTTCCTTTCTCATCCGTTTTTATTGCGGGAAGTCCAAGTTTTTTACCGGATTTTGATTTCTTTTTTTCGGAAACGTTTTTTTTCTTGTTTCCGCAATCATTGAAACTCATATTGAAAGCAAGTCCGTTTTTGATAGGTGAGATCAGAAAACCTGTAATAGTGCCGATTGCTGCCCCAAGGAAAAAACATAAACCTGCTATCAGGGCTATTGTTGACTTATTCATTTTATCCTCCTTCATTATAATAACAGTATGTTTATTATTATAATGCAAAACTGCCGCAAAAACAACTATAAATTTGTCTGTTTTATGATTTGAAGAACAATTTTATAAAAATATTACCTGAATCCGTGAAAGTCCGAAGAAAAAAAGTTTCGCCACCAGCGTGACGCTGGACTCTAAATGCGGGGTTCGCTACACTCCGTTTCGCCAGCGTGACGCTGGACTCATAACGCCCGGCGAGCCGCCGGAGCCGTAACGCAGGGTGCATGGGGGTGCGGGTGTCTGGTGTACTGTTCTTGCAGCGGTTATTATAATCTGTTGTCACATTGCGTCACGGCTGTACATATTTTTTTTTGTTTTGCTTGACTTTATATGTAAAGCAGTGATATAATCAGTTTACAATAGATTCAAATGTATTATGGGAAAGTTGCATTTGGATCAAATTTATTACACTTTATAAAAGCATTTTGGGAGGTATTATCTATGAAAATGCAAAAAAAATTGCTCAGAAAATCACTTTGTATAGCACTTGCTGCCGTTACACTTGGAGGCTTTGCTGCTGTTGCTGCTCCTGTATTAACAGATAGCGGAATTGTAGCTGAGGCTGCTTTTAGTACTAATCTTAATTATAAAGATTACAAGTATAAGATAGTAAATGATGACTATGCAGTAATAACAGAGTATGCAGGCAGGGATAAAAACCTTGTTATCCCCGAATCAATCCATGATTTCAAGATCATCGGTATTGCAGGCGGTGCTTTCACAGGCAATCAGGTTATCGAAACAGTTGAGATACCCGAAGGTGTAATGGAGATCGGAAACGGCGCATTTTATAAGTGCGACAATCTGGCTAGTGTAAGTATTCCTTCTACTGTAGAATATATCGGCTATAAGGCTTTTGCTGAAACTTCTCTGACTTCAGTTGAGATCCCTGAATCCGTAAAGAAAATCGGAGTATCAGCTTTCAACAGCTGTTATCTGCTTAGAGAGGCAACTATTAATGCAGAAGTTGATGAAATTCCTATGTTTGCATTCAATAACTGTGCATCACTTGAAAAAATAGATCTTCCGTATTCTGTTCAGAAGATCGGCTTCCAGGCTTTTGGTCATTGTTCAGCTCTTGAGTCTGTAGATATCCCTGAGGATGTTGTTTCGATCGGTGACAGAGCTTTTGTCGGATGTTCTTCACTTTCTGAGGTAAATCTTAATGATAATCTTCAGAGCATAGGTCTTGAGGCATTCTATAGCTGCTCAAAGCTTATGAGCGTTGAAGTACCGAAGAACGTTCAGAAGATCGGTCTTATGGCATTCGGTTACTCATATAACGGTGCAGTAAAGAAGTTTATCCCGCATCCTGATTTCAAAATGACTGTTTATTTGGACAGCGCAGGTCAGGCATATGCAGTAAAGAACGGTTTCCAGTTTGAAACTCTTTATGAGCCGCTCCAGAATGATTCCACCACAGAAAAGTCTGAGTATAATCTTGGTGAAGAAATTGTTATAAAAGGTGCTGCATCCGGCGGTACTGGTGAATATACTTACTCATATTACTTTAAGAGATCAGCTAACAAGAACTGGAAGCTTATCGGTGAGGAAAATACTACTGAAACAACTGCATCCTTTACTCCTAAAGCAGATGCTTTCTATGATGTAAAAGTAGTTGTTACCGATTCAAATGGTGAAAGTTCTGAATTGGAAATGTTTATTTGCCCCAATAAGAAGTTTATGGAGAACGATTCTTATCTTGCATCATCAAAGGTTGCTCTCGGCAAAAATGTAAAGATATATGGCAAAGCAAGGTGTTTCTATATAGCAGATGAAGGCGAGGAAATGCCCGAAGCAATGACATATACCTATTATTTCAGAAGATCAGGCAATACAGCATGGAAGATGATAGGTACGGAAGATACAAATAGTGATTCCGCAAGCTTCAAACCCTCAGCAGCAGGAACTTATGAAGTAAAGGTTGTTACAAAGTTCGGTACTCTTTCTGATGAAAAGATCCTTACTGCAACAGTTGAATAATATATTATAAAAACCATAATAAACTAAAAAACTGACCCTCCGTTTGTTTATTGCAGACGGAGGGTATTTTCTATGTGTTATTCATTGCTGTTTTGTGTGCTTTCGCTGAAGCCGATACTGTCTTTTATATCGCTGACAGCCTTGCTTAATTCACCGTTGTTTATACCGCTTTGTAAGCTTCCGGCAGCGCTGTTAAGCTCATTTCCGGCATTATCAAGACCGTTATGTATATCGCTTACAGTATCGCTTAATTCAGATGCTGCGCTGTTGAATTCACTTTGCAGATCCTGAGCCTCGCTCATAAGTCCTGTAAGATTCTTTGCAGCTTCATCCTGTGCTTCCTTATACTCATTGCAGGAGCAGAAAGTAAGGGCAGTTATGGCAGCCAGACCGATCAATATATATTTGATTGTTTTTTTCATTTTGTCACCTCCCTGTTACAAAGCCGTTCCGGAAAGCGCAGCACAGTAAAGATACCTGCTGCGCTCAGAATGACAATGTTATGATTATTTAAAATAATGATGCGGGATCAATATGCTCACCTCCGGCAAATGCCTCAAGATGGAGATGAGGCTCATCATTCTGCTCAGAAGGAATTGTTCCGATATAGCCTATCGTTTCCCCTGCCATGACATGAACTCCCTCTTCCACAACGGAAACATTTGTCATACCGCAGTAACTAAGCTCATGATCGCTGCTTTTGATGCAGATAATATTGCCAAGCAGCGGATCCTGTTTTATTTGGCTTACTATTCCGCTTTCAACGGCATGTACGGATGCGCCTTCCGCACCGCTGATATCAATGCCGTTATGAGTGCGCCAGTCCTTCATTGTTTCGGAATATACAGGCTTTTCGGGGCTGTAGGTTTTTATGATATCTCCCTTTGATATGGGCTTATAGGTTCTGCCTGATTCCTGTGAGGGTTTTTCGGACGGCTTTTCGTCTGATGACTGAGCCTTGCTTTCTTCTTTTTCAAAAGCAGAGCTTTCATCGGCTTTTTCGGGATAATCCTCTCCGCTTACCTCTTTTGCAGCTTCAAGAACAGAGCTTTCGGCTTTTGACGGCTGTTCGGCTTCGTCCGAAGCGGAATATTCCTCAACGCTGCCATAGGTATTCCACGCTGCTCCGGCAACAGCAGATATACAAAGAGCAAGAGAAATATAAAAAGCAATGTTTTTACCGGGCGATCTTCTGATATATTTTTCTTTTTTAAGATTGAACATTTCCGGCACCTCCGCTATTATTGTTTACGGAGAGCCTTTGTTTTATGCATTTTTTTCAGACTGTCTTTTCTGCGCTTCAAGCTTTGAAAATATGCAGCCGCAGAAATTCTGTCGGTAAAGTCCGTATTGATATGAAAGCTCCGTTGAACGCTTATATCCGCCCTTTTTTTTAAAATCAGAAAAAAGATATGAAACTCCGGTTTTTTCACTTATCTCTTTACCGATATTATTGAGAACGGCGCTGTCCTTCTGAGGTGATATTGTCAGAGTGGTTGTAAAAAAGTCAAGTCCGTATTCCTTTGCGGCAAGCGCAGATTCGTTAAGACGCATACGGTAACATTCAAGACAGCGTTTGCCTCTTTCCGGTTCGTTTTCAAGTCCCTTTGACATTTCATAAAATCTTTCTGGTTCATATTTTCCCTCAATGAATTTTACATCCGGACACATTTCACCGATAAGTCTTTTTTGTTCAGAAACTCTGTGTCTGTATTCGGATTCGGGGGAAATATTAGGGTTATAATAAAACAGTGTAATATCCATATGCTTTGTAAGATATTCAAGTACATAGCTGCTGCAAGGCGCACAGCAGCTGTGCAAAAGCAGTGTAGGTCTTTTCCCTGCTTTTGCAAATTCCTCAAGTGTCTTATCAAGAACGATCTGATAATTTACTTTTTGCATAAATACTCCTTTAACAAGCTATTTCTACAATGTCCTGCGGTGTATTTGCGATATATGCCGCACCTGATTCTTTAAGCTCGCTGACAGGACGGAAACCCCAGCTTACGCCTATGCTTGTGATACCTGCATTTGCTGCTGTCTGCATATCAATATTGCTGTCGCCAATGTATAGACAGTCCTCTGCCTTTACATCAAGTTCTTTAAGAATAGCAAATACTGAGGTCGGGTCGGGCTTTCTCGGAAATTCATCACGCTTTCCCATAACTTCCGCAAATTTTTTCCCCGGAAAAAGATCATTTACTATCTGTTTTGTAAAAATGTCGGGCTTGTTTGACAGTACACAAAAACGGATATTTCTTTTTGCAAGCTCATCAAGCATCTCTGGTATTCCGTCATAGGGTAATGTAAGATCTGTATTATGTTCATTATAGTATTCGCTGAAGTCAGCAAGGATCCTATTTTTGATATCGCTGTCAGTACCTTCGGGAACGACCATAGCTCTGTCGGCAAGAACTGAAATACCGTTTCCTACCATATAACGATATTTTTCCCTGTCGTGGGTTTCAAAGCCGTTCTTTTTAAGAGCATAGTTCATGGCATCCGCTAAATCGTAAAGCGAATTGATCAATGTGCCGTCAAGATCAAAAATGCAGAGTTTTGTCATTCTTCAGTTTCTCCTTTTTCCTCAGTTTTTTTTCTTCTTATGATAGCTGATGTCCTTTTCTTTCCTTCATTCAGTACGGGTCTGGATTCGGAGGCGGGAAGCTCAGGTGTATTTTTAACTCTGCTTCTCATATAAAGCATGATCCCGACAGCCGTCAATACAAGTATCAGCCCTATGATACAGAAAATTATTATATCCGCAATATTTGGCGCAGATACCACGAAACTGAGCTTTGCTTCTGTATTTGATATAGTAAAGCTGTATCTGCCGTTCTTATCAGGCTCACATTCGACCTTATCTTCACTGTCAATATATTGAAGAGTCAGGCTTTCCGCAAGCTCTCCGTCCGCAGGCTGAACTATGTAATTAACGGGTGTATCAATATTTTCTCCGACAAGCAGGGATGAAAGATCTACCGTATCGTCGATGATTTTCTTTGTCCGGAGAGTCATAAACGGTATTTCACTTTTTGAGGTGATAATATTTGCATCTCCGAAAATATCCGTCAGTTTTACATTTATTTCACTGTCAGAACCGCTGAAGCTTACTGTGCAGACAGAATTTCCGCCGTCAACGGTTTTTTGTGCGATTATTCCGAGCCGTTCAAAATATGATGCTGTATAATCTGTTGCCTCATAACCGTTCTTGGAAATGTCATAGATAAAGGCAATGGATTTACTGATATTATTATTGTCAAGAGGGGTTACACTTATATCAATTGATTCCGGAACATACTGTTTACCGTCATTTATCATCAGTGTAATAGACGGCGACTGGTTGTACAAAGCGACTATCTTTCCGGGATTATTTGTTTCAAGCAGGTTTGCTGCGCTTTCCCATTTCATATCAGAATAGATCCTGCATTCGTCAAGCTTTGAATTGTTTGAAAGAGAGTATGTATATTCAACAGGAACATCACTATTGTCCGGACCGACGTATCCCGAAAAATCAAGAGATTCACAATAGCTGTTCTGGAATGCGAGCGCAG
>Ga0326512_10001991_pt1 | contig 15317 bp, 18 predicted proteins | sample 1_2617_0518_D_FD_203652 | JGI IMG/M metagenome (GOLD analysis project Ga0326512, IMG submission 203652) | Bovine rumen microbial communities from UC Davis, California, United States - 1_2617_0518 | ecosystem: Host-associated > Mammals > Digestive system > Stomach > Rumen | place: USA... | reverse complement strand
AAATTATTAATTCGATAAAGCCTGCTTAAAATATTGACTTAAAAGGAGTGTTTAAAATGAAAGCTAAATCCAAAAAAGGCCTGACCGCCTCACAACTCCCCTCGGGCTCGTGGCGCTGCCGTGTCTACGATAACGCACTTAAAAAGCAGATATCTTTCACCGCCCCCACTGCCGATGAGGCAGTAATGCAGGCACAAAAATATAAACTGACCCACGAGTCAAAGCCTGCTGACGATATCACGCTCACTCTCGGCGAGTGCATTGATAGGTATATAGATAGTAAAACAAATATCCTCTCCCCCGTCACTGTCAGTAAATACCGTAATATCCGCCGTTCTCAGCTCTCGGATAGCTTTCTTGCCCTTAAACTCATTCGCCTGACTAATATTGACGCTCAGCAGGAAATAAACCGCCTGTCGGGCATTTACTCCCCCAAAACGGTTTATAACGCAAGCGGCCTGATCTCTGCGGTAGTTCGTACCTTCCGTCCCGAGTTTGCCTATCGTGTCACCCTGCCGCGCCGCGAAAAGAAAAAGAAAGCCCTCCCCACCCCCGATGAGGTGATAAAGGCTTTCAAAGATACCGATATGGAGCTTGTTGTGCTGCTGGGTCTTTGGCAGGGTTTCCGCGTTTCTGAGATACGAGGGCTTAAAAAGTCCGATTTTAAAAACGGCGTGCTGTCCGTTAACCGCGTTATAGTCACGGCCGACGGTAAGGCAATTGAGAAAGAGCTTGCAAAGACCGAGCAGTCAAAGCGCTCCCTTCAAGTGCCGCCCCCTATTCAGAAACTTGTCGATAAGGTGAGCGGCGAGTATATCACCACATTAAGCGGTGAAAGCATATATAAGCGCTTTAAACGTAAGATGATCCGCCTCGGCTACCCCGATGCCACCTTCCACGATCTTCGACACCTAAACGCCTCTGTCATGCTTATGCTCGGCATTCCGGATAAATACGCCATGGAGCGCGGCGGCTGGTCAAATACCGCCACCCTGAAAAACGTCTATCAGGAAACCTTCACCCCCGAGCGCGAGAAAGTCGATAATATAATAGATAACTATTTCTCCACCCTTTATTCCTCAAATTAGTCACAAAATTAGTCACGAAACACTCTCGCCCCTCCCTCAATCCCCATAAATAGGGCGTTTGTAAGCAACACCCAAAGGGGTTCGACTCCCCTTAGCTCCACCAAATAAAACCCCACGTATTTACGCCAAATCTGCGTATCTACGTGGGATTTTTTACTTTTTGATTTCCGTTTTATATCATAATTTCACTAAAAAATACGCCATTATGAATACAAATTAGACACGACATTAGTCACGGAATATCAAAGATAGATAATATGCCTTACTCCCTGTCCAGCCTCTTAGCCACATCTCTGATAGCCTCTCTTGAATGATAGTCAGGTGTGCGATCCATAGCCTCATACAGTCTGCTCGCCATCTCCTTGCGCTCGTCGCGGGAAAATCTGCCCATGGAATCACGCTTGTTTGAATATGGCTCATCATCGTAGCTGTCGCCGCGAGAATGTAATCTGTTGGCATCGTTTCTGTACTCAACGCCCGAGTAACGATAAGAGCTATCACCGTAACTATTGCCGCTGCGCTCCATAGCCTCATTCGTGAGAATGCTTTTTTTAAAGTGTGCCAAAAGATCACCGCGCTGTAAGTCGCTGTTGGATAAGCGTCCGCCGTTTGAAACCTTGCGCTCCATTTCGATAAGCTCGTCATCGATGTAATCTTTCATCTTATGCATTGTTTAACCCTCCTATTACCAAATTTGCGTTCTGTACCGCGATCGGTATTGAGCTTGTGTTCACGAGGGCAATGCTTGAGCATGAGCATATAAAAGGCACTGTCACTACTATTTCAGAGCCTACATTGTCAAGCGTGCCTGCGGCTGTAGGTGTCGAGATAGCCGTACTCGAGGGGTCTATAGCCCCGTCAATGGCTATTGCAAGGCTTATGCCTTCGGGTGCTGTCGGTACTGTTCCACCTTCGGGAACGCCTATATTTGCGTGAAAACCAACGAGGTAGTTTGTGTTTCTCCTCCAACACTGTAAAACGTTTTGCCTGAAAAAGCGATTTGCAAGCCTGAAAAGTCCGCTGTCATCTCTGTGATAAACAAGCCCTTTTACACACGGTACGGGTGTTTCCGTGAAAATCACGCTGCCGCCTGCGGGAATTACCTGTTCAGCGTTTGCGCTGTATTCAGCAGCCATGCCTTCACCCCCTTGCTAAAATCCGCCGTTGCAGCCGCAGCCGCAGTTAGCAGGCGTTAGCGGGTTGCATACGTTGTAAGTGCCAACGGGGCAGTTCTTCAAGCGGTTATATACGCCGTCGATCTCTGCCGCCTGCCCTGCAAGTATCTGCGCTGTCTGTGCAGTCTGCGATGCGTTGAGCTGACTCATATTGAGCTGCTGTCTGAGACTGTCATTCTCTCTCTTGTAGCCGTCAAGCTCGAGCGCACAAAGCTTGTCAAGAATTGCCTGTGTCTGTGCTGTATTGTTCGCTATTACATCTCTGATACCGTCCGAAATAGCCGCCCTGTCAGCGCAAGCCTCTGTCGCTACGGTGTACTTAAGATCGGCGGTAGCCGCCCTGTTCTCGCAGCAGCAGTTCTGTAGGCTCATTGCAAGAGTATTCATACCCTGTGTGCTTGCCGTCTGTGCAGCATACGATCTCTCGAGGTCAGCTATCTGATTTGTGTACATCTGCTGTGTAATGGCATTCTGCGCTGCTGCTATTCCCGAGTTGACCCCTGCAAAGCCGCCGCAAAGGCTTGTCTGTACGTTGCCAAAGCCGTTGCAAAGTGCCGTCTGTACATCGCCAAAACCGCTTGTTACGCTGCTCTGTAAACCGCTAAGGGCTGACTGTGTAGCTGCATGGTCAAAGCCGTTTGACACTACGTTGTTGGTGTTGTTGCCGCTTGCGAGTAACCACGGGAACATTCCGTCCATTCCCCACATTCCGCCGCCGAAACCGCCAAAGCCGCCCCAGCCGCCGCCGAACATAGCAAGGAAAATAAAAATTATAATCCAGCTTGCATCGCCGCTGAAAAGGCCGCCAAATCCGTTGTTGCCGTTGCTGTTGTAAGGTGCAACGGGCATTACGATGTTTTCATCCATTTTTAAATAATCTCCTTAAAATTTATTTGTCAGCCCTGCGCGCTGGGGCTTAACATCACTTCTGCTGCGGAAATAGCATACTTGCCATTTGCCGCGCCTTATTGTAATTGTCCTGCGACATCTGCCCCGAACTCATAAGGTGCTTGATTATCGCGTTAGGGTCATTTTGTATCTCCTTCGGTATGTTGAGCTTGCTGTTTGCCATAGCCTCCGCAGGATTTCTCATAAACTGCGTAAATAATGCCATTATGTTAGGTCCGCTCATATTTATGCCTCCTTTTTCACAGCAGTCTTTTTCTTCGCTGCCGTGCTTTCATTTGCCGCCTTGCTTTCTATTTGCTTTCTAAGGCCTGCTATTTGTCTTTTAAGTTCTTCATAGCCTGCCCTTAAGTTTTCTATGTCTTCCGTATGATCTCTTGCTTTTTCGGCCTCCTGCTCTGCCTCGACTGTTTCCTCCGTAATAAGAAACTTTCGAAACTCAAATTTGTCGAACATATTAAGCCCTACTGTCTTAATATATAAGTGCTTTCTTGCCTCATCGATAAATGTTACCGATGTACCCGGTGCGACCGGATATTCATAAGCCTCATTTTCGTCTTTTACAATGACAAATCCGCCGTTTTGTATCTGTCCTGCCTGCGGCTGAGGAGCTTGCATCTGCTGCCCCTGCATCATCTGTGGCATCTGCATATTCTGTAAGGCCTGCGCCTGCGCCATTCTTTGTTGCTGCGCCGCTTGTGCCTGCGCTAAAGCCTGCGCCTGCATATTCTGTGCGGTCATGTCAGGGCTTACCTGCTGCCCCGAATAACCAAATCCCTGATACGTTGCAGGAAAGTAACCTCCGTATTGCTGTGGCATATCATGGCCCCCTTATTTCTTTTCAAAATAGTATAGCGCCGCCTCCGAGCCGCTGCGCCAACTGTCATAATAATTCCCGTCTATCACTGCGACTGCGTGAGTGCCCGTGCAGACTACATAAACGCCTTTTGGGAACTCCTTTGTAAAGTCCTCTATCGTGTAGCAGTCGGCACACGAATTAGATAATATCTCGCGCTTAAATCCGTTCTTCTTAAGGTAAGCACCCCATACCGCATTGCTGCTCGGCATATCGTGCATCATATACCCCTGCAAGCAAAGCTCCACATAAGCGTCCTCCCACGTCATATCAAGCACTTTTGTAATGGCTCTCACAACGCAGTCGCCTACCGACTTTTCATCGGGGTTTGGGTTGTACTCTACAAACATAAAAAGCCCCCTTTATTGATTTAATTCTACCAATAAAGAGGACTTTTCAAAAGTAACTTTTCAGCCGTCTTTCAGCTATCTTTCGTGTTGTTTTAGTATTGCTTTTTTGCCTAAATAAATGCCTGCTTTTATGTGCATATAAAACAAAAAAAGGCTACCCCCGTATAAGGGTAGCCCTTTAATCATAAATTATCATATACCGTATACTCGTGCTTGTAAACAATCGCTTTTACCCGACTGACCGATAGATCATACTTCTCTGCCAACTGCTCGTAAGTTAACCCGTCAATAAACCTCGATTTAAGTAATGCTCTGTTCCTTGCCGCGTATCGTCCTACAATATAACTGTCTATAACTCGCTCGATGTTCTCGGCAGTTATCTTATTCGACTCAAAATCATACATTCTTAGGTCTCTTTTTAATCCGTCTTATAACCACCCTGCGCTTAACTCGCCTGCGGTTCTTCGGTCTTATCCTGACTATCCGTACTGTCTGCCCCATTGTAATCCACTCCGTTGCTGTCGCCTACTATATTAACGCCCTCCCCGTCCTGATCAATAGTTGTGCTTTCAATATCGGAAGTCACCACGAAATAGATAATTGAACCTATTATAAGCAATAAGATCACCGTGTAAGAGAATATCAGCCGCTTAACTGTCCTTTCGTGCCTTGCACTCTCTCGGTCAAGCAGATACTTCATAGTCTGCGCCGATATCATTTCATTCTCGGGTATATTTATCTCATCATTCATACCCCTGCACCTCCATTATTTCTTCAGTTCCGCCCCGAGCTTTTTAATAAAATTCTCCCCGGCAATGCCGTTCTGCTTGTACCCCCACTTTTTAAGTAGGAGGTTCACCGCCTTTTCCGTTCCCTCGCCAAACTTGTTGTCATTGTTCACACCCTGCGTTATTAACTTTTTAGCTTTGGCAAGGATAATGAGCTGTTTAAAAGCAAGCACACCAATAGTCGCCTGCCCTTTTTTATACCCCTTCTTATCAAGCACCTTTTCCGCAGGCTTTGCCGCCTCGGGATATCTCAACACCGCATTCCACGGGTAATTGTAATATCCGCGAGTATGTATCTCATACCCCGTCTGATCTCCTACCTTGCCGCCCATAATGCCGCCGTTCTCGTCAATGCTCGCCTGCGCAAGCTGAGTAGTGCTTATCATCATAGCCGTGTGATCTTGATGATTGAGCAGCACATCGCCTGCGATAAGCCCCTTGCCCGTTGCAAGGTTTATTTTGCTCGTCACGTCCTTAAAGCCGCAGGCGGTAAATGCGTTATACATATTCCCCGTGTAAGTCGCTCCCTTGTCCTTTACGGGTATGCCTGCCGCCTGATAAGCCGATATAACAAGCGATGAGCAGTCATAGTCGCTCCAGGTGTCGGGGTTTCCCCACCTGCTCACCTGCGAATACCCGTGCTTGCTGTCGGCGGCTATCTTCTTCATATAATCAACAGCTTTTTCAACTTTTGTCATCGTCTTTTCCTCCCTTTTCTTCAATTCCTTTTTGCAATTTCTTTATGCCTTTTATCAGGAATGCCGGCAACGGCACACCTATCTCGCCTAAGTTTTCAAGCACCGATATGCATTCGTTTATAAGTAACCATATCACCACGATAAGCCCTAAGTAATAGCTCATCTTGATATCAACGCCTACGCCTTTTAGACCCGAGTAGATCACCCAGTCCATAGTGGCTGCCACTACCACAACGCCCATATACCCGACTTTCTTCACTATTCCCCGAAAGCCGACTTTGCTTGACCACTCGCCGTTTATGTAAGCCTTGCTCATACCGCTGATATAGTCAACTATCATCATAATAAGCAGCAGCGCAAGCGGTATAAGTATCACCTTTGTGTAAGCCAACAGCCCCGCCGTCACCGCCGATAAAAAGGCTTTAAATGTTTTCTCGCTGTCCATTTTATCACTCCTCACGCAAAGCTAAGTGTCTTAGCTGTTATAGTCGGCGTTTCTAAAGTGCCCGCTTGCCAATTCCAGTAAAATTCATACAGCGTAATCCCGTCCGTGAACGCTACATCTATCGATGTTTTAGAAGATGCAGTCTTGACATTTATCATCGCTCTCAGATATTGCGTTGCAGATTGACTCGATAGCTTTAGAAATGCAAATTTAGGCTTTACATCAATTACAAAATATTTTGCGTACGCATCGATCGTGAAATCAGATGTATTCTGAATTGTAATCGCTGAGCCAGCATTATATGCATTGATATATAGGCAATCGGATATATCCTCAAACTTCTGCATCAACTCCACATTACTCATCGCATACGGAACAAAATCGCTGGTATCTTCCACGCTTGCATCGACAACCATAGGCTTGATGACAACATTGTCAAACGATGCATTAGCATCAACTACAAATCTGAACCATACATAGTCATAGTTGGTTATGTCTACAACATTGGATACAGCACTACCTCTTATATCATTAACAGTAATCCCAGTTATAGACATCGTGGTGTTCTTGGCAAGCTGAAACCGCATTGTGTTGGGCAGCCCAATGGCATAAAATTTTACCTTATTGCTGCTTATAGTTTTCTTACTTACTTGTGCATTCATTCCAAGCGATAAATCTGATATATTAGCAGCAATCAAAGTATTAGACGAGATGTTAGTTCCATTAATTGTAAAAGTTCCATCGCCATTAGCAGTAAAGGTCATGCCGTTAGAACTAACAGATTTCGATTTATCAGTTATGAGCAAATTTTTAACACCTTGATTAGTGTTGTAGTTAATCTGTGCTTGCTGTGCATCTAATGCTGCTTGTGCAGCGGTCGATATTGGCTTGTTGACGTCTGAAGTATTATTAACGTTGCCAAGACCTATATTTGCGGGCGTGAGATTTACATTGCCGGTGCGGTATGTACTCTCTGCATTACCCTTAACAGCTACGGCAGAAGGAATTGAAGGTTTGTTATCTAAATCGTTATAAGACCCCGAAAACGCCACCGGCTTAAGGTCACTCAGCCATTTTCTCAGCTTTCCGAAAAGTGTTTTAACGCTCTCTCCGCTTTCTAAGCTCTGGCGGCTTGATTCCTCCGTGAACTGTACGTTTACATCGCCGTCAATGTTTTTGTTTGCCATGCTATCACCCCTTAGCTGAGAGTACAGTTGATTATAAGCTTGTCTGTTGACTTAAGATAATCCGCCTCAATGTCAGATACTCGCCCCGCAAGTGCCGTGTCATCGTAGTTTTCAAGGCTTGCAAGCTTTGTTTTCTCGGCTGTTGTGTAATCGTTTGTGCTTAAGCCCTTGCCTGTCTCTTTCTGTACATATCCGTTAAGCAGTGCATCTATCTCGGTTTTGGTGTAATATCCCGTCAGGTCAATTGTTTTTCCGAAATGTTCCCACGCCGTTCCGGTCCAGTAATACTCATCAAGTTCCGATGCACTCTGTAAGCCTACCATGTATACGTCGCCTGTCTTGTTTCCACTTGCGGGTAAGTCCTGTACAGTGTCAACGCGCCCCTTTAAAGTCCATACGCTCGCAATTGCCGCGCTTATTGCCGTCTGTATTGCACTGTCCGTCTGCGCTGATGTATAGTAGTTTGTAAGTGCCGTCTGTATCGCTGTGTTTACATCGTCAATGTCAATGTCACCGCCGATATAAGGCAAGTTTGCGTATGTTTCAACACCGTCACCTATTTTTATCTTAGCGACTGTATCATTGCCGCTCGTGATAAAAGCAACGCACATAAAGCCTTTGGGTATTACCTTTGCTACCGCCTGCCACTGTGCCTCTGTTCTTGTGTCAAAATAAATTTCTGTTCCGTTAAGTGTTACCGTTGCCATGATTTATTCCTCCTTAAGCTTGACTTGTATAGCCTCTATTTCCTTGTAATCTCGCCCTACGCAAAAATAAGCACGTTCCTCGTCATCATATCGGTATGTAGCGTTTTCGTCTTTGGCTATATATAAGCACTCGCTATCCCCTATCGCAGGAAATTCATAGTGATTTGCAAATCTTAGCTCCTTGACGTATACTCTTTCTGATCTTCCTATCTTACCATATACCTTTTCCGAACCTCCTATACTCCCGCTGATTTTTCCCCTCGGTGTTATCTTCCCCGATATCCTATCCATTCTCATCATCCTTCCTGCTTATAGCCCTTGTTATCTTTATTTTCGCCCTTTTTACAAAAGTTTCAGGGTCACCGCTTTCAAAAATGTATAAGCAGTCATAATCATATAGCCCGGGAGGTAAATCTGTATCATCACTTGTCAGGTGAAGTAATACCGCTTTTTCTTCCTCGTCGTAGTCCTCTGCGGTAAACTCGCGCCTGATTACCGTGTGTATCTCCCCGCAGCATAGCTTTGCCGCCGTAAATACTATCTTGTCACCCTCGCCCATTTCATAAGGCTTTCCGTCGCTGTCTCTCGGCGTTATGTCAATATCCGCCGCATTCGCCTGCTCTATGATAATGTTTCCCGCGCTGTCAACTCTCATTTGCTCACCCCCTGAATATTATCCTTATGTGATCCGCGTCAAGCCGCTCAATAACTCTGTACCCCTGCCTACTGTAAGTCGCCGTAGCAATGCCGCCCTCGCTCGGTTGACAATATCCGTTAACAACACAGCTCCCGTCATCAATTACTATCATCTGCCCGAGCATACCTATAGCAGCATACTCCTTCCTCTGCGCTCTCGGTGTGTATTCACGCTCGGTATCATAATCCGGATTATCTTCCTCGGTCATTACGCGCCCAAATATGTCTTTCTTGTATCTTCCGTTCCAGCACGATATATCCGAGTTGCCGATAATAGAGGGTGTCGCCGATACGACTCCTAAAATGTAATCTTCGGGGCTATCCGCAAGCTTGATGTATTTTCCGTCAAGCGTTACAAATCGCCCCACTCTGTCCTCATTCTCGGGATTTCCGTCCGCCCACTCAAAGTATTCCGCATAGTCAGCGCCTACCGTATGATAAGCACCCTTTGCATATACACCTGTAGTTCCGCCGTATACCTCAAATGCATCACTCTTTGTATCAGTTCCACCGTCACCGACTATAAAGTGTCTCGTTCCCGTGCCGAAACCGCTGGTCATATTTCCCGATCCGCACACAAAACAGTTGTCATCAAATACCCTGAGCAGATTGCCTATAGCCCCCGAGCTTTCGCCTTCGACAATAATATCATATCCCACTCCTATACAATGGTCAGCAGTTCCCACCGGAACGGAGCTTTTAAGCTGTTGCAGTATTGTTGACGGCGGCATTTGACTTGAAAGCCCGTGAGGGTCAAATTGATTTCCTGCCGATACATACGCTCCAATAGCTATACTGCCGCCGTAAGCCGCCACATTCTCGCCTATGGCTGCTGAGCTTTCGTATGCCGCCGCTATCGAGCCCGATACAAACGATCTGTCCGCTGCCGTTATATCATTTCCGATTGCCGCGCTGTGGTCCTGTGCGTTGTTATTATTTCCTGCAATAAGAGAATATCCGCTTGTTTCTCCTGTCGTAAAAGGCGGCAGCCTGCCGAGCTTTTCGTCGTTTGTGCCTTTAAAGTAACTGTCATACGTTAATTTAAACTGACTCATCGGTACTTGTGATATAATGCCTGCTAAGTTATTGTGCCCTGAAACAAGATTGTTATCGCCCGTAGCAAAGTTATCATCGCCCGATACACTGTCGCTCAGACTGTTTCCGAATATCGTATTCCTTGCCCCCGATATATCAGTCCTGCTGCCTATAACGCGGTTTTCCTGCCCCTTAATACTATTGTATGAGCCGCTTACCGCCTCGTTGTTCTCGTAGTCATTAAACCGCTCGTTGTGGTTTCCTAAGTCTTCACCAACGCCGCCGGAGGAGGGCACGCTTGCCCCGTTTCTGAAAAGTATCACCGCGTCGGCAAGAGTTTTGAAATATCCGAGCCAAACGCTCTCACCTTCTTCCAGCTTGTCACCCGACTTGTTAAAAGCCGATATCTTCTGCCCGTCAACGCTTACCATAGCCTTGCTGTTGTCATCATTAACGCTTATGACCTCGCCGCTTATCACCTTAAGCGGCATTCCTGCCTGCTCAGGCCGTGCCTTGATAATTTCCGCAAGCCTCTGCGCCGCCTGCGATAGCTCCTTTTGATATTTGTCCATATTTACCACCTTTCAAACTGTATGTAATCTACACTGCAAGCGCTTATCTTCATAGCACCGCCCGCAAGAGGAAAGCTCACACTCTGCACTATCAGCTTTTCCCCGTCTTTGGTTATCGGTACATCTACATCAATGTGCGGTATCATCGCCGCACTGAAACTTATACTCAATTTCGGTGCTGTTTTGCGTTTTAAAAGGTAATTTGCGTACATCTCGCACTTTCTTTCGCTGTCGCCGTTCGAGATATTCACTTTGCTGTCTCTGCGCTCTCCTATAAGTGATATTCTTATCGGACTTCTCGGGTTGTCATTTTTCGCCGTGTATCTGTAAACAATGCCGTCCACATTCGAGCCTTCAACCGTCTGCGCATTGTATGCCTGATCTAAGCTGTAGCTGTTGTCCGCTTTGCTGCTGTTGTCATCGTCAAACTCAAATATCGGCGCTAAGTAATAATAATCGTCCGATAAGTTTCTCACTATCCTGAGCCGCCCGTAGGTGTCATAGTACGCATTGTACATCGCCGTCTGTGCTATTTCCTCAATAGCCGCCCCGGGGTAAAAGCCCTCACTTACTACTATCTGCCGCTGTAGGTATAGCTTGTCAAACTCGGGGTCGCAAATGGGTTCTTTGTCATCGAGCATATATCCGTTGCCTATCGGCTGCTGTAGAAGATCTCTCAGTACATTTATGAACTTTATACCGTTTCCTGCCGCTATCGCCTCATCAGTAAGCAGCTCTAAGCTGCCGCTTGACGGTATCTGTAGCTGTGCCTCGGTCTTTGCAAGCTTTATTTCCCCGTTGAGTAAGCAGTATTTATCCGCTATCGTTATAACGGGTTCTTCCTTGCTGCCCGAAACGCTCTTAAGTACAAATATCCCCTGCGAGAAGAGGTAAGTGTTTCCCGCGTAAATAATGCCCTTGAATATCTGAAACTTTCTCAAAGCCCAAAGCCACTTGTTTTCATTGACATCAAGCGTGCCGTCATCGTTTATAAGCTTAAGCGTTCCCTGCCGCCTTACCCCTCTCTGCACAAGTGATAGGTTTATGCTGCTGCCGTTTAGGTCGCATTTGTCCGTGATATCGCCTATTACCTGCTCCTGCCAATTAAGCACTTTTATTTGTGTTGTATATACTATTTCCCCACTGTTAAGCGCTTTAACGTATTTATCATCGTATCTGTCATAATAGATCATTCTATTATCACCCGCTCTTTATCCTCGACCTGCGTAAAATCAAAGCTTAGTATAGTAGCCCCTGCATCGTTCTTCCTTAAGCTCTTGCCCGTTATCTTCACAATATAGCACCCACGCTCGGGTAACTTAAGCAAAAATTCGCTCTCGTCAAAAAATTGGAGCGCATTCTCAAAGGTAAGCTGCGTGTCCGTCAGCTTGTAACTGTAGCCGTTCACTGTCATCTGCGTTATTGCCGCCGAAAAGTCACCACTGAGGTAACGCCCGCTTTCCTTAATGATCACGGGCTTGTTCCCCGTCTCAATTACCGCCTGCCCGTCAGATATGTTAAATGTTGGCTTGCTAAGCTCAAAGTCGAATATATAGGTATCGCTTACTCTGAACTTCTTTAGCCCGAATTTTTCTGTCGGTGTGCCGAGCTTTTGCATTACCGCCCTCTGCCCGTAGTCGGGCTTTATCGTGCCGAGCGTTTTCCACACTATTTCATTGCTTTTTCGTGCCGAAACTGCGTAGTTCTCGCTTATTCCGTCATCGGGCATTTGGTCGTATCCTTCCACATATCCTCCTGATACGCTCATTTCACCCACATATCGGTAATAGCTTTCCCCTGTCCTGCGTTTCCATAGCCTGTAAGCCGTGTAGCCGCTTTCGCTCGTTATCCTCGCACCTACGCGGTTTTCGGCCTTGTACATCGCAAGCCCGCTTATATATTCCGTGTAATATCCGCTCTCTATTACTCCCTCATAAGGCTCAAACATATTATCATCATACTGCGCATAGCTGCTTAGGCTTGCGCTCGTTTCCTGCACATATCCGTCCTGCGAGGTGGTTGTAAGCTTTGCATTCATTGCCTGATTTGCAAGTATCGGGAATACCGCGTCAAGTGTCGCGCCGCTCACGTTCCTGTCGGGCTTTGCCCCCTTGTCGTGGTAGGAGTATATTTCTTTCCCCTCAGCCCCCGCACTTGCCAGCTCCCACTTGTATTTTTGTAAGCTTACCTCTTTTTCGCTTGCTATCGCCCATTCTGCCGTGCATTCTACACCGCCGCTCGCCGCGTTTATCGCCATGCCGGGCGTAATGCTTGCTTTATCCCTGCATCTTACGAAATAGCATGGTGTCTTGTAATACGAGCGGAATACCTTGTATCGCGTTCCCTTTGCCGCCGTTCCGCTTAATGCACTGTCAAGTGTTATAACTCCCGTATTTTTGTCATAAGCAGTTATTTTTATCTTTTCATGCGTTGCAGTCCCGCTCACATCGGTTACGATATCTAACAGACAGTATCCTATCTCGTAACTATCCATTATATAAGGCTCGTCAATGTCACTTACGCCTTTTTCCACCGTTACGCTTGTACCGCTGCTGTCCGCCTGCACGCGCCCCGTAACACATAACATATCACAAAGCGGCTCATTGTTGCTGTCCGCCTGATAGAGGATAATGCGGTATTTGTAATCATTGCCGTTCTCGTATAAGCCCGTTGCTACCTGCTCATCAAGCGTTACCGTGTCGCCGTTTCTGTACTGTCCGCTCCACGGTATTCTGCTTTTGGGCGCGTAGCTGTACCCGATTATCTCCCCCGTCACATTGTCGTAATACTCACATCTCCACCATGCGAGGTTGTCGCCGTTAAAGGTAAAGCTTTCCTTCAACGCGTTAACATATTTTCCGCCCTCCTGCGTCTTGTCAATGTAGACCGTTTCATTGTCGGGCGTTACGTTAATGGGTGCCTCGATCATTCCCTCGCCTCCTTATATTATCTGCGTTTCGTTTATTACAGCGTTTACAAAATCATTAAGCATTTTCTTAAACTCCTGCGCATCGCCGCTTGCTTTTATATCACCAAAGTTAAATGTGTAATTCTGCGTAGTCGCTACAAGCTCATCACTGTAGGCCGCCGCGTCGCTGTAAGCACCCGTAAGGTCGGGTAGTATCTGCTTAAGTGCCTCGCTCGTGCTTTCCGCAAGCTTGTCCGCAAATGCCCCGTATATGCCCGAATTGCCGCTCATTTCGGCAAGGCTTAGCATAAGCTGCCGCTGTGCGTCCGCAAGGTTCTTTGACGCATTCGCAAGCGCCGCCTGATCTGCCTCGAGCTTAAATCCCCTTGCCTCATCATAAGCAAGCACACTCTTGTTGCTCTCAATGCCCCTAAGCTCCTTTTGCGCGTCAATTACGCCCTCTATCTTGCTCTCTAAGTCCTGATAGGACTTAGCCTTGTCCTCAATAGCTTTTTTAAGCCCTGCCTGCGCCTCGTCTTCAAGCTCCATGTAGCGCTCTAAGTAGCCGCCCTGCTTGCCGTAGTATTCGTTAGCTATCTTGTCAAGGTCGCTGTAGTAGGTCTCGGCGGAAATAATGCCCTGCTTGTATTTATGTTCGAGCGCGGTTATTATAGCCTCTGCCTCCGCAATGGTGGCTTTTGAGCTTTTGACGCTTTGCTTTTCCGCTTTCTTCTCCGCGTCCTCTGTCGCCTTAGCGCCTTCTTTAATACCTCTTTCGCTTACATCGGCAAATATCTTGTCAACGCCCTTTTCATACATATATGCATTGAGCGCATCATATAAGCCCTCGCCGTAGTATTCCGCCTGAAACTTTGCAATGTCGGTTATCTGCCCCTTGTCGATCTGCTTTTTCAGATTTTCAAGCATTGCCTTTCCGTTTTCATTCTGCGCAAGGTATAAATTCTCTGCGGCTTTCCTCTGCTGTAAGGCGGATATTTTCATATCCCTTATCCTTACATTTATAAGCTCCTCTATAGCTTGCTTTTCGAGGATATATCCATTCTCGGTTTCCTTGATCTTACCAATAAGCGACGGATATTTCTTTATCATGTCAAGCATTTCAAACGTTGACATTTCTGTGCCTTCTGCAAAGCTCTTTTGTATGCTTACAAGATCGCTTATCTCGCTTGCATATCCACTTAAAGCACTCTGCGCGCTGCTGTACGCTTTCTTAAGCTCATCAAGCGCTTTGGCCTGCTCTTGCAACTCCTCGGTAGCCGCTGCCAGCTTGTCCGCAGCATCTTTTGAGCCTTCCGACGCCTGCTTGTATAGCTCGTTCATTTCCTCTAATTCTTCATTAGCTATGTCAAGCTGTTCCGCGTATTCCGCGTATTCTGTATATAATACTGCTATTTGCGCGTTAAGGCTGTCAACCTCTGCTTTTGCCTCTTCAAGGTTTTTGGCGTATTTTTCAACTTCCTCAGCATCGTAAACATCGGTGTTTTCGTGTAGTGTCTGAGCTATTCTTTCAGCCTCGTGTAATCTTACTTCGGCTTCATTAAGCTGCTCGGTGAGTTCATATCGTTTCTTTACATTCGCATTTACCTTAGCAGTCGCCTTGTATTGCTCCTCGTAAATGTCAGTAAGCGCATTCTTTGCCGCCTCAGCCTTTGCAAGGTTCTCGTAACTGCCTATCAGCTTTTGCAGCTCCTCGCCCTGCATACTGATCTCGCCCGTGGTGCTGTTAAATTCAAGCCCTAACCCCTGCATACCTGAGTTTAGCTGCTCGGTTATCGCCGCCATTTCCGAAAGGTCTGCACTTGTCTTTTCGGTCTTGCTTGCAAGCTCTGTAAGCCTCTGCGCCTGCTCTCGGTAAACACCGTATTCCGCCTCGATGTTCGAGATA
>Ga0326512_10001990_pt1 | contig 15327 bp, 18 predicted proteins | sample 1_2617_0518_D_FD_203652 | JGI IMG/M metagenome (GOLD analysis project Ga0326512, IMG submission 203652) | Bovine rumen microbial communities from UC Davis, California, United States - 1_2617_0518 | ecosystem: Host-associated > Mammals > Digestive system > Stomach > Rumen | place: USA... | reverse complement strand
TCCTTGAAATCTGAATAATAACTATAATCTAAAGAAAGAACCTGTATAACTTCATCAACAATAAAAAATAATGTAGTATCCTCTTTATTCTCACAAATAATACATTTATTCTCAATGATATTATCATTTGGATTACTGGATTCGATCCTGTCAGTGTAAAATAATGGGTAAATTCTTAATATTTCACCCATGTTTTCGACTTTAAACAATCGATTGTTCATTATTTCAGATAAAGTCATGTTAAAATTGTTTTTCACTTTACCATGGAAATTCTGTAATTCCTTATTCGCTATATTTGTAAAATACATAAATATTTATCCCCACTCTATTTTCCTAATCGTATTCTCTTTACCCGAGTCAAGTCTAGTTATTTCAACATTCTTTTTAAACACCCAATTCACACCCGATACACTGTAACATAAACATTTATCCTCAAAACCTAAATGAGGACTGGATATTACACAACTTTCAATTTTCGGATAATAATATCTACTATATATATGAGCACGGTTGTTATAAGGATTATCGAAGAAAATAAGATTATCATCACGACTGAGATAGTCATGTGTCGCACTATTTATTTGGGCATTCAAACCACATTTAAATAATGCCTGTGCAAAACCAATATTCCTTTCATTCTCACATAATGTACTAGTATCGTAATCAATATCAAATACACTATTTTGAATAATCGCCTCACCATCCGTTTGATATAGGAATGCAGTATTGTTTTTATCAAGGTATTCAATATTATTATTCAAGTATTTACAGTTATCAACAAATAATGTTCCCCCATGCAAGATACAACTATGATTATTAATGAAAGTACATGCAATCAAATTAGTTACGAAGTCTTCATCAACACTTATACTCTCTAGATCAATATCACATAATATTACACTGCCGAGATTATTATAATCTGTTGCAGTACAGTTAGTGAATATACAGTTATTCGCATCTAATTTACTATTTAACTCTTGTATAATTGCAGGGTCACCCATATCAAACCTTACATGTTCTATCTTTAAACTCACATCTTCTTTTATAGTAATAGAATGCTTATTTAAATTAAAAGTACAATCTGCTCCTATAATCTTCACATCATGGGTGATTAAGATATCAGAACTAAAATCAATATCCTCAACAACATTAATAATACGACTACCGCCCCTTGAATTCAGTTCTAAAACTAAATCCTCGAAATTATCAACGGTACAATAAACACAATTTAAACTGTAATCAAAATCATAACCATTAAAATTTTCAGTTTCAGTAACTCGTACAGTAAAATCAACAGTTCCTGTTTTTAACATCCCCGTTAAATCTAAATCAAAATAATAACCATCAGAATGTTCAACAGGAATAATCTTATCTTTATAATAAACATTAGCCTCTTCTATGTCACCCCAATACATTACATCATCCGGAATCTTTAGATGTACACGATTAATTTTCCCTACAATCAACTCTTGATTAATCAGAACAGGAACAATATTCTTAATAATTTTCATTTGAGAATAATAATAACAATGATTATAAATCACTTTAATTGTTTTAACCTCCGAACCTGCACTCCATTCCTCAATTGGAGTATACTCAACACTACCATCAACGATAAGAGCATCAGCATACTCATTATCATACTCAAAACGAACAATACCGGTAGGAGTAGAACCATCAAAATTAAGAATATCAAACATTGGTAAAGTATTATACTCATAAAAAGAATGGAAATTATTCAAATCATTACTAAACCATGTTAATCTTTTAAAATCAAAAACCGTATACAAATTAGTCAAGTATAAGACAAGAATAATCTCAGATTCCTCTGTAGACACACTAATAGTACGATTATTCAAACCACTAGCATTAATGTCTAAATAATCTCCATTAGCATCAGTAAAATAATAACCTCCACACCAGAGACTATTACGAACCTCAAAACTGAAATTATGCATATCCCCACTAATACTATGGGTTATTATACAAAAATCATACATAACATCCGCAAACTCATCAACACCTACTTTACTCGTATCAATTTTATGTAAAGTATTAACATTACCATACTTCTTCAGTGTACTGTTAATATCTTCAACAGTTATAAAATCAGTCATACTAATCCTCCACATTACCTAATTCAGTAACAAAACCAGTTAATTTATCAATACTAAATTTACGCCCTCGAAACTCAAGATAATAATCAAATCCCCTATCAATAATCAACCTGAATACAGTAGTAAAATCAATATCATACTGCTCAGACTCATCAAAATGACATCGCAACTGACTACATAAATCCTCATCCGTAAAAAAAATACTAAAACTCATAATATCAACCACGTAATCGAATTATCCAAAATAAACTTCTTATCAAGTATATCCCTTGTAGTTTCATCAGTTACACCGAGAAAACCTTCACTTGAAATATAAGGATTATCACTAGTTAAATCATTATTCTGGACATTAAAATCCTCTACATACGAATACAAGCGAACATTATAAATCTTAATCAAAAAATCAACAGTAAGATGACCCATAGACTCATAAATAATCCGTTGACGATAATCCTCATCAGACTCATTCAAACGTCTACGAATCCCATAATCCTCCCCATGCAAATCCAAATATTTCCCTGTAGCCGTATTTATGAAAAATTGACTGTCTAAATCTTTATTTTCGAAATTATCAAACCATGCACCAATTGTATTGTTTATTATTTTATATGCAGGATTATCTGGTCGGCTTAATTCTGAAGTCGCTGGTATCATGCTTAATATTTGCTCACCATTCACAGACATAAATATTAATCTCCTATGGTTTGATTAAAAACAATACTCTCAAGTTGCAAACATTGAGTTTCAGATAAAATTATATCCGTCAAAGGTACAACCTGACCATTCACAATCCGATTCGCAGTCACACTCAGTACACCAGGATAAGTTTCAAGTGTAGAAACAATACTATTCACAAGTAAAGCCTCACCAATACCCAGACCTTCAAATTCAAACCCTAATGATGAATTACCCCCATTAAATAAGTCATTCATAATACTAGTTAATTCTGTTTCATCAAGTAACTCATCAACCGTCAAATCAATGCTTAAATTAATTTTCACATAATCGGGTAATCCTACATTAAAAGTATGACCCATTACAATATTATTGGGAAGCGTAAAAGTCTCTAATACATCATTCAAAACAGGAACCGGAGTAGGTTTCACATCACCATTTATTAAAATTTTCCGAGTAAAATCTGGATCATCAACAAATACAACATCATGAACACCATTAACATTTTCCGCCAAATCTTGGTAATACAATAAACTTCCAAAATCATCACGACGGATAAAATTTAATAACCGTTCACGATACTCTTCATCTTCCTCATAATCAGTTCCACCAGTGAGGGGTTCTTCATTAATCACATTTAATTCAGGAATGTCTAAATACTCATCTTCTATAATATTGATTTCACCTGTACCAGCATTTCCATCTTTTCCTTCCACGGCGCAAACAACAGAAGCAATAGCTTCAGTTTCACCAGCAGGGATTATAATTTCATTCTCTGTATAATAATCATTACCAGTTTCTGAAGATACAACTGTTGTACCTTCCGCTATGACTAAGTCTTCACTGGATGCCTCGGGAATAGTGAATGTCACATAACCGGTTGATTCACTACCTGTGTCACGTGGCAATTTTATCCACGGATTTGCACCGTGCATATCTAATAACTCCCCTTCAGCAGTGCTGACAAAAGCAGTTTTCGTAGAGTTATCTTCAGCTTCTAATAACCAGTATGATATTACTGCTACGGCTTCTATGATATTTCTAATCTCACTACCATCATTAAAATCAGTGACATCCGTATCTCCTATCTCACGCAGCAAACTATAAAAATTAATCATTTCATTTACAATAATCTCACGACTTACTTCTTCACCCAATACATTATAAAAACTTTCATCATCAACAGCCATTAGTATTCCTCCACTACACCATCCGTTGATAAGATGTAATTCATATCAATTTCACTTTCATCATCAAAATACACAGTTATATCAATATTAACAGTATTTTTATCTCCGTAACTGAGGTCTAATGTATAATCAGATAATCGGGGGTCTTGATTTAAACAATTCTGTATTGCAATATTCATGAATTTCAAAGTAATATCATTAGATTTCCAACCCATGAATCGCCATAATATGCTACCATATTCCATGTAGAAATCATCAAGACTATCTAATACATTATTCAATCTGTTACGTGTTGCTTGGACTAGATTTTTATTATTTTTAACGAGATTCAAATCACCGTCTTTAAAACTCCAGGAACTGTCAATATCAGTTCCTAACTCCGCAATTGTAATCATTATACTCTTTGCCCCCATTAATTTTTGTTTTTAACAAGCAGATTTTTCACAAACATAATTCCATCCTCGAACAGAACCACCAGTAGCCCCCCCCCAGACAGTATGGTCTCCAGTGCTGGAACTTAAAACTCTACTTTTCCCTGTTTTATCGATATTATGTGACCCAGAGGCACCTGCTTGGTCACAGTAATAATATTTACCATCAATTTTCAATCGTACCCAAAAATGATTATGTCCATTCATTATAGTACAATCGAGATTTAAGCATTTGAACATTAAACATAGTGTTCTAGCTCCAGTACCACAGTTTTGTCCTTTTTCTTTCCATAACTTTTCAAAACCTCCACTGCTCATACAACAATAGCGTTTATAAACATGATTCTTTTGATAATATTTATATAATGCTTTTGCTTGAGCAACAGGTTTTTTAGGGTTTCCTTTTTCTTTTAAAGCTTTTGTTACAATTTCTTTTAAAAAAGCATTGTCTTTTTTATTTTGACCTTTAACATTATGTAGTTTGATTGTTGAAACGGATTTAACTGTTTTATTTTTTTCATTTTTGTTTGCATTATTATTATTCGTTGATGGAGTAGTATTCGTTTTAAACGCGTCTGTGTATGCTTTTTCAAAACCTCTTTTATTATCCCTGAATTTCATAAGAGTACTTGCAAAAGGGTTTAATTCTAATTCCATTGTGGCTTTTTTTCCATCATTGACTATTTTTCTTTTTTCAATATACCAACGATTCAATACATATCCACCATAACGTGAATATGAACTGTTTAATGCTTTACTTATCGCTTCTAAATTCGCTAATTCAAAAACTTCTTCAGGCAATTCCGTGAAAAGGAATTGATTTGTATGAACTAGTTTTAAATTAGGATTACCCAACGGTAACGTGATTTTAAGATTATGTAAATCACGTATACTATCGACTATTTTGTCTCTTGCTTGTAATATACTCAAAAATAATCCTCCCCATAATATTATCTATTTTTTTTTTAACATGCTTCGGGATTATCTCCACCCGCAAGGAATTTCGCCGCCATCTGCTTAGCATTCTTTGCGTACATAATAGGCACTTTATATTTTGTCATCCATTTTAAAGGTTGACTAATGCCTTTGAAACTAGATGGACTATAATCATCATCATGCGCCCTACTTAGATATTTGTAATATTTGCCTCCCTTTAAAATACTAGACGCAGGTGGCCTCATACAAAAAACAGTCCTGCTTTGATTACGATCTAATTTGTTACGATAACTAGATTTTATGCAAGCTTCTCGAATACATGCAGCGTCTATTCCACCATACACACAGCACCAGATACCACCTTTAACATTTGCATATCCTTCTTCATGAGTATGTGAACCTACTCCTACAATTTTTGTTTTCCAACCATTTTTTTGCAGTATTGCAGCCATATCCTTTAAGAATTTCATATCTGAAGATGGTCCAGTAATATTATCACTGTTTAACCAAATTTCTTTCTTTTTTGTTTTATATGGGTTTACTGTTTTTGTTTTTGTATTTGATTTTTTATTTGCTTTAGCCGCACTTTTAGTTGCTGATTTAACGGGTGTTGTAGTATTTGTTGTTGTTTGATTCGGATTATCCATAGTTGTTGTAAGATTCCCGAATATTGCGCTTAAATCAATACTTACTAGGTCACGACTAGTATAATGTTTACCAGAGTTCTTTTTATCTGTATTTTGAACCGTTACACCAGTAATAATATTTGTAGTGTCAAATGATTGAGTATAACTACTTAATTCATTTGCTGTTAGTAATAGACCAGTATTAAAGAAATCGTCTTTGTGATACGGTTCTATTTGTATTCTACCATATTTATCGAAGTAAACATCAATATAGGCACCAGTTCCATAAACAAGGTCTCTTATTGCTTCTATCCATGATTTGCCTCGGATAATCTTATTTGATTTCACAGTCATAGGATTAAAATCAAATATGCTTCCGAATGAACGTTGATAATATTGGTGCGCCGGTCTAAGACCTGATAAAACTTTTTTATATTGATTTAATTGTGCTTTAGAAACACTACCTACTAGTGAAACTCCTCCTTGAGTAATAAGGAATTGTAATAATCTATGAACAGTCTTATTAGTACTAACCACATCAATTTTACCCTGATAAACACGGCTCCAATCTTGACATTGATAATTATACATCCCCGTATCAGCATCATATTCCACATCAATGATCACTCCCCCGAAATCTTCATGAAGTGGAGTAGTGATCATTATTGCATATGTTGATGTTGTGAGGTCAATGTATTGTGGAGTGGAAAAAGTAGCGGTTTTAACTCTGAAATCCGTTTCGGTTATGGTATAGTTTTCCCATACTATGCTGATATAATTATTCCAAAGTACATCCAAACCCATCGCATTCTTTTTCTTTGTAATTAAGATATATGCATTGTTTGCTGCATAATTACCCAATACGGTTAGGTTTGTTTTAACTATAGCGCTCATAAAAAAAAATAACCTCCATTTTTTATATTTTTTTATAAGTAGATTAAAACATCATACGTTGCCTTATCAATTTTTCCATGAGTAGGTAATGTTTTATTCACCATTTTTACAGTAGTTGCTTTGTTTTTAGATGATTTATTACTGATTTTAGTTCCACTCGGTAAACTAATATTCTTATTATTAGTGTTTGTTACTAATGTCCCAGATTCTACTTTTATTCCAGTATAACCCGGTTTAGTAACAAATTTAACACTCTTCTTTTTATTATACGCTTTCTGGAATTTACGAACCGCTTTAGTTGTATCTTTACCAAACCAGCCATCAACTTTACCCGTGTAATATTTTTTCTTTTTCAATATTGTCTGTAAAGTTTTAACACAATCCAGTACTTTCTTCTTTTTACTATATTTTAGAATTTTATAATTACAATTAGCTAATGCATTCTTTTTCTTTTTACTGCTAGTCTTATTAGCATTATTTTTCTTCAAAGCATTAAGAACATTCTGATTATCATTCTTAAATTTATGAAGAACGAGAGGGGTATAAGTCATAAATTCTAAATCCCAAACACTACTGCCTTTATAAGTCTGTTTACGGGATTCATTTTTACTAATAATATATTCCTTATCAGGAATATCAACTGCATCAGTAACAACACTTAAAGGAGTCATTGTAATAAACCAATCATTTAAAACATCTGAAACTTTTTGATTATTCCACATATCCGATTCTTTAATTATAATCTGGACCTTGAAAGTTATACCTCGATATCCGTTGTTGAAAAAATGATTGATAGAAAAATTACCATCCTTATTCAATTTCGTAACAGTAATATCCATATCCGGTTTTACATCAACATCTCTTTTCACACGTAACGGCAGATAACCTGAATGGTCTGTGCCTTCACTACTCTGAAAATCCATCACGGCCATAAATGACATAGTTATGCTGTCCTCCCTGCGGTTGTATTTTCAAATGATAATCTTCTTATTACAGCATCCACGAATTTGTTCATACGTTCATCAGTATCCATATCACCATACATATTGAAAATAATGTCTCCGCCAGTTTTATCATTAGTAGTAGCAACTGTCTCTAATTTCGAATTCATTGTATCTTCATAATTTAATCCTAGTGACGGTTCACCAAAACTATCAACAATATTAGTTCCTAAATCACTAACGTTAGATAATAATGTTCGTGATTCTTCAGGTACTCTTCTACCCATTTCAGATACTTCCCATACTAACATTCTTTGCATTGTTCCCGGTGAAGCGATTCCTAATGCTGCTAGGAAATTCTTAACTGCATTTACACCAGCTTCCCAAAATTTCTGAGGCAATGATGCAGCCCATTCTTGTACTTTGTTTAATGCATTACCTAATTCAGTTGCGAGTCTTCCAGGTATTTTAGAAATATAAATGAAGAAATTAGTAACTGCTCGGCTTCCGGCTTTTATCATGTTCTGCACGAAATTATCACCGAAACCTAACACCTTCGCAATTGTATTAATCAGAATAATACCTAATTGAATTGGTAAAGTAGCAATAAACCCTAAAACTCTCAGAATAGTGTCTACAATCCGATTACCAGTTATACTCACATTCTCAGGGAGTAATCCACCTAATGTAACTATATAATTCCACAGATTCTGCAAAGTTGTCATTAACCACTTTATAGCATTAACAACACTATCATAAATAATCTGCCCTATCTGCATAAAAGCTTGACCTAAACCATCAATAGCCGCACGTACCTGTTCATTATTAAAATACAAGTAACCTAACACCATTATCAAAATCAATATTGCAGTTACTATTAACATAATAGGATTTGCATTCATAGCAATGTTTAATAACCATTGTGCAGCCTCCATTAATAATGTAGCGCCTTTTGTCACAACTAAAGCCGCTTTTTCAATAAGCCACATACCTGCCGACTTCAATGCATTTAAACCGGCTGTTAATGCTGCTCGACCGGTATTGAATAATGAAGTTGCAACATTCCGTAATGCGGGAATAATTGTGCTTGTCATTGTAGTTTTCAAGGAAGTAAATGCTCCCATTAAGGAAGTCTTAATAGTGCTAGCTAAATCTAATACTTTTGTTTTAACACCACTTAAAGCCCCACCTATTGTAGATAATGCGCCAGATATTGCACCTCTAAGTTTGGAGAAAAATGAAACATCTTTAAATTTACTTAGTAATTCCCAAGTACCATTTAATTGCATGCCAAAACCGGCAAGCTGACCACTTAAACCAAAAAGACTCATGAAAGGTTCCAAAGCACCGGACATGCTTAAACTGAAATCTTCCCATGCAGCTCCTAATTGGTCAAGCCATGTTTTATGCTCTGCTTCTTCATCTGCAAGTGCTTGTAATTGTCCTTCATATTCACCGGTTAATTGTGTTGCATTTTCTATTGAACCTGCTTCCAAACCTAATGCTTCTTCTAAAGCACGGGTATCTCCATTGGATTTTTCTAAAGCTTCATTCAATCCAGTTAATGCGGCACGACCACCCCCGAATTTTTGGGTTGCTCCTGCAATAATTACTGAAGCTTGGTCAACATTAAATCCGAGTTCATTGAATTGTGCGTCATATTTCCGTAGGAAACTGTAATAGTTTTCCATTCCTCCAACCGTATTTGCATTTGCATAAGCTAATGCATTAAAACTGCTGGATACATTATTCATATCCACACCCAATACAGATAGTTCTTGACCGAGACTATTTACTGTATTAGCACCAAGACCGAAAGCATCATTAATTTTATCTAAGTCAGTTGCAGATTGGCCGAGTCTGTCACTTGATACTCCAATCTGATCAAGTGACTTAACATACATCATCGCTTCATCATTAGGGAATGTTGCATTACTGATATGGTTAATAAGATTAACCATTTGGGGTTCTGCAATACCAGTTTGAGTTGCTAATTGTCCAACAGTAATACTGGCTTCATTCATTTGTTGTGCAAGGTCTTCAGCACTGGAACCGTATGATTGTAATACCTCACCAACCTGTAGCATTGCCATACTATCCAATGAGGATGTCAACTCATCAACACTACCTGTAGAACCACCAATACTACTGTTTAAATTATCAAACTCTGTTTCAAGTTCCTGTAACTCAGCTTCCGCTTCACTAGTATCCAAACCATATAATTTTAATTCTTCAATTATTTGTTTTTGGTTTTCAATTTCCTCTGTAATATTAGCTAATTCCGGTGATTCAATATTGAATGTATGAGTCCCGTTTAATCTATCTTCAAGACTATCTAAATCTGAAGTGTCTGTTTCAGTAGAGACTTTTACTTTAACTTCATTCTGAGCCATACTTATATCACCGCCATAGGCTTACTATCTCTTTTAAATTTCACTATTTCATCAGTTATCTTTAATATTGCATTATACTGAAGTAAAGTTAAATCCGATAAAGGTTTATCCGTGATTTTATAATTAGTGTAGAGATGAAGTAATGTTAAGTATTTTAACTCACCATCATTTAGGTTTAAAACCCCAGTTGGTTTTCATCAACTCCACTTATTTTCATGATTTCACGTGTAATAGCAAAACAAACACCAATAGGTAATGCAAGAATCAATTCTTTACTGAATAATGTTTCATCCTGTTTAAATAATGCCTTACGTAAAATACTTACTGCAGTATCAACAGTAATATTATTAACATCAATATTCTTCAATTCCTTCAATGTTAACTGTTTAATTTTAGCTTTACTATTCACAATACGAATAACACCCTCCCTTTCTTCAGGGTAACTGATTTTAATATTAATTAATTTCTCATCACCGAGGATAATTAAATCCTCCAAGTTTACTTCATCAACTTCAATTATAGGCTTATTATTATCATCTGTCATTGGTAATTCACACACCTAAAAAAAAATTTAAAAAAAAATATGTGAGAATCTCTAATCTAGACTCTCACGTTCAACTGGATCCTTTTCATCACATAATGCATAACGGAATTTCAAGTTACGGGTGGATTTCTCACCAGGGTTCATCTCATAATCATTACCTGAAACAATACAATCATGATAATTTTTCTGTATCACATAAGCTGGTTCGCCTTTGAATTTAATTAATTCAAATACACTCACCATGGCTGGTACGGATAACATGTCTTTTAATTTATCACGTAATGCTACGTAATCTGCCATGCTGTCCCATGCGAGTTTATCCATTTCAATAGTTCCACCTACAGTGTCACTGCCCTGTGTTACTACCTCATCAAAACATGGGATGCCATCATCACTTATGTCTGGATTGTCTTTGAATCCGGTTCCACGCATAAGGGTTAATCCACCGTTACCGTTTTTATCTGCTCCGATTAATATATCAACTGTTTTAGCCATAATAATCATCCTTCTATTTTTACATGAACTTCAACATCGATAGTTGTGAGTATATCTTCGAATAATAAACTATCAATAGTGATTTTAGCACTTTTACGTCCTGTTTTTTCAACAGTGTAGTTAATGTCTTTTAATAAGTCTAATGTATCAACACAATTGTATTTAACACGGTCTAATTCTTGGATAACTTGATTATATGTTTTTGGTCTGTTACGGTCTCCAAGGAAACGATGGAGACTCATTTCTTTAACTACATAATCACGTACACGGTTAATGTATAAATCAAGTCCGTTTGGTTGTTCACTGTTAACTACAACATATTCACCAGCGTTACGGTCTTGACATTTCAAGATAGTGATTCCTGCACCGACTAATGTTTTACCATCATCACCAGTTTCAAAAGTTTGCTCAGGACTGACACCATTTACCCCAGAGACGATTTTATTAGTCATACTGTTACCTACTGGTAATGCTGCGATTAAACCTGCATAGTATGCTGCACTGTATAATAAATCACGACTGGTACCTCCAATAGTGAATGATTGGGTGAGTAAACCGTAGCAGTGGTCACCTGCAAGTCCTGCTAATGCGACATTAGCACTAGTATTTGCACCATTGATTGCTCCAAGGAATCCTGATGGGAATTTCATTTCTGCCACTTCATCTAATAATGCAGTGATTAATGGTAAGAAGTCAGCAGTTAAGTTATCTGCAACAAATAATATATCCCAATCTTCCCCTTTGATTTTACTTAATGCAGTTGTTAATTTAGCAGTAGTGATTGTTTTATCACGAGTATTATTACTCTCAGTGGTAATGTTTACACATAATATACTGGATGCTCCCCCGAATAATGGTGCTAAGCATTTACAACCATTATAATTAGCAGTGTCACTACCCATTGTAGTTAATGCATCACTTAATTTAGTGAACAATTGAGGACTGACCTCAGTAGTGTCGAATGCTCCAATTAAAGCAATTTTTTTAGCATATCCGTTTCTTTGACTAGGGTTTGGTGGTAAGTCTAATGTATATGATACATGTACTCCAGGTATCTCAGCAGTCATAATTTCACCTCACTATATTCTTTAACAATTTTTTTAAAGTTAGTAATATTATTAATTTTAAGATTATTACGTTCAATATAACTTTTTAATCCGGCTTTGAACATATCCGGACATTGTAACTCATTTAAAGCAACCTTTAAATCAAAATCACTTTTAATTTCTTTCTTAGCCATCTTATTTTAACTCCTTTTAATATAAGATATGGGTTAATTCAAAAGTACCCATAACACCCCATTTCTTATTAATAGGTTGATTCATTATACTACTACCCGTAATATAAGTTTCTTTCACAATATCCTCTAAACATTGGAATACGGGATTGGTAAGGAACTCTTGCATAATATAATCATGAATATCACATGCTAACATGTTAGTATGATTATTAGCTCCTTTCAGATAGAAGATTAATACAGTATTGATACGGGTAGGTTTATGATCATCCAAATCAGTATCATATTCAACATCAGAAATATGAATATCACATACTGGTTTATTAGCAAATGTATTCAAAGTACTGTCATTATATCCATTATTAACCTTATTGAAGATTGTATGATTGTTATCATCAGTTAAACCTTCAAGATTAGTTTTTAACCATTCCTGTATCTGTGAACTGATTTTATAATCTGGGGTTAAACTCTCTGATATTTCCACAGTATACTCAATATCAGGGTTAATTATAATTTCATCAGACATACTTTATCCCTCACCCGTACATGCTTATTATAGCTTCCAATCCACCTTTAAAGAAGTGATAACCGCCCCATATGCTGTTTTCATCAACGTATTTAGTGTAATCATCTTGACTAAGGTAACATCTGATTATACCAGTTTTCCCTTGTATAGTATACTCTGAACGTATACTATCCGCAGTATGACCGGTTCTTTTATACTGTTGACTCTGGGGTAAACTCCGGTATTTCGGAGTGTAACTATTCATACTAGTATTCAATGATAGTTTGGTTTGCTCTTCTAAATCCAATTGGATTTCCTTAACTTTTTCTTCAAATAATCCACTGTCTTGGATGTACAACTCAACAAAATCTTTTATCTCACCCATCTACGAACACCCCCTACGACCTCTTTTCTGATTATAAGTTCGACCGTGGGAATGACGCACCATATTAGTATACTCAGGATTATCAGGATTATCTAAATAACCCTCAATGTATTCATCCATTAATGTTTTAGCTTCTCCACACCAAACATTTTCTACTTCAGGTTTTTCATCACCATGGTATAGACTGGTGACTATTTGACAGGCACTATAGTAACTTGCTATTGTATTTAATATTTCAACAGTACCTGGAGATGGTATGGGTATATTATTTTGTTTAAGTTTATGATCAATCCATACTGTACTATTTTGGATTACTCTATCTAACATATCACTTGAGACATCAGCACTGATATCTCCGAATAGGTTAGTTACGTCTTCATGTGTACAATATGTCATTTTAAATCAAACCCTTTATTTTTTTTATCCGCTTGATTCTAATGCTTTGATACGGGCAAGGATGGTGCCTTCAGTGTTTTCATCACCGATTGCTGTTTCGATTGCAGTTAAACGATAGATGATTGTTGCTGCAGTTTCTGCATCACCTACTGCAGTGACTAAATCATTAACTGCTTTAACCAATCCGCTACTATTACCGCCAACGGTGGTTTTTAAATCGGCAGTGTCTTTGACAAGTCCACTATTAGAATCTCCAACAGCTGTTTTTAATGCAGTGATATCGGCAGTTTCACCAGTTTCCCCTGCTTCTAAATCGTCAAGTCTTCTTGCTATTCTACGATTAATATCAGTTTGACTTCCTTCAAGGAAATTATATCCTTCAACCATAAATATTCAAACCTCCATCATTTAAAAAAAGAATGTTTTAAGGGGTAACGATTAAGAAACCGTTACTATCCCTCATATTCAAGTTAGATTCAACCCATAAGTAGTAATCCACAGTTTGTGGTCTACCAGTTTCTTCCTCTTTAAGGTTAATGAAAGCAGGTGGAATAGGGGTACCATCCTCAGTAGCAGATACACCATCTTCAGCTAATGCCTGAACAATATTATACTCCGGGTCAGCAAATTTCTCAATAACAGCCCCAGGGTTATCACTGTCAAAGAATGCCATGTTACCATTACTGATTTTATGACTTGCAATGTAGTTGAAGTTAGGTGTGTAATCTTCTTTACGTAATGCTTTTTCAATACTGAGTTTATCTGCTCTTGAAACTAATACGGTGTTAGGAGCGTAACCAGTGGCATTATCTTTACTGTCATATCTCATTTCATCATCGATTGCTAATTCGTTTTCGATGATATTGGATGCGCTAGTCCACGCTTTCAAGGTTGCAGTTGATGCTCTTCCACCATTTAAGATTGAGGATGAGTATTTGTCTTCAAAGAAGTCAGCTAATTTAACCACTGCCGCATTATAAAATGCTTGTAAGTTAGATTCGTATCTACCTCTTTGTTTGTCACGAGTGTTAGCATGGTATACGAAACCCATTGGTAAGGTTTGTCCACCTACGGTTTGGCCTTCTCCGAATTTAATTTCATTAAAGTCAATACCATTGTTGGTGTATTGTGGGTCTGCGACTTCAATGTTTCCGTTAATGTAATTTGTGAATAATCCAGTCTCATTTTGTTCGACTGGTAAAAGGTTTAAGAATTTTAATGCATTGTAAATTCTTTTTTGTACGTATAATTGGTCGTTCTGTACTTTATCAGGAAGTACAGCAGGTAATCCATTAAATACCATAAATATTATTCCTCCATTAAATGTTTTTATTTGATTCCGATAACAATACGGTTATCAGTACCTTGTGCAGTTAATGCAATAGTATCAGATACAGTAGTACCAGATGATGCGGTTTTCTTATAACCATCAGCACTCCATTCAACATACATGCCGGCAGCGATAGATTCACTTGCTTTGGCATCAACAGTACGGACATCAGCAAATGCAGTGTCAACACCACATTTTCTAAGCATGTCTGCAGAAACTGCTTGAGCTTTAG
>Ga0326512_10001989_pt1 | contig 15333 bp, 20 predicted proteins | sample 1_2617_0518_D_FD_203652 | JGI IMG/M metagenome (GOLD analysis project Ga0326512, IMG submission 203652) | Bovine rumen microbial communities from UC Davis, California, United States - 1_2617_0518 | ecosystem: Host-associated > Mammals > Digestive system > Stomach > Rumen | place: USA... | reverse complement strand
AACTCGTACCATCATTACTATCGTTACCTGTTGCATTGTTGACGTAAACTTCTTTAAGTCCACTACTGCCACCAGGTATAGTTATGTTTCCACTTCCTAGTATGCTTTGATTATTTATTGTTTTTATATTTTCACCACTAATTAATACGTCTTGTTTATTATTTTGTAGAACTATAATATCATCAGTGTTTTGTTGTATTGCACTTTCAATCTGTTGCTTATCTGTTGGAGTCAATGGTTCGGTATTATCAGGGTCTCCCGTATATGTTCCGCTTGCTATGTATTTATTTACTGGCGAAGTTGACTGAACTAAAATATTTGTATCTGCATCATATCCATATACACCAATTTTTATTATTCCTTCTGCTAGTGTAGCTTCACGTGGTACTTGTGCGACATTATCAGTTATTAACATATCATAACTATTATCTTCTACAAAATATCTTACTTTATTTACTAACCCATCAAACTCCGCACTTAATTCAACTTGTACAGTATGAACGTTATAATCTCCCACGTTCCAAACTTCATTCTCTTTTATTTCACAAATATCTTTATTAACTTTTAAAATCATACTATTCCTCCTTTACTTTAAAATATCTGTTTTTACAATTTTCCAATTTTCTATTTTTCTTTTTAATGTATGACAGTAATCATTCCCACCTAAATTTTCATACATCTTCATTGAGTTTAACCAATTTTTATACACGTAATCTGGTATTTCTTCAATAGAAGCATATTTATAATAAGTATTAGTTAAATTATTTTGTAATATAGTCATTAATGCATCTTTTAAAATTTTACTTTCTTCTTCTTTTTGATTTAATTTGTTTTTATAATTTTTCATACTATTTAAACAATACCCCAAAACACTACTAACTGAGAATGTTAAAATTGTATTCAAAAAAAGTTGTGTCATAAATTATCCTTCCCCGACCTAGTCCTGACCTATCTTTGATAATTATAACACGACTTACTATTTTTTTCAAATTAATTGTTTATCATAACTCTTAATTTATCTAATTCTTTTTCTATCTCATTTATTGTATTATTTATACTAATTATTTCTTTTTTCACTTTTAATATACCTAATTTATATAATAACCACATAATACCTCCTATTTTAATTCTGAATCTATTTCATCAATTAACAAATCAATATTATCTAATATGTATTGTTTTATTACTTCTCTATCAATATTGAATCCTTTATCTTCTTTTAAACAATGTAACATAAGAATTATAACTTCCATATTACCCTCCTATCCTGCTATTCTTTCACAATAATTACGTGAATGATTTTTCATACAGTTATTTACTGCTTCGTTTGTTTCTTTTGTTAAATTAACACATACTATAATGAACACTGCTATTCCTAATACTATTAATAAACTCTTTACTATTCTCATTATATCAATAGCAGGAATCGCCTCAACTTTCTTGTTTAATTGTTTTTTGTGATTCTGATGTATTATATCTAACATCTTTTTGCTTTCTAAATCGTTCATTTTTCTCTCCTACCTTTCTGTACATTCTAATTGTAGCATATATTTGTTAGTTTGTCAACACTTTTTTATAAAAAAAGAACTTTTTTTGTTCTTTTTAATTAATCTGTCGTTTTTGTGTGATGTAATATAATAATAATTTCTCAAAAACCATTTTAATTTTTAGTATTTAGTATAAATGCAACCCTTATATAAATATCATTTGCAACAACCCAATTTGCAACAGAAGTTCCACCGCTTCTTTGAAGCCCAATTACTATATCTCCACCATTAGCATCAACAATTGCACAATATGGGGTCTCATCTGTGCATCCTGAAGCTTCTTGGATAATACCAAACGACTCCCAACCTTGCAAGTTGCTTGAAGTAACACTAGGAATATTAAATTTTATTCTTGCATAAGCAGGGCTACTTATCGCAGTAATATTTCCTCGTAAAACTACAGTTCCCACAACTGTTGAATCGTTTATATATTTGGATTTACCATATCGTGTTGAATAAGTCATAGTTGCATTCATCAACGTTGGTGTAAATGATAAATAATCACCCCCCGAAATGAAATCATTTACAACATTTTTAATTTCATTCATATCACTATCTGTTACTTTATTAATGTCTGGTATTTCTGTATTTTCATTTATTGCTACTTTATCTGCATATGTTATTTTATTCATATTTTACCTCCTTAATCTACATATACACTCTGAGTTATTTTGTAATATTTTCCAATTTCTAGCTCAGGTCTTATTGTATTATAAATAGTGTTTTCATCATTTGAAATAAAATCTATACTTGTTATATTCTTATTAACATATAATATAAATTCGGTATACGCTTCTCTTACTAAATCAAAATTTATATTTTGTATTTTAAATGAATTGTCACCATAATTTATTCTTATTTTGGTTGCTTTTGCATTGTTATAATCTTTTACACTAGAAACACTTAAATTAATTCTATTTGAACCTTGTTGATTAAATATAGGATTGTTAGAATCATTATTATTAATCATTCTTAAAGTAACATAGAAATTAATGTTTAAGTTTTCATAAATGTTTTTTGTAATTTCTTCTTGATTATTCATTAATACATAATTAGTTTCCCCAACTAAACTTTGATTATATATTATTATATTATTTAAGTTAGTATTTGGAATATTTAAAGTTGAAATAGTGGTATTTGCATTTATAACTTTATTATACAAGTTTCTAGCAAAAATCATTTTATTATCATTATCATATAATCTTGCTTTATTAGGTACTAATGAATTTATATTTGTATATCCTTCACCATTATAATTAATAGAATTATAATCAAAACTAACTTTTTTAGTTGTAGGCGTTTCATCATACATCGGAGCGTACATATTAACTAAGTTATAATTACTTTTATAATAATAATCTGCGTAAGCATACAAAGGATTTATTGTAGTTGCTCTTGTATAAGTTCCGACAAGTTTTTTTGTGTATGAATCATCGCTAGCAATATAACCAATAGACACTTTATATAATGGATAATCAATGAAATTTTCAAAAAAGAATACACCATTATTAATTTCACATAATGTAATAGTAGTTAAATAATAACTACCGCCACTCGCTAATGATTGAACTTCATAGATTTTTTTTAATTGATTACCATTAACTTTATAAATGATGTCTAACCCAGTAGATGGATTTATTATATACATATAAATATTATTAATATCTTTTACAAATACTTGTGAACCTGTAGCGTTTGCTTGACTTGGTAATGTAATGCTTTTTTTTAATGTTACATCTTCACCTTTTATTTCATAATCATCATAAACCGATGGATTTGCCGTACTTAATGTATAATAACGTAGAGCCTCTTCACCCGATGATTTGTCTAATTTTGCATCGAATCTTACTGCAGAATATGTAGGAACTGTTGCTTCTAACCATTCATTTTCTGCTCCCACATTTATAGTAAATCTTATAATTTTATCTTTAGAATTACTGTTATCACGTAATATTATATAATAAACCGCTCCATCTGGTGATTTTATTATTCTATTCTGTCTATACGGAGTTTGACTATAGTTGTGAGGCACAATATAACTATTTCTTAATATTGCTTCATAATTTCCACTAATTAAACCACTTGAAAATATATTATTAAATAACAATACTCGTGATACAGGATTAGGGTCATTGACAGTAATTGATAAACCATATAAATTATTATCTTCTCCTTGATTTAATGCTGTTATTGGAAATAATTTTGTTCCACTGGCAAATTCAGTTATCATTTGTATTTCATTTAAGTCACCATCTACTAAATATATATAGCCATAATATGGACTTGTTGAAGTGTCGGCATAAAATCCATATATTAAATAGTTATCATAATTAGAATTATATATTTTTCCTAATATCAAACAATTATAAGGATTGTTTAAATTGCTCATTATATTAGCATATATATTATTATTTAATGTTTCTATTTCACTGTCAATAATAGGATAATTTTGTCCATTTTCCAATTCTAAATTGCCAGTTAAATATTTTAATAAGTTATCTTTATAATCTTGTGTCATAATACCTCCTATTGTGTAAATGGTGCATTTAATGGAGCATTTAATATATTATCCCCAACTGGTGTAATTTCTTCCACTATTAAATTTTCCCATATTATATTTGCACTTACTTCTATATCTATGTTTCTTGTTATATATTCACCTGTGCTAATATTACCTTTTGCTTTATTTCTTTGATTATCAAACCAGTTGATAGCCTTTTCAGAATTATAACTTGATGTTAAAGTATAAACATAGAATACTTCAAAGGTATTATTACCACTAGCATATATTTGAGTTGTTTTACTTTTTACCATATACCATTTTTGCAATTCATTTATTGGAGCATTAAAATATACACTAGAACCAATATTATATAAATTATCTTGATAAGTTTTTATTGTCAAATTAACTTCTGGATAACCTTTATATTTGACATAAGTCTGTGCTATTTGTAATAATTCATCACTTGATAATACATCGTTTCTACTTTCGTATCTTTCTATTACACCGCTTCTACCTGTATTAGTATTAATACGATTTATTTCTTCAATGTTTGATACAACTTGCCTTCCTTCAATCAATGGAGTATATGTTATTTCTATTCTTGTACCTGCTGGGTAAATATTCATACCATCATTACTTGTAAACTTTGCTTCAGTAGGCTTATAGTAAAAATCTGTATCTATTCCTAGTTCTTTATCACTCATAGTGGAGAATGTTTTTTCAACACCATTCACTAATATTGATGTTATACTTCCAATTGGTGTACTTGTAATAAATTCTCTAGTGTAACCGCTAGCAACTAAATTTTCTTTATAATCGATAGAGCCAAATACTTGATTAGAAATTAACGCTTGTTTGTTTCTATAATCAGAAGTAGAATAACTAAAAGATATATCTTGAATATTATGCTCTTCAAAAAAACTCTGAGTATATTCTATTTCTGTTTGTTTAGTCATAAAATCAGGGTCATAAAAGTCTATTGCTATAGTATTTTGGTCTATCATTCTAGTAAACCATTTTGAACTGCTTATTTCAGCAATATACTGAAATACATCATACGCTGACTTGTTTTGTGTATTATAAGCTCCGATAGTATCATCTGCTCCATATATTTCAACATTACCTAAAACAAAACCATAATCGCTTATTTCATCTATTATTAATTGTATAGATTCTAAAATTGTTTTATTATCAATTACAAAATCAAGAATCTTACCTTCGCTTAAGAATGTTTTATAATCTAATATCTCTAAAGAACAGAACTTAGGCTCTCTAGGATTTAAACTTATTTTACCTGTATTCTTTACTACTCCACAAAATATTAATTCATTATCATGATATATCAAGCATTGAGAATAATCTTTTGGGTAGTAAAAATTATTAACATAATCGTGATTTTCTTCCCAACTTTTAGGGTAACAATTATTCAAGATAGTTGAAGAAGTAGAAAGCATTTCCTCTTTAATCTCTACTAAATTATTACAAACTACTTCTTCATTGTCTATATACATTTTAATCATGAAACACCAACTCCATAATTATAATCATTAGGACTTCCACCACTATAAGTTTTAATATTATGAACTAATTGTCCTAATGGGTCTTGTTCAATATTAACATTATTATATACTTGAATATTAGGATTATATGTATTTTGCATTGATGTTATTCTTGTACTATCTATTCCATTTGCATAAGGATTAAACTTTTTAGGTACTACCGCTTCTCCTTCGTGAATCATTGCAATCATATCATCTGGTACATAATTTGTTCCTGTTGCAAGCTTTGGTATTAATGGTATGTTTATACCTTTCCCACCTACACCTGGAACCCATTTAGGTATTCTAATATGATTTAAACCTTTTATAAATGTATTTAGTACTGATATTATTACATTTATAGGTGTCTTTAATATATTACCTATTCCTGACATAATATTCTTAAATATATTAACTACATTTTTCCATGCTGCTTTCCAATTACCAGTAAATACATTTTTTATAAAGTCAATTAAATTACTTATAATATTTTTCATTACATTAATTTGATTCCCTATCCCTTCAAATATTGGTCTTACATAATTGAACATTTCTCTCATTGTTATTGCAAAAATTCCTGCAAATTGTTCTATCATCCATATTAATGGTGGTAATATTACTTGTAATATCGTACTTAATAAATCAATAAATGGTGGTAAAATTGTTGTTAATATTTCAATTAATGGTGATATTATTGCCATTAATATTTTTACCAATGGTTGTATTAAATTTTCTATTAATTTTAATAACGGAAGCAACGATGTTATGATTTGAATTAATGGTGGTAATATCATTTGTATAATCTGCATTAATGGTGGTATTAATGTGTTTAATATTTGAATTGCTATCGGCATTATAATTTGAAAAATATTAGATAATGCCGGCATTATTTGAGTTAATAAACTTTGTAAAGCAGGTGCTATTGTTTGTATAATTTCTAATAAAGGCGGTATTATTACTGGAATAATCTGTCCTAAACCAGAAAATACTTTTTCTCCTACTTTTCCTAATTTTGATATAACACCAGTTAAACCACCAAAAGGCTCTAATGCACCGTTAATTGATTTTATTATATTAGCAACACCTCTAACTAATGCTGTTTTAGCATTTGCAATAGATGTTTGTATACCACCTGTTGCAGTATGTGCTGACTTACTTAAAGCTTCCATTGAACCAGTGCCGTCAGTGTCTAATTTTTGTAAAGCAGCGTTAAATTGGTCAATAGATATACTTCCATCTGATAACCCGTCTTTTAATTCTTTAAACGAAATACCCATAGCTTCTGCTACTTTACTCATTAATCCAGGTATTGCTTCATTCATTTGATTAAAGTCTTGAGCAGAAACTTTACCAGCTGATAAAGCCTGTTTAAAACCATAAATAAATCTATCTACTGCTTCAGTCGAACCATTTGCAAAAACCATTGCACTATCATTTATAGATTTAAACATTGCTTCCGACTTCCCTAAGTCACCCGTTACTGTGAATAAATCTTGAACTCCTGCTACTGCTTGGTCTAATGATGTTGGTAAGCCTCGAACGGATGCGTCAATTCTTTTAATTGATTCAGCTGCTTCATCAGCACTTACGCCGAATAACTCCATTACTTTAGGATAATTATTCATTGTATCGATTCTTTGAGAAGCTCTGTCTACATTTTCAGCAATTAATTCTATTCCTTTTGAAACTGCTTTAGACGCAATATTTCCAATAGCCATTGCTGCAGACATTTTACCAAAAGATGATGTTAGCCCTTTTGTTTTACTATCAATATCCGAAGTATCACCGGTGAATTTTATTAATACTTCACTATCCATAATATCTCTCCTTTCTACTAAAAAAAGTGAGGTTTACCACCCCACCTTAAAGGATTTTTAACTTGATGCAATTTCAGTTCCTTTTCCTATTAATTGCATTTCAAAACTAAATTCTGATTCATCTTCAGCTGCACCACCTAAATCACTAAGATTTAATGATACTTGTGCTTGATATTTAGTATATTCTAACACACCGTTATTTACTCCTGATAATAAATCAAATTGAATTAATATTCCAGAGAATTGTGCAACTTCACCATCTGCAATTAATGTATGAACTTTATTTAGAAAAGAAATATCTCCAACATTATTTACATCTAGTTTTAATGTACCTGTTAATGTAACACTAGCACCAGTAATTACTTTTCTTTGTAAAGAATCACAGAAAACATAGAAGTCCTTTTCCTCTAGCGAGGTTTCAACACCAATTTCAGAAGTTGTACAGATATTTGTAAAAGTTGGTGAATCAGTTGTTCCAGTATTTATTGCTAGGTTTTTTATTAATTCTCTATTATTAATATACCATTCCATGAATTTTCTCCTCTCATTATGATATTCTGTTGACAATACATTGTAAAGTCATTGTATAAGATATTCTTCTTATATCTTCATATTCTATTGTTCTTGGATTAGAAAATTGTTTTATCATTATTTGCCATTGTTGGTCGTTCCATTGAAAATAAATATTATTTCCTATTAGATTACCAATTTTAACACTTACATTTTTAGCATTTTGAATATTATCTCCATAAATGTTTACATCATAATAATTATACAATGGGTCAGTATCCCATAATACAATCTTTTGCCCTGATGCTTCTTGTACGACAATAACTTGTATATCACTATCATTTGTGCTATATTCAGCTCGTATTTTGTAACCATCTACTATAGAACGTAAATAATCAATTAATACTAGGTTCTTATTTTTGATATCTTGCTCACTCATATTATATCTCCTTCTTAGCTGCATTTACAGCATTTGTAAGTATTTTTTTCTTGGCTGTGTGAATTTGTTTATAATACCACTGTGGTTTAGTGCTCTTATTTGTCCAATTAACATCTCTCATTCTCCATACATACTTATCATAACCTGTTCCGCTTAATAAAGAATAAGTTTTGTTATATCCTCTAATAGGTTGTGCCATTTCAGCTCTTGCTAAATTTCCAGTTAAGTATGGATATGCCTTTGTTCTTTTGGTATATTCTCGGGTGAATACTGCGACATTATAAACCACTCTATCCTCATATCTATTAATTTTTGTTATAGGTAGTTTTTTTATCCATTTATAAATAATTCTTACTGCTGTCATTTTACCGCTATTATAATATTTGCAAGTTTGTTCCAAATCCAATTATCTTTAACATCTATTATAGAATAAGTTGTATTACCAAATATTAATTGGTCTCCTTCTTTAACAGGTGTTTTACCTTTAACTATGAAATATCCTTTTGCTTCTGCTACTGTATCAGTGCCAAATTTAACGGACATATCAGCGTTATATGGGCATACTTTTATCTTTACTTGACGTTTATCTTGGTCATCATAATAATCACTTATACCGCGGTTATTTTGTACCAAAATAGCCTTCATTCCATTAACATTAAACATATTAATCACCGAATGGTAGATTTATACCCATATTATAATTAATTGGATTTCCTCTATATAATAACCCAGCATTGCCTAAAATTCTAAGTGCGTCTTTTGATATATCACTTATTAAATCGCTTTTCATTGCTCCTGCTTCTATTGAACCACGATTATCTAAACTAGGGATATCATATTCTTCTATGAAACGCAATTGTTCCATGCTTGCGTTTTTAACAGCCTTAGGGCAAGATATAGGAGTCCAATTAGGATTTCTATATCTTACACCTATTTGACTGTAAATCATCTCGCATGCTTTTTCAATTTTCCATTCCTCTTCAATAGTCATATTATATTTGTTATTAAATTCTTCTATTGTAAAGAAAGTCATTTAAAGACCTCCTTCCTTATTATTCTGCTACTAATTTAACTATTGCATTTGGTTCAACAACTTTTGCTCCAAACATAATGTTTCCTTCCATTACATAGTAGCCTGGGAAACCTGGATAATTGTTGTTGTATTCTACGAATGAATCGAAGAATGAATCACCAACTACTGCTAGTGGATTATAGAAATATCCTTTTACAGCTCCTAACATTGTATCATTAATTGGGAATATTTGAACTCCGTATGCTTCATCAACTACACCCATATCAACACCTTTAACTCCAACTTCTGTTTCAAACTTAAGAATTGAAGTAAGTGCTGAAGCCAATTTTGCATGTTCTGTAGCAGCAAGTCCTAATCTATAATCACTATATACATTTTTATTAAATAAATTTGCTTTTAAATTATTTAATATTTCAATATAATCATCTTGAGTTGCTGGTGCCCAAGTTGCTGTTTCAGTAACTCCATTTGCTAATACAGTACCAAATCCATAAGTGTCAACTCTTTTAGCAACTGCTTGGTCTTTTTTAGCCATTGCATCTTCTAGAGTATTAATAAAGTTAGTTCCTGATACTAATAATGGAATACGAATAGAATAGTCCATTGGTAATTCTGTTAAGTCTACTTTTTCATTACCATATCCTAATAGTCCTGGTGTAAGAGCAGTTGTAATTTCTTTTGTGCTTCTTACATTAACAGTAGCCTCTCCTGATTTTAGAATTTCAATCATTGGAGTACCTGCTGTTCTTAATTCTCCAATATAATTTGGATTTAAAAATTTGTAAAATTGTGAGTTATATAGTAAAGATTCATAAATACGTTTTGCAACACTTTGTAAATCTAATTCATAAACTCCTGCTTGTGTATAATTCATAATTATTTCCTCCTAATCAAATCTTTTAAACTTGTTTTTCTTGTTATTTTTATTTCTTCTTTTGGTTTTACTGTCGAATTAAAACTTGTTTCGTTTGGTATCTCGGTCTTCTTATCAGGTTCAGGAAAATAGGTCGCTTTATATTTTTCCTTAATCATTGAAATAGCTTTTGCATCGTCCTCTTCATCTTTAAATAATGAATTTCTTAATGCTGATATTTCTTCTAGATTTTCTTTCTTAAACCCTTGAGACACCATTTCTACTTGAAGTTTTAAACCTCTAGTATTATTAGTTAGTTCTGTGTTTCTTGATTCAATATCATTGTAAGACTTTTCAAGTTTATTGTATTTCTCTTCTAATTCCATATAATTTGCAGTGTTTTCTTTTATGGTGTCTTTTCTTACCTTTTCAATTTCATCACTTGAAACATAGCCCTTTCTAATATCTTTTTCCAACTTTTCGATGTTAATATCATCGTTGGATAGTTGGATATCCTTGTTTGTGATATACTTTGATATATCCATAATTTCTTCCTCCTATTTGACGTCATTTTTTCGGAAGTGCATTGTTCACTTAAAGTTTATAGACATTCAAGCGAACCTGCTGGTCTTTATTTTATCTATATATTGCTACCACCTGTTTTTTTAACGATTCAGTTGGTAATTTATCTTTTAAATCTCTTATAGATTTATTTATTTTATTTCTATACTGATTTAACTTGTCTACTTCATCTTGATTACCTAGATTAGTCTGTATTTTAATATCAGTTAGAACTTCTTCTTTTTTTAGTGTAAGACTATTAACTTTTTGCCTTATATCATATTGCTCATTTAATTCTGCATCAGTATAATCAGGTCTATTAAATACTGTATCATCATCATAAAATGTTATTTCACATTTACAATTAGGATGTAATACATCTCCCTGTTGTTTGCTTGCTTTACCTAACATATTTATAACATCTTCTTTAGTATATACTTGATTCTGATGTTTTATACAATAAGAGCAACTAAAAGGATGGTACGGTATCCAAAACATTTTATTACCTACTATATCAGCATCATATAAAGTCATATTCCATCCAGCACGTACTAAATTAACATTATGTACCATAGCATTATATGTACTTAACTGTACGTGCCTTTGTATTTTATTTGTATTCTTATAATGATAAGGTACAACCTCATTAGAATACTTAGCAACTTTATTTTTAAGGTAATTTTGCTTATCATTTTGATACACTGGTGAATGTATAGAAGTATTATATTCATTAGTCTTTATATCTTTAAACTTTTCTTCATACTTCATAACTTTTTTTCTATCATCTAGAGGTGCTATTATATCATCTTTAGTAAACTCTACTTTATCAGTTAAGCCTGTATTTCTTTGATGAACTATTGATTGATATTTTTCAACCTCTTCATCAATAAAGTTATAATTAGTATCTTTCCAAATCTTTTTTAGTTCTTTCTTAAAATGCTCTGTACTTCTACCCTCATCAAGACATCTAAAATATAATTCTTTTGTTTTATTTTGTAACTTGCTAAAATGTAAGTTAACTTTAAATACACTTTCAGCAATATAACTATATTTCTTCATATGTCATCCTGATATCTTCACGTTCTTCATTATACGCTTTTACAATACTATCAGCATCTGTTTTTTCATCAATTAACTTATTAAGTATTGGCGTTAATATTTTTGCACGTGTACTATATGGAATTGACATTGTTCTTTGAATTGCTTGTAATGTACTTATCTTTTTATTATCATCAAGTTTTTCATTGTCTCCATAATCCCATACCAAATCGCTTGGTATTCTATTATCTTGAATATTTAATAATTCTTGTAATTTAACTATGTTCTCTATTAAGTGATTAACTTGAGGTTCTATTTGCTTTTTAATAGCCTCAATAGTCATTTCAGTTAAATTCATAGATAAATCAACACTAGCAACATTTTGATAATTATCTTTTTCATATCCGAATGTTGCTGGACTTAAATTAGCCATTTGAATAATTTGATAATCACAGAACTTAAATGTATCAACATAATCGTTTACTCTTAAATTACCCTGTAAATATTCAAATACACTATGTTCTTTATCACCTGGCAATAATGTAAAGAAGTCTTGTAAATTACCAACACTAATAGTTTTAACATCATATATATTTGCGCTTGGTTGCCATTGATTATAGATATCTCCACTTTGAAAGTGTTGAGTTGTTGCTATTCTTGTTTTTGTTTTTTGTACCTCTTCACATAAAGTATTATATACTTCCATCTCTTCATTTAAGAACTTAATGCTATCCTTAAAGAAGTCTTGTCCTGTATCTATATTAATTAATACTTCATAAGGTAATTCATATACTCTTTGATATTCTGTATCATTAATTTCATTGAATGCTTGTAAAGACATTTCTTGCCATTCTCCACGTTGTTTTTCTCTTTTGTAAGCAGTAAATACTATTTCAGTTTTACCATCTTCCATTTCTATATGTCTTTTTAAAGCATAATCAAATTCTTCACCTTCAAAATCTTGTATAATATCACAACTATATACTTTGTCATATTTTTGTACTAGATTATGGATATCACATTTTTTTATACATTCTAAATATACTTTATTTTCAAATTTATGTATATATATAAAACTTTCTTTTTCATATACAGCAAGTTCTAATGCTTCACCTAATGTAGGCATTAACCAATTAATATCAAGTCCTTCTGTTTGTGTTAATAAATCACTACCAAATAATTGATTTCTAATGTATGTTCCTATTTTTTTTGCACTTGGTGCAAGTACATATCTTTCATCATTAACTATATTTGGTTTTCCATTTGTTATACCTGGATTAGTTATTTTTACATTAATCTTGATATAAGGTGTTTGTAAAGGGTTAAAATGTCTTAATTTTCCTAACATGTTTTATCCTCCTATACTTCTATACCTGTTTCTAATGTTGTTCCCCAATAAGTTTTTCTATTCTTTTCATCATTCTTTAATAATCTTATTGGTTTAACTACTACTCCTGCTATAACATTTTTGAATAATTGCTTTTTAAAATAAACTCTAATAGCATAACTATTTTGTGCAGGTGCCTCGTCCTCACTTATTCTTAATTTTTTAATAAGAACTCCATTATAGTACAAGTACAATTTCCATTTCTTTTTTTTCATTTAAACCTCCAAAAAAAGCATAAGGTCGTCCCCTATGCTCCCAATTGCACCATAAAAGGCCAATTCACTGCACTTCCACGATATAATAATAACATAATATTTATTATTTGTCAACTTTCCTATTTTCAACAAAAACGTAATGGTCTTCATATATCCTGTATACTTCACTTTCATGACATGCTCTACAAGGTACTACAATTTCAAGTGGTATTTCTAATGCTATCCCATGTTTTTCTATTACCTTTATTATATCATCATAATTAATCTCCATTAAAAACCTTTTTGATTTTTTGCATTTTATTTTGATTTTAACACCTTCCATATTTCCTTATTCATATTATCATCTCCCTTATAAATGATTGAGGGCAGATAAGGGCTACCCTCAATTACATTATAACATGTTTTCAATGCTTATACAACTGGTGCTCTTCCTGTATCTTTAAACTCTGCTAAAATATAAGAAAGTCCATCCCGCGAATGGTCAAATTCTTTAACATAACAGTTTATTCCTTCGCGTTCACTTCTTAACTTATCATAATGGTAAGATTCTAACTCTTCTAAACTTATATCATGCCCATTAAAAATCGGTGCCCCATCTTGTTCAAAATGTCTTATACAATTATGTTCCATAATATATAATTTTTCTTTGTAAAACAAACTTTGCAAATATTGATTATCTCTATCTACACTCCCAGGGCCTTTTTTTGCTAATATGTGTCTTATTCCATCAACTTCAAGTCTATTATGAAAGTGAGCTGCCTCGCTGTCTATTACCAATGTATTTACTGGAACATGTGGATATTTATCATGTAAATAATTAATAAATTTTTTCAGTTGGTCAGAATAATATTCAGTTGTAGGTGTATCTCCCTCTACTTTAGGGTCATGATAATAACATTCAAGTCTTATAATATTCCATAGTCTTGTTTCTTGATTTTGTGCTAATGCTATTGGAACAAATACAGTAGGGTTTACACTACCATAATCACAACCAATGCCTATTTCTCTTATTAAATACTTTTCTTTTAATTCATCTTTATTTATTTTAGGGATATAATTGAATAATTTTCCTGAGCCAATAACCCATTTATTAAATACTTTTTGGTCTCTTAAACTTCCGGCCGGAAAAGACTTTACCGCTTCTTTTATCTTTTCTTCTGTATCTAATACTGGATTATCATAAGGAAAGAAAACATACTTTACCCAATCTCTATTATCAATATAATCTTTTTTGTACGGATGATTCTGACTTCCTTCCACATTAAAACTATCTATTCTTTTATAATATGGATGTCCTGCATAACTCATCATACGTCCAGGTATTTCATTAAATGATTCTCTTAATTGACCTTGTGTATATATTCTAGCTGCTTCATCTATCCAACAAAATACCAATGGTTTACCTAATATTCTATTAAATGACAATTTAGTATTAAATCCAAAAAAGTAGAATCTAATATTAAATATCTCTAAATATTTATCTTGTTGTCCATATTTTAAAGTATAATGTTTATATTTTATTTCTTCTAATATCTTCACTAAATTATCAACTATATTTGATTTTACTGTGTCGGTCGTCCACCCTATAATAGCGCCATTATATTCACGTGGTAAATAATCTTTCTTCTTACGTTGCTCTTTTTCGTAATTATAAAGGTTCTCAGCATACTTTATAAGTGATAAGCATATATCGTATGTCTTACCACTTTGTGTGCTTCCTAATACACTTATATTTGGTATATTAGGGTTTATTATATCATTATAAAGTGCTATCTGTTTCTTTGATAATATCATCTGTCTGCTCCCCTTGTGGTGCAGTTATCTTTTTTAATCTTTTTTTGTTTTTAGTTAGTTTTTGAGTTGTTTTACCCTGACATTCATTTGATTGAATA
>Ga0326512_10001987_pt1 | contig 15336 bp, 31 predicted proteins | sample 1_2617_0518_D_FD_203652 | JGI IMG/M metagenome (GOLD analysis project Ga0326512, IMG submission 203652) | Bovine rumen microbial communities from UC Davis, California, United States - 1_2617_0518 | ecosystem: Host-associated > Mammals > Digestive system > Stomach > Rumen | place: USA... | reverse complement strand
TGTCGCGGACGGCCCCTCCCCGGGGCTCCCGCCCCCGTCACCATCCGACGGTCGGCTCGTCGCGACGGTCGGGCTGCTTCCGTGCGCGCCTGCCGTCGCCCTTCTGCGCGTTGCATATCCAATGCGCGGGCTGCCAGTTCGATTCGTCTCGCGCGCAGTCCCGCGCCGAGGCGTAGCCGAACTCCCGCCAGCGCGCCACGGGCCTGATCTCGTCGATGACGAGCGAGAGCGGGTAGAGGTGGCTGCGCGGTGCCGCGTAGTCTATCGGCCCCCGCCTTCCCTTGCAGATCCCGCATGGCGCGGACATGGCCGCGTACCGCTTGGCCGCGCGGACGCGCGCCGACGCCTTGGACTGCCGCACGTTGGCGGTCGGTCGGCGGGTCATGGCCTGCCGCCCTGGCTGGCCGACGGCCCCCGGGTGCTCGCAGCATGCCCCCCGTCCATCACAGCCCCCTCACCCCGAACCGCTGGGCCATGGCCTCGCGTATCTCGCGGGATGCGTGGCGCTGCTTCTTCGTCAGCTTCCCGCCGTCCCAGCTGTCGGACGGCTGCACGTCCAGCGCGCGCACCCACGCCCACTGCACGGAGCTGTAGGGTCGCCGCCATGATGCGGCAAGCGCGCGGGCGTCCACGGGTTGCACCTCCGGATAACAGACGAGCCGCCCCGAGGGACGGCCCGTGATCGCAGTATTTCTCGGTAACATGTTACCGCTTTCCCGACTGCCCGCGACTGCCCGATTCGTCAGTACGCCATCGGCATCGGGTCGCGCTCGCATGCCGGCATAACCTCCCAGTAGGATGCCAGCGCGCGCCTGCGCAGCTTCATCATGCCGTCGTAACTGTAGTGCATCTCCACGCACACCTGCTCCCAGTCGCGGCCCAGCAGGTAGCGCAGCCTCAGCGCCTTGGCCTCGGTGTAGTCCTCCATGCCCGTGAGCGCGTCGTTCGCGCGCTTGCGCTCGGCCTCGTACTCCGCCAGCACGGCCACGTAGTCGCGGATGCGGCTGCGTATCTCGTCCACCGCGTTTACCATGGCATCGTCCGTCGGGCTGGTCTGCACGCGGTCTCGCGAGTAGTCTATGCCGCGCACGCCAGACGCGCGGTCTCGCGCATCGTCCACGAGCGCCTGCATGCCCGCGCATCCCTCGCCGAGCCTGCGTATGCGCTCCAGGTACGCGTGCGCCTGGTCGGCCCTGTACCGTTGAAGCTCCTCGTCCATGCGCCTCCTAGGTGTCCCGTTTTCGGTACAGCTTAGCAGCATTCCGTACCTCATACATTCACCTTCCAATACTTGTTAGGGCGTTTGTCGTAAATGACGATTGCAGACGGGAACGGCGCGCCACTTTGCGAACCGCCGAATTTGAGTCTGCCGCGAACGAAACGCACCTCTGTCGCGTGGCCCACGATCCATTCGTGCCACCATGCCGTGTCCGTCCTCGCGGGAACCAGGCAGACAGTGACCCCCCCCCGATTCGATTGCGCCGCTTTCTGCATCCAAGCGCCTATTTCGCGGCCATAAGGAGGATTTAGCCAGACACTACCAGTCCATTCTTGTTTCAGCCCGTCATCGTCAATCGTGTAATGCTTTTCGCATAATGCGTTTTCATCGGTTGAGGCGGCATCCAGCGTGAAATGAAATTCTGCGTCAAGCTGTTCGTACAATTCCCGTGGCGTTGTCCATTCGTTCGATAGCGACGACTTCATGCCTGATGTAAAGCCGCTCATTCCGCATCGCCCCTCAGCTCAACCAACTTGCCCCATCCGTCGCAGCCGATGAACGGGCAGCGCGTGTACTCCTTGCCGTCCGTCACGTCGCGCCATACCTCGGCGCAGTCATCGCCGCATATCGGGCATTCCGTGTAGCCGACGTATTCGAGGTTCTGTGGCTGGCCGCCGAACAGCGCGTTGATTATTCCGCTCATTCTGCATCACCCCTCATAACTCGTACAAGCGCAATCAGTTCGTCGTATGTCAACCACGTCTCGATGCTGAACGACTTGTGCGCTTCGCCCAGGCTCTCCGTGTAGTTGATGTGCGTCTCGCGGTACTTGTCGAACTTCGGCTCTCCAAGCGACGTGATCGGCTCGCTCATCGCTCCACCGCCTTCCTCGTGTACTTGCCCTTACAGATTCGCCCTACTGAGCAGATGTTGTTCGGGCTGTCGTACTTTGTGACCTTAATTCCGTAGATGGTGCACTTGCCGTTTTCGCCTTGCCAGTCGGTCGAGTTTTCGCACTCCCAGCAGTGGTTTCCGAAACCTGCGCTGTCCCAGAAGCGCCCACGTTTGCTCATCGCTCCACCGCCTTCCGCACCTTCGCGCCGCAGTGGTATATACCGTCTTTGCCGAGATACACCTGCACGTCATTGTGTCTATCTCGCCTATTGTTCTGTTGAACGCTCATGTCCGAGAATCTGCAATTATCTGGGCAGTAATTGCCGTTTGGATCAATCCTGTCTAGAGTGCATTTGCCCTTCGGCGCATTTTCGTTATAGCCATGTGATTTTGCCCAGATTGCGAATGAGTAGAAATCTTTATCCCATTCAGGGCAGACTGAAATTCCACGAGCGCCGTAATCTTTGAAATGCGGGTGCTTCTTGTTATTGCACCGCCTTTTCATTCCAGACCAGACTTCATACAGTCTTGTTTTCGACATACCATGTGTCAGCCTCATTCGCTTATATCCGTTATGAACGCGATTCTCGCGCTCTAGGCATCCGCATGATTTTGCATGACCAGTACGTAAGTCAGTCCCGCGAATTACTTTTTCAGCTCCACAATCGCATCGACAAAGCCACAAGGCAGAGCCTTTTGCATTAGAGCCATTTCTGCTAATGACTGTAAGCCGTCCGTACTTGTTGCCAACTTCATTGATTGTCTTCATCTAGACCACTACTCCAAATGAAACGCCACCGGCATGGAGGTAGTGGCTCCACACCGATGGCGCAATTCGGTATTATATTCGATTGTTCGTCCAGCCACTACCTGAACAATCAAATTATACTCCTGAACTGCTGTTTTGTCCATTTATATACATCTTCTTCCGCAGTTCGGGCAGTAGTTGTGCGCCCTGCATGGCTTTGCCTCGTACCCGCCGTCGAATCTGCGAACGTGCTCCCACGACTTCGCCACGAACTCGCCGCAGGCCGTGCAGTTGCCGTGCGCGTCCATCTCGCACTCGCCAGCGTCCAGCGTCGCGGCGATTGCCTGCTCGGGCGTGAGTCTCAAACTGATTTCGCCATTATGTTCGTAGCCGTTGACTTTGCGCCCGCGTGAGTCCTTCCATGTGGTCACATTGCAGAAATCGGTGTGCCTGACGCCGCGCTCGTCCAACAGCGCCCTCAGCTCCTCGGTCGCGCTCATGCGTCCGCCTCCATGGTTCTCGCGATCGCCTGCGCGTGCCATACGGCGTCGCCCAGCTTCTTACGGAACTCGCCCAGCCTGTCGCGGTACCAGTCGCGCTGGTCGCGGTACTCGATGCGCTGCTCGTCGCACTCGCGCAGCTCGGCTTCCAGCTCGGCGATACGCCTGTCTTTATCCTTCGGCATGAACTTTGCCATCGGGTAGTCCGGTAGTTCGATGCCGTCGGTTAGCTTGCGCCACTTGTTCAACTCGGCTTCCAGCTGGCGGATGCGCTCGGCGCACTCCCGCTCGGTTATCGCGGCCTGGCGGTCGAGCAGGGAGTTGAACACGTCGATGTCGAAATCGTCGTCCATGGAGTCGCGGGAGCCAGCGTCCCAGGCATCCGCCCACAGTTCACCGAGCCGTTCATTCATGTCCGCTTCGAGCTTCTCGCGGGTGTCTTGCGCTATGTATGCGACGTTAGAGCCGCCGTCGGGGTCGCTAACGCCGTTTTCGAGCTTCAATCCGTCGTTGCGCTCGGCTTTGAGCCACATCGCTATGCCGTCGCCACAACGGGCTCCGCACTCGTCCTCGGTATCGTATGCACAGTACTCGCACAGGTCACCTTCTGCTAGAATCTCAAGCAGCTGCTCGCGGTCGTTCTCGCACAGCCAGTCCAGGTTGTTCATGCGTCCACCACCTTGCGCTCAACAGTCACGAGCGTGTCGTTCTTAGACCCGCCGTGCGGGATTATCGCTATGCGCTCCATCTTGAATCCTCGCCCCTTCCCGAGTCCGTTTGTGTTCCAGCCGCAGCAGAGGGCGACCCCCCCCGCTTCAAAATCCGTGCGCACTCGTCCTTGCATCGCGCCCAATAAGCCATGTTCGACACGCTGATTTCCAGCTTGTCCTTGCCGTACGACTTGTAGAGCTGTGCCGCCTGCGTGATGCTGTACGGCGGGTCATAAAGCACCAGGTCGGCGCTTGCCGTCTCCTGCTGCTTGAGAAATTCGAGCGCGTCCATGTGGTAATCGGTCTGGTATTCGGGGTTAAGGTCGTTCGTGACCGTCCCGTATTGCGCTTCGCGTGCAAACGGGTCGATGATGACCGCCTCCCCGTTCGCCCTCGCCTGCGCGTCCAGGCACTCGTCTCTGACGATGTTCCGAATCGGCTTGATGGTGAACGTCTTGCCGTTCGGCATCGCCCATTGCCTCTCGTAAGTTATCGTGCTTTCCTCGCTCATGCGTCGACCCCCCTCACCGCGTTCAGCAGCTCCGTCTTGACCCGCCTGCACTCGGCGAGCATCGACTTCAGGTCGGTCGCGGTCTCCGGCGACTCCCGAAGCGCGATCTCGTACGCCTTCTCGATGCTGTGGGCCAGCGAGCGGTGGAAGTACTTCCCCTCCCACGTGTCCTCGCGGTCTTTCCGATGCTTCGGGTATTGAATCTGCCAGTCCGTGCCGCTCCCCGCTATGCGCCAATCGCAGCCTGGTAGCTTGATAATCATTCGAAATTTCCTTTCTCAGCCGTGACACGGCTGGCTAAGGTGCCGTTTCGTCCTTCTTCGAGTGCTTACGCACCACGCCCAGCGTCGAGCCGTCACGGGGCTTGTAGCCCTCGCAGCGGGCACGCCGCCTGACCACCCAGCCGTCCGTCCACGCGCATGTGGTGTACTCTCGCGGGAACGTCCTGCCGTCGGTCGTCTCGCCGTGCTCGGGGCTCCCGTGGATGCAGGTGCCGCAGAGCGTCATCGCGCGGCCCCCGGCGGTTCGAGCGCGTCCACCTTGGCGAACAGCTCCCCGCCCATCTCCACGAAGCCGACGAGCGCCATCAGCTCGGGCGCGATCATGCAGTCGGCGTGCAGCGTCCACGGCGGCTCGCCGTTGGCGTCCACCAGCCGCCGCAGGCTCGCGCGCCCCGGCACGTGGAGGATGCCGCGCTCGGTCGTCGCCATGCCGCTCATCGCCGACCGCCCCCTATGATGCACGCCAGCGCCGCCGTGCAGACGAAGCCGCCCGCGATGAACGCCAGCAGGTGCGTGAGTATCGCCATCACTCGACCCCTTCCAGTTGGAATTGTCGTGAGATTTTCACGATCATTTGCTCCACGCAGTCGTGCACGGAATTTTTCAGCACATCGTGCGCATCGTGATAGGGAATCGAATCATATTCCGTGTACCTGCTGGCCTCGCTTATAGACTTGGCTATCTTTTGGATGTCGTAGCGGTTGTCTACGCATAGGCGCATGCTCTGCTCCGCCGCCGTGCCTTTCCCGAAGATTTGAGTAATCATCATGCTCATCGCGCCGCCTCCCCCGCCGGGTCGCATTCCACGAGGATGAACGCGAGGTGGTCTACGACCTCGTACAGCCGCTCGTCGATTGGCTTCGCCGCCCATTCCTCTTCGGTCAGGCCGTCCCGATGCCAATTCGCGCCGAGTTCCATGCCGCGCTTCCCGGCCTCGTCGTACAAGCCGTCGTACAGCTCCTTGATCGCGTCGTATGCGCCTTGCAGCTTCCTGATGCCGTCGGCATCGAGCAGCTCGTAGGTTTTCCTCATGCTCTTTCCCTTTCTTGTTGCCGTTTAGCTGTTGCCGTGTTGACCTGCGATAACACCCAAAACGGCAACAAGGGCAACCTGTTTTCCTATATAGTTCTTTAACGATTCGCGCGTGGGCGCGCGCGCGTTAATATGAAAAAATTTTGCGTTGCCGCTGTTGCCGTTCCTAACATATCGCCTGTTGAACATATGTTTTTCAGCGGCAACAGCACCCATTTTCAGCGTTGCCGTTGCGTTGCCGCTGTTGCCCTCACCGCTTCGGTACCCAGCACCTTTGCTTCCCGTAGCCGTTCGTTCTCAACGTGTTCGGAAGGCGCACCCACCCCTCGATGGTCGCCATCGCCCGGTTTATGTCGTTGATCGTGTACCTCGAATCGCGCCGCTTGTAATCGTCTGGCAGATGATCGTATATCTCCCGCGAGCAGACGCGCTCCGCTATGCTCCCCTCGCCGGCTTCCGTTGCGGAGTACAGCCTGTCCTCCATGTATTCGGCGATTATCCCGGCGAGCGGGTCTTCCTCGGTGTACTGCATCTGCATGCGCTCAGCACGCTCCTGCATTGCCGTCGGCAGCACCAGCGCGGGGCGCTCGGACTTCCAGATGGCTACAGCTTCCGCAACCGCCTGCTCGAACCACAGGTGCGCGCCGTCCGTGTAGAGGAACGGGTCGCATTGGTTTTTCTTGTTGAGGCACTGTATCGGCAGGAACCGCCTGTTTCCCGTGGCGTCGGTGAGGAACTGGGTATCGTTCGTCGTGCCTATGAACACGCAGCATCGCGGCCTGAAGACCGTCTCGCGCCCGTATTTTGGGCGTATGGTGTCGCCCGTCGATGTTATGAACGCCTTGATGCCCTCCACGTCTTTCGCGCGTTTTGTCGCGAGCAGCTCTGCGAACTCGGCTATCCAAAGCCCCCGCAGCTTCTCCACCGCCACGTCGCCCTCGATGGTCTTGAAGTTATCGTCGTACCAGTCGCGTGTCGGACAGAACAGCGAGGCGAATTTCGACTTCCCTATGCCCTGCGCTCCGACGAGGACGGGCATGTAGTCGAATTTTATGCCCGGCTCGTACGCTCTAGCGACCGCGCCGACTAGCCATAGCCGCATGACCGCCTGCTCGTACTCGTCGCAAACGCACCCGAGCATGCCCAACAGCCCGCCGATGCGGGAATCGCCGTCCCATTCGAGCGTGTCAAGCCATTCTCGAACTGGGTTCCTGCTGTTCTCTTTCGCGCAGATCGCTACGGCATCCACAACGGCCTCTTTCGCATGCAGGCCATAGTACCGCTCGCAGTATGCGGTGAGGGCCGAGTAGTCCTCGTCGATAACGGGCCTGCTCGAATTGCGCGCATCCCACGGCAACGGCAGCTCGGCCATACGGCAGAACCCCGTCTCGCTCCACCAGAAGCGCCCTGCCAGCTTCGGGTCGCCCTTGACTATCCTGTAGGCGTTCTCGATGGTCTGCTTCACTGTTCCGTTCGAGGCGACCATGAGGCGCGTGCCGCTGCCCACTATCTCGGGCGCTTCCTTTTTGGACTTCCCCTTCTCGTAGCCGAGGGCGCTGTTGACCAGCTTGCGGAGCTGCTTTTCGTCCAGCGGCTCGTCGCAGCGCGCGCGGTTCGCGTCCGACACGCTCGTAAATATGGCCTTATCGTCCATGCCGCGCGATTGCAGGCTCGCCGCGTACTTGAACAGCGTGGTGTCGCGCTCGCCGCTCTTTATCCGCCTGGGCAGCTCGAATGGCTTTCGATCCTGCGCGCCGTTGTTCCGCACGAGATCGAGCACCGATTGGTTCGCCTCGGCGATCGGGTAGTCATCTGGATGCAAGTCCCACTCGTACAGCGCCCCGCTCGGGTGCCTGCTCGGCGGCGCGACGATGTAGCCGCCGTCCCCGCGCACGTCCACGCCGTCTATGACGTGGGCGGCGCTGCGCACGCTCACACCCGCGGGGGCGCGGAAGAACAGATGCTCCCCCCCGCCCCCGGTGGTAGCGCACGCCGTCTCGGGGAACTTGCCGTGCTCGCGCTGCCAGTCGATTAGGTACTGCGAGCCATCCACGCCGTTGTGGTTGTCCACGTCCACGACGAAGACGCCGCCGCTCGGCGCGCCCGTGGCGATCCCGATGTTGCACTCGGGGTAGTCGGCCCACACGCGGGCGATCACGTCGGGGTCGTTCGTGGCGTCCTTGAAGCCGTGCTTCGTTGCTGGCTCCTTGCCGTTGTCGATGCAGGGGAACACGGCGAAGCCCATCTTGGCGTAGGCGACCGCCGCCTTGCCTAATTCTGATAGCTCGGTCATACCGCGAACACCTCCCCGACGTTTATGAAGCCGTCGCCATCGAGGTATTCACGCGATAGACAGACACCTATTTTCTTTCCAACGAACTTGTACGTTTGGTTGTTGCAGAACGCAAAATCGCCGTCGAAGCCTCTGTTCGATGCGTTTATCTTCTCGATGATCTTGCGCGTGTTCTTTATCTGCCAGTCTTTCCCATACGAGAGGTAGATGCAATGCCTGTACCATGGTTCGTACCTGAAATGGTCGGCGTGTTTTCCGTCGGCTATGTCGAATACGAGGGCGACGTACCTCTTCTCTTCGTTCTCGCGCACGTCTGTGATTCGCACGGTGTATCGTCCTGGCTTGAACGTGAACGCGTCTTCGAAGTCATCCCATGTTCGCGCCTTGTTTTTCGGCGGTTTCTTATTGTCGCTAGAGTTGTACGCCCTCGCGCCGTGCAATGCTGACGGCACCGCCTTGATGTAGTCCATCTCGGCGTTTATCTCCTGCATGTCCTGTAGGTTGCCGCCCATATCGGGGTGATGGAGCATCGCAAGCGTCTTATATAGCTGTTTAGCTTGGTCCAGCGTGGAACATTCAGCGAACCACTTTATCTTCACCGCCCGTCTCATACCTCACCCCCAATATTTCGCATATCCTCTCCGCGCTGCGCTCCGGCTCGACGAACTCGAACCGCACGCTGCGCGTCTTCTGCATCGTGCTCATCTGCTCGAAAAGCGTCGGCCCCTGAAGCGGCTTCTTCGTGCCATGCCTAATGCACGTGCCGCCCGCCATCGGGTCGCACGCCTTCGAGTAGAGCCTGTTGCAGTGGCGGCAGTGTCCGTTGACCCATCCGCGCACGTCCTCGATGCACGTGGCCTCGTCGGTCTCCACCAGCACGACGAGCAGGCACCCCGCCGCGTTGGCGCGTGCTATCTCGCGCCTGAAGCGGTCGTGGTCGCGTCCGAGGTTGGATGCCAGCTCGCCGATGTGCTGCTTGGTGTCCACGTAGACGTTCGACCCCTCGGTGGCGTAATCGCCGAAGTCGAGCTTGCGGCGCACGACTTCCACGCCATGCGCCGCCCACCAATCGTGCTTCACGCCGTGCTTGTCGCCGTCGTGGATCTGCTGCCGCGTGTCCTCGACCAGCGCGCCCATCGCTAGACGTTCAGGGTCGCGTTGCCGAGACTTGCGGGCCTGGATGCACCGCCGCCGTTCGCAGGTTTCTTCGCACGCTCGTCGATGGTCTTGGCTTCGCGGTGGTCGCCCGTGCGCACCTGCTCGGGGGTGAGCCATTCGCCGATGTCGTACGTCCAGCGGTCGTAACCGTTCTTGTTGAGCGTCACGGTTCCGTCGATAACGGCCCAGAACGTCTTCCCGACGAACATGTCCCATTGGTCGGCTTGAAACGCAGCCATCGGATCGAACCCGGGGTTGCACGCCTTCAGCACCTCGAACTTGCCCTTGAGGTAGCCGAGGTCTGACCAGCTCACGAACTCGCGGTGCATGAAGTCCTTGTCGGGGTCGGGCTTGCCGTCCCAGTCCATGAAGTACGCGTCGCTGTACTTCCACGCGAAATCACCGCTCGCCACATCCCAAACGAACGCCGCGCACTTCTTCGAGAGGCCATCCGTCACGGTGCCGTCCGCCTTCTTCCATTCGAGGCGCACAGCCTGGATCATCAGCTCGTAGACGCCGGGCATCATCTGCTCGATTCCTCCACCGCCGCCCTGCTTGGCCTCGGCGTTGTTATACTCGTTCATGTCGATGTAAGGCATTCAGGTCTCCTATTCTCTCGTATTGCCTATCGCCTTGCGGTCGTGGATGCGGTACGCCTCGCGGATCCGCGTGTCCACCGCCTTCAGGTCGTTGTCGATGAACTCCTCGGCGAAAAGCCCGGGCGGGCATTTCGCAGGGTTCGCGTTGTTGGTGTGGAAGCCGTACCTGTCGCCCTCCTTCGCGCTTTGCAGCGTGCAGGTGACGAGGCCGCGTATCAGCAGCTTCTCGTTGAGCAGCTTGCCCACGGTAAGCAGGTCGATGCTGCCGTCCTGCTGGCGCTCCTGATGGAACACGAAGTAGACGATGCGCGTCGCGTCGCCGTCCTCGATGACGGCCTGGAACAGGTTCCAGACGCGCGCTGCGATGTCCGTGTATACCTGGAACTTGTTGTCGTAGGCCTCGTCGCCCGTGGACCACCGCACGTACATCTCGCTGATGCAGTAGCCGCAATCGTCCACGACCACGGCGCGCTTCTCGTGGTGGTTCGCGAGCCATGACTGGACGATGTCCACGCGCAGCGGCTTGTAGCCGTCCTCTGCCGCGAGCCTCGTCGCGAGATCGGGGACGCTCACGTTCTCCAGCTCCTTGCCGAAGAACGGCAGGATCTTGTTCTGGACGTTGAGGACGCTCACGTCGTTCTCCTCGAAGTTGCGCAGCGAGTACGATTTGCCCGTGCCGCTGTCGCCCATGATGATGATGGGTATGCTCATTCCCGCCTCCTCACTCTATCGGCAGCTCGCCGTCGAGCAGCTCGATGACGGGTGCCACGATGTCTATCTCGACCGCGCCCTTGACCTTCTCGGGGTCGATGCGCAGCGAGGTCTTGCCGATTCCTGCCGGTACGCTGGGGAAGTGGACCTTCCGTGCGCTCATCCCCGGCGGGACCTCGCCCGTCTGCCCGATGTGCTCGCTGATCGCGTCCATGTCGGGCAGCACGTAGCCCTGTTCCATGGCCCAGCGCATCAGCTCGTCGCGGTCGTCCACGTCGTAGCGCACCTCGTCGTGCTCTGCGATGGCCGGCGCTGGCGTGATGCTGTACGTGCCGACCTTCTCGCCGTCCACGTTGATGTCGAACGACTTGGGCGGCGCGCCGACCGCCGACGCCATCTTGTACAGGTGCTTGAAGTAGCCGTCCACCGTGCCGCGCAGATTCGTGGGGTCCTTCGTCTTGACCATCCCCGCGACCTGCTTGTAGAGTGTCTGCGCGATCGCGAGCATCTTGATGTCCTGCTCGATGCCCTCCCAGGGGTCGCGGATTATCTCGGCCCCGCCCTCGAAGTAGTCCTCCGAGCCGTTCACCCCGTCGGGGTAGTTGCTGTTCTCGTTCGCCATCTTTAGACCTCCGTCCACGAGTACCAGTTCGCAGCCAGCACCTGCTTCGCGCTCGCGAACGAGCGGCAGGCCCGCGTGTACGGGTACATGTCCTTCTTGAACAGCGTCAGCTTCCAGCCGTTGTCGTGGCTGTTCGGCACCAGCACGGCGCGCTGGCCGTAGGCGTCGCGGAATCTCCTAACGTCGCGTCCCACGTCCGCCCCCTCTCGCCAGCTTGCGCAGCTTCGCCTTCAATCCGCGCTTGGGCAGCGAGTAGTCCACGGGATGCGCCCAAGTGGACGCCTCGCTGACCTGGATGGGCGGGTAAAACGTGTCGGCCATCTGCCTGCTAGAACGGTGCGCCCTCACAGTTCCACCCCCTTGAAACAGTGTCATACGAGCCATCGGGGTAGTGGACGGTCGCGAACATGCTGTAGTGGCCGTCGCCGAGCGCCGTGGCGTTCATGCTGAAAGTCGTGCCCTCCTCTACCGCTTTGTCGCGCACGATCACGTCCTCTGCGGCGTTCAGTGCCGCGTCGAGGGCATCCAGAACGTTCCTCACATCCATGAGCCAACCACCTCCCAGAGCGCCATCAGCGCGAAGCACGCGCCGAACGCCGCAACCAGCGCGCGGCATGGTATAATCTCCACGTCCTCGCTCCTGTACGGACACTTTGACGCGTCGGCGTGGCACCGCTGGCGCGTCTCCTTTTCATTTCCCATCGTCGAACCTCCCATCCTTGATGAACCATCGTTTGCCGGACTTGAACGCAGGCAGAGTCCCCTGCCTGCACATCCGCGACACCGTGTTGCGCTGCGCCTTCGTCGGCGCTTCGTCCTCGCGCAGGCCGTAGCGGATGCGGCAGTAGCCGTCCAACGTCATGACCATGTGAATACCTCCTTCCTTGCGACCATCGGTCATGCGGGGAGACGCGCAGGGCGAGTAAGGTGGCCTGGTCAGGGCGAAAGAAAGGAGGTGTTGCCTATCGTTCATCGGGCAGGATGGAGAAAAGCGATAACCCCGCACGTCCCCCCGCATAGCCGATGGCCTTCATCGTCATCGCTATGCGTCGCTATTCGTTGTTGTCAAAGAACGGGATGCCCACGGCATCCATGGAGGCGCTGGCGGAAAGGAATGGGGAAGAGAATGACCAGCGCCCCCGTGGACGACGGCTCGGAGCGCCCGCCCCCTTGATCGCGGGGACGCCCCGAGCGTCGGGCTAAAGAGCGTCCACGACGGCTTTGAGCACTCCCAGCTCGTCCAGGCCGCTCACGTCCACGCGAAGCATGGGCAGCTTGCGCCTGCGCGGGTTGTCGGGGATGTGGACGAGCTGGACGGCCTCGCCGATTCCGTCGCCGTAGTAGTCGATGCGGCTGTACTCGGTGGCCCCGAGAACGGCGGGTGCCAGCTTGTGGTCTACGTAGCGTTGGATGCGCTTCTGGCGGGTGGTCATCATCTGGCGACCGCCTTGCCGTTTGGCTCGTCCACCATGCCGAGGAGGTATTCGGGCGAGCAGTCGAAAAGCTCGCAAAGGGCGATGAGGTTGTTGGCGGTCGGCTCGGCCTTCCCGTTTTCCCAGCGGCTCACAGCGTTCGGGTGGACGTGAATCGCCTCGGCGACGCCTTTGATGGTCAATCCGCGCTTGCGGCGCTCGACCAGCATATTGATTCGCATTAGTGTGCCTTCTTTCATCTGGGATTACACATGTGGCGTGTTTCCAAGGACAAAGATACCCGTATTGCGTGTTCATGTCAACACGTTTCTGTGAGAAAATACACGCAGGGCAGGTAAAGGAAGATGGTGGACATGCTGAAGATCATGGAAGCAAGGGAAGCCCGAGGGTGGACGCAGGCGCAATTGGCGCAGGCCATCGGCACTACGCAGCAAACCGTCCAGCGTTGGGAGAGCGGTCAGACCGACCCGAAGATTTCGCAAGTCGAAGCGGTTTCCAAGGCGCTCGGCATAACCATGTCGTTCCTTCTGGGCATGGACGAGCCGAAGCAGGCCCAGCCGCCAGAAGAGCAGAGGCTCGCATGGTTGTACCGCTCCATGAGCGCGGAGGGACGCGCACGGTTGATGGAGCAGGCCGAGTTCCTTGCGGCTCGGCACCCGTTAAATAAGGCGCGTGCGGTTTAGAGGTGCCTAGATGAAAGTCAGGTCGTACACCATCCAGCAGCTCAAGAAGGGCCACAAGGCGAGGTGCCGCGATTGGCGCTTCTGGGCCGTGACCGACCACGGGCGCAAGTCGGTCATATGGCACGGCACGTGGACGGACGCCCAGAAGGCGATCCTGGACTGGGTTTCCGAGTTGGAGGGGCTGAACCCCGAGGCGGGGACGTTCGCGTCATACGCGGCATCCTGGCGCTCCTGGCGCGAGGCATCCGGCGACTACGCGCCTAACACCATATCCAACGACGCGCGGAACGTGAAGGCCCTCATGCGCACGGAGTTGGCGGACAAGAACCTCTCCGAGATAACCCCCGCAGACTGCCGCGACGCCCTGGCATGGCTGAAGGCCCACCCCGTCTCGGGCAGGGGCGAGCTGAGCGGCACCACTATGAACAAATTGGCGCTTGCCCTCGGCTCGATACTCAAGCAGGCCCGCGACGACGGGCTGATCGTGCGCAGCCCCATGGAGTCCGTGAAGCTGCCGAAGGTGGACACCCGCGAGAAGGACGCCATGACGCCCGCCGAGCTGACGGCGTTCCTCGATGCCGTGGACGAACTCCCCATCGACGGCCGCACGGTCGCGCTCTACCTGATGGCGACGATGGGCCTCCGTCGCGGCGAGGCGCTGGCCCTGCTTGACTCCGACGTGTCCGGCGGCTACGCCAACGTCCACCTCAGCGTGAAGGAGGCGGACGGCTCGGTGTCGGTGCCGAAGTCCCCCGCATCCGTCCGCACAGTGCCCATCCCAAGGCGCACCATGGACCGCATATCGCTGTGGCGCGAAGTCCGCAAGGCCGCTGGCTTCGGGGATGCCGAGCGCCTTTGCTGCAACACCGAGGGCGGCTTATTGCTGCCCCAGAACCTCTGGAAGTGGTGGGCGAAGGTGCGCGGAGGATTGGGATGCGAGGGCATGGGCCTGCACCAGCTGCGCCACTCGAACCTCTCGATGATGGCCCGCCACATGTCGCCGTTCGACCTCCAGCGGTACGCGGGGTGGTCGTCCATCGAGCCTGCGAGGGTGTATATCCACGCCGACCTCGACAGCGTTACGAGGGCCGTCGAGGGTGCTTGGTCGTGATTCGGATGCACAGAATATGCACAGATTATTCTTGTTTTGTATAATCGCGAGCTTCTGACCTGCGCTTTTGCGTGGTCGGGGCGACAGGATTCGAACCTGCGACAGACTATGGGCAGGCCTCCCACCTGGGCAAACGCTGTCCAACGCTGTCCAACTGGAAATCGGGCTTTTCTCGGGCTGTCCTGCGAGTTTTCGGCGTTTTGCCTGCATTGCACGATGCACCCGATGCACAGAAAATGCACAGATTCGCTAAGCGGAACGGTCACAATAAAAGCCCCGCAAACGAAAAAAGGGCCCCGCCGACCGAAGCCGACGGGGCTGTATTGCATTCCGCATTACTTCGGCAGCGCCACCTTGCCAGTGCCGCCGATTCTGACGGTGGACGATTTGACCATGGCGCCGCTCTTGCCGTAGCAGTACCACGCACCGCTCGCTCCCTGCCGGAACCCGGTGAACATGCGCCCGTCGCCGCCGAACCAGTAGCGTTTGCCGCCGATGGTCTGCGCGCCAGTCACCATCGCGCCCGACTTGCCGCAGTAGAACTTCGAGCCGTCCCACTCGACCCAGCCCGTGACCATCCAGCCGTCCGCATCGAAGTAGTACCATTCGCCGCCGATGCATTCCCAGCCGTTGCTCGTCCACGAGCCGTCGGCGTGGCGGTACCACCACTTACCAGTCTTGTCGCTCTTGATCCATTGCGCCGTGTTGTTCATCGCCGCCTTCACCGCCTTGACTATCTGGTTCATCCTCGCATGGATGTACTCGCCCGGACAGCCCGTGGCGGCGTACATCCGATGCTCCGTGAACGTGCCGTCCGTGCCGCCCGTGTAG
>Ga0326512_10001986_pt1 | contig 15350 bp, 23 predicted proteins | sample 1_2617_0518_D_FD_203652 | JGI IMG/M metagenome (GOLD analysis project Ga0326512, IMG submission 203652) | Bovine rumen microbial communities from UC Davis, California, United States - 1_2617_0518 | ecosystem: Host-associated > Mammals > Digestive system > Stomach > Rumen | place: USA... | reverse complement strand
ATGTTAACATCGGAATCATGGATTGCGGTAATATCATTAAATTGACTGATGATTATGCGAATATGAAAACAGATACAATGAACACATTGAATGCATTTGGTTGCATTGGAATGAGCTTGATGCAGTTGAATGATTTTGGCTTCATTCAAGTCAATGGCAAGCCTGATAATGAAATCAATGTTTTCCAACATATGTTCGCAATGATATGCATCATGAAAAACATCAATGTCTGTTCCGTCGCGTATGTCATGTTGAAAGCATCAGAGGGATAATCCTTCCTATAATGGTTATCTACATGCTGATTTCAATCATGTTAACGGTTATCAATCATGTGAGAGGACACCGCCCTTCAGGGCGGTGATGAATCACACACGCATAACCAACTCTCTATATGGTGCTTTCAATCGAGAATGTTATCTGATATTTTTAAATCAAATTTTGCATTATCCAAGATGATATGATATCATAGTAAGTATGAGTTCATACAGGCGTTATAATTATCGGCTGCTTTGAATATTCTTGACGCGGCTGGACTAGCCGAGTCATTAAACGCCCGTAGAGGTGATGTAAGACGGAGGCTGGCGCAAGCCAGTCGCAACGTTAACGCCAATGAAGCGGGAACCCACCGAACCGCAAGCCTCCATTAAGGCGACCGGCGTAGGAATCCCACACCTTCAGGCGTGGGAGGAAGTCAAATGAACAATGTTATCACATGATGATTAATTAAAGAAAATAAGCGGATGAACCAGTATTCCAGTTCATCCGCTTATCATTATAGCGATTTAATGTTCAGGATTATTCGCTTCGCCGCTTTAACCGCAGTTTCCAATTCATTATCATTACCGCGAATCACACCTGCTTTCAATGCGAACATGATTCCTTTGATTTCAGCTGATGTATTCATGCTGTTGACAATCATCGCGTAATCACGAAGAGAATCACGATCAGTGAAATCAATAGTGTTTTTAACCTTATTGAACTCATTGATCGCAGTGTTCACAGCATCACGCATATCATGCAGATATATGTCATTAGCACGTTGGTTCAAACGTGTAAGAATCGGTTTCGCCGCCTCGCGTGCATCAGCAGGAACCATATCCGCAAGTCCATTCACATTACCATGCATGATTTCATCCGTATTCATGTTGCTAATGAATTCACGGAGTGCCTTATCGGAAGTGCTGTTCTTCAAACGCTGCAACATGAGGAACAACGGATACTTGATTTTGAACATGTCCTGTTTCGCAGTCCCGTCAAGTGTTGCAACCATTCCTTCATGATTCGCAATCGCCGGAAGTTGCAATGCCTCACCGAGAGTTTTCGCGGAATAAATTTCAGGCGTGATGAAACCGAATTTCCCCGGAATCAACACGGCGTTCCTATCCGCAGTTCGTTCATCCACGCCGAGCAGTGCAGCCGGAATCCACCAACCGGTTGCATTCTCCAATAATCCAAGGAAAACAATGTCCGCCAGTTTACCGTATTGAACAACATGAAAATCACCCGGCGTGATGATTTCAAACAATGGTGTGAACCCCGGCAGGTTCTTATCCATGAAATCCGCAAATGCACGAGAATCATGCTTAGTCCGCATGAAAACAGTGCCTTCAATGGATTCATCAGAACGGAATGAGCCTTTCGTGGCAATAATATAATCACCGTTCACGCGGACTCCAATGCCGAGAGCGCCATCAAGTTTATCCGCAACGGATGCAGGCGCATTATAATCAATGCTCACATCATCCGCGACAGTCACACCCTCATCATCATCCACAAGTTTCAGTTTACCCCAGTCTGAATTCGCCGCGTCAACCGTGAAAAACTTACGCATGCCACGAGCAACCACAAGCGCGTCATCAAACATGAGCGCAATGTCATCAATGGACGCATCATTCCATGACATGTGCAGCTTCTCATAAATGCTCACCCCGGCATCAGTGAGACGCACGACAAGTCCACGAGCAAGCAGAGTCGTATCCGCAATCCAATGACCCGCGAATTGAGTGCGCGCCGTATAGCAGAATACAATAAGATGCCTGTCATCATCATTCTGAGATGCGCCAATCCAACCATCATGCAAATCAGACGCGAAACGACGCAAATCAGTCAATTCATTAAGTTCCAACATCGTCAATCATTCCTTTTCATCATATTTCCTCAAACTGTAATCATGTTAACATGAATACAGTTGAAAGTCAAACCGGCGTGTCGTCATACTATTAATTATCATTGAACATAATGGAAACATCAATTACCATGACTACAAGCGTCATGGTTTGTGACTGGATACCCTATGTGCTCCGAGTCCGTGGAACGAGCATTAGGAACTAACAAGTTAATTCCTGACTGGCGTGTAAGTTATCCGCATGCCAGACCGTCATATCATCATACCAGAATTGCTGGTGGACGGGCGGTGATTGACAACACCGCAGCGTTCATCACCCTTAACATATCAGTGATTATCATAAGCATTGCTCATAACCGCTATAATATACTATATATTTTCAATTATCAAACTCTGGGATGAGTCTGTCCTCAATCCCGCGTGCCCTGATGTTCATCGCGCCAATCCTATCATCATTCGAGCTGTAACCACAATGTGAGCACTTAAACAAGTGTAGCTTATGATTACGAGCGGATTTATCACGATAACCACACGCTGGACACACCTGCGACGTGAATCGTGGATTAACAAGATACACGATAACACCAGCGAGGCGAGCCTTATACAGTATCATATCGCGTAATTGCGCGTAAGCCCATGATACACGATAATACCTATCATTCTTACGTGATTTAACAAGAGTTGACTGAATCCCAATCAGGTTCTCCAGTATGATGCACGCATTCTCTTGCTTAGCACGGTTAATGAGTGCCTTACTGATCTGATGATTAACATCAGTCATCCAACGGTTCTCTCGATCACCGAGCATTAGCAAGCGATGACGCGCGGCCGATGTTCCCTTCGACTGTAATTCTGCTCGCTTCTCACTATACTGCCTGCGTTTATCCATCACCTCCCTCCCACTGATGAAATCAGTCCTATAACCATCAAACGTGGTGATGATAAACCTGAGTCCAGCATCCACACCAATCACATTTGATGGCATGCTGCGAACATAAGGTTCATCAGTGAGTTTAATAGTGATAATCAGGAACCACCCATTACGCTTATGTTGTAATTTCGCGCCACCAAACTTATAATCATACTCACGCAGGTAATTAGGCATGATGATATCATGCAGTATTACAGCGCCATTTGGTGTGCTTATTTTTGCATTTTGCGTGCGTGGATTATAATACCAATCGCGATTATGAGTCAGTTCAATGGTTCTACTTGTGTAAACACTACGCTTATCATAATCATAATTCTTATTATTCGCTATGATTGTCTTATAATTACCACTAACTTGCCGGATTACACTACAAGCTAACTGACTCATGAGGTTATACTTCACACGAATCACTGTATAAGTTAAGTCATGTAAATCACGATTATTAATCACTTGCTTACTGCACGCAACCTCACTCACATGATTACACGCACTAAGGTATGAGTCAATTAACTGGTTAAGCACGCGCTCATCCTGAGCGTCTGGTTTCACGCGCACTCTAATTGACAGCTCATTACTCATGCCATCAATGATATCATACGCCAACTGGTTTGTCAACATTCCTCCTCATGCACAAGACATGAGGTCTCCATGATAAATAATGAATGATAAGTAAGAATGATGAGCGAACATGAAATCACCGGAACAATAAACATCATACTATTGCATGCGTTCAATGCAATCAATGGTAATCATCAATCGGATAATAAAAGCATTAACCACATTAGCGGCGTTCATAGTGCTGGCAATACGCGCCTATGGCATCATGGCGGCGGATTAGATAGTTGATGCGATAACAATGGTGTTAATTCCTCGTTTGGAATACGGTTTGGCGGCATGCCACGCCGAATTTGAAGTCATTATAATCATATGATATGATTGACATCATGAGTACGGAAATCAGAAGATTACAATCGCTCCTGAATGATGAATGGTATGATATTGACGCGAAAGCCCTGACAGGGAATGATGAGCGGAATGCCATTATTGTTCAGGATATGCTTAATGTGAAACAATACCGGAAAAACCATTCACTAACGTAAGTCCACGTGAGATTCCCGAAATATTGCGTTCATGCCCGGAACGGGATTATCCTGCGTTCATGCGAATGCTGTCATGGCTGCATGATGGACATAGCAATATAGATTTACCATTGGGAATCATTTTTGATTTGTTCCGAATGAACACACCGGAAGCGGATGATGCAATCCGCATCATTGAAACCACGGGCAATGATGATTATTTCTGGTATTCATTGGATGCATTATATGATGGCGTTAATGGCTCATTCCCGCGTTCATATGATTACATTATGAATTTCATTATAATTGCACAATCATTCCCGTCCAACATGATTGAATTCATGAAATCAGACAGGATTCTGAATGATTGTTATGATTCCCTTGTTAACATTGCAACCATTATTCAGGAAATGCAGGATGACGAATCATGGATGAACACGGACATGAGCGTTCTTGAAAATGCTATCCGTGAAATGATTGAACCTGCACGTCGCCTGATTAATGATTATCATAATGATTATGGTTATGATAGCGGGTATGATTTACTTATTAAAAATTATTATAATGATTATGATTATGATAGCACGTATGATTTCCTTAACATTATAGGAACCGCCATGCTGATTGACGCGAATGTGTGCGATGATGAAACATTCAGCGCTTTCATGATAATCCTGAAAAAATATTTTAATTGCATTAATAATGATATCGGCATGAGATATCATAAACTGTCCCGTAAAGATGAAATCAATGTATTCATCATGTTCATGAATAATGCACTTGATGGTTATCCTGACGAATTCGCATGGGAATCAGCGAAAATCATTCTGCAATCATGAAATCAATTCTGACGGCGATTTTCATCGTTTCATGAGCGACATATCGAAAACATGGTTTTTTATCATTTCAATTAAAACAGCCGTCCACAGAGCCGATTATTTTGCGCTCTGTGGACGGCATCGATTTTCACGGATTTTCAGTATGAGGGAATTTCCCGCTTTTTCACATTGGAATCATTTAATAACATCATGCTGGCAAATACATGCAATCATCATGATTACAGCATGCTGGCAATAACATTCCATTTATCATGTTCAAAGCCAATCATCCTGCTTTTCAAACTGATTCCAATACTATCTGCTTGCATTGTATCCAATGCGGATTGCGCGAAAACCTCACGGATAATAGTGTTCATGTTCCTGCTTTCAAATGATTCCAACGGTATCAAAATCAATTTCCATCATACACATCATAATGATAAACCGGAACCACTGAACCGTCATCATTGTAATCAGCGTCATCATAATCATCCGGTTTCTCATCTGTGCTATCCAATGTGATTTAACGCATATTATTCCCGTCGTATCGCGAATAATGAACGCATTTTCAACATGTTTTCATGTCTGCGCGGATCATCATCGTGTCGGAATACAGCGAGCAACAGGCACGACTCATGAACATGGTGAAACGCGATTCGGCGTGTCGCGATTTGCGCTGGTTATAAAATCATGCTATTATGTAATCATGATAACGAAATAGTTTCATGATGAACCTTCGGCGGCAATGACAAAGACTCAAAACCGAACGCAGTGAGAAATGAACAAGAAATGTTATCAACTGGATACATTAATCAGAAAGGAATGAATATTGTATATCAGCATATTGTATCCAATACATGAACCCGGATGAGAAATCAATCATCCGGGTTCATTGTTTTCATTTGTATCCATGCAATACGCCTTTCACTGTCATGGTTTTCAGCACGCTATCCATGTCTTCTCTCAGCATCGCGATGCCGGACCCCATGCGCGAGCATCCGACGGGTTCATCAATCATGCAAACATGCGTACAATGAATCTATCACATATTCCGCCATGATAATGAATCCGTTAACGCATTATATTTAATGTCAATGGTTTCATCAGTATCCAATGCATACAGTATATCATTACATGCTTTTTTCGATTGTCCAATACTCAATAAATCATAAATACCGTATTCACTGCCATCATTGAAATCATACATGACATTGACATCACCATCCTTTCCGGCATGAATATGTATGATTGTTGACTTCCTCACCACGACTAAAGTCGGGTGATTCCTAACCGTATACTAGTGAACTCTAATCACTAGAAGTTAGGGTGGTACGCGGTTCCACGAGAGCAGCCATTCTCAGCAGAAACTAAGAATGATCTTACGCTCCCTCCACGCGCGTTTAACGACCCGGCAAGCCCTGCCGCGTCGAGGATATTAAGAGCAGCATTATAATCACGATCAAGATGCGCCCCACACTTCGGGCACACCCAATGCCTAGCATACTCAGGCAACCCAACCTTCAACTTATGCTTACAAAGAGCACACACTTTAGTCGTAACCAACCACTGATTAAGCTGAATAATAACCCTACAATGCTCATCAGCCTTAGAACCCAGTTTATTAAGGAATGAACGCATAGAAGCATCACGTACACTCTTACCATGCTTAACAGCCATACTTTTAATGTCAAGTGTCTCAACACCAATAGCTTGGGTCTCGCGTATGATATTGAGAACATTCTTCCACTGGTAATCAGCCAGTGCATCATGAGCCTTAGAATAGAGTAATGCTATCTGATGGCGGGTTCGCTCATACCTCTTAGAACCTTTAGTCTGCTTACTAAGGTGTCGCTGTAAACGACCAATCTTATCCTGTATTTTAGCGTAATTACGCGGGTTTTCTATCTTCCATCTCTTACCTTTCGTATTAACAATCGTAGCCATATCAGTGAGTCCCATGTCAATGCCAGCATTATTATCACACTGTGCGAATGGTGTTTTAGGACGCTTAACAACAAAACTAGCATACCAACGACCATTCCTAGCATGACTAATAGTGCAACTAGTTGGTTCACTAGGCATGGGGCGCGACCACTTGGTTTTAATAACCCCGATTTTCGATATATACACACCATGCTGGTTAATACTGAAACCATTACTAGTGAAGTTAGCTGAGTTCACTGGGTTATGCTTCTTAGTTTTACGCTTTGCTGGTTTCTGATTACTGGAGTGGCTTACACCATGCAAACAAGCTAACCAAGCATTACGGAGCTCCTGCTGAAGTGCGACACTGGAGACTTCCTTCAGAAAGGCTCTCTTAGTGGTTTTCTTAGCATTAGTTAGTATTTGTTTACTGGCATTCGCTGCGGTTGGTAGTTTACTCTGATTATTAGGGTTAAAATTATTATTAAAGAAATCAATAGTATCATTATAGACAACACGGCAGCACCCAAAGAGGCGGTTCAACACTGCCTCTTGAGTTTTAGTCGGGTACAATCGGTAATTATACCTGACAGTCTGATTATTATTACCCGCTGCTGTCATACTTACTATGATATCACGCTCTTCCACTAGTATGCAACTTTTAAGTGTTATTTTTTAACTTTTTTAGTTAGATGTTGTGCTGCCATCCCTCATATTTAAAAATAGGGGTATTCCAGCACAATAATTTGATAAATCATTCCTTCCATCTGCTGCCTGCAAAGCGACGGAAACCGCGTTCCTTATAATATTCTCATTCAATCCCATAATTAGGCTCCCTTCTTCCCATTGAACAACATCATAATACCATACAAATATCAACATGAACTCATATGCTATCATGAAAATAATAAACACACTAATGGACCGGTATACATGCATGAGAACATTGAAAGTATTTCCATGTGAAATCGCTGATGACATTAACATGAACATGCTCACCATACTGTTGCCAGCAAAAAAAAATACTTGATTTCAAATGACATCATGTGATCAAATGCCATTATGAAACCAGGAACGTATGTCAACATGATGATAATTAATCATAATGTTGACATATGAATGTTGGATGGTATTGGTTCGCCGGATGGTGTCCAACGTGAAAGCAGGATATGATCCGCGATTTTCCGACAATAGTCAGTTGAATCATCATAATTCATAAGAATCAACATGGCATCATTGGTTTCATTGAGCACATCATTCATCCATTCAGGCGCAGGATAATCATCATTCATACCGGTGCCATTCACATGCATGAGATAATCATTTTCAGTTAAACCAGTCAAATCATGGAAACTGCTTGCATTCACCGTGATAACATGCATTAGCGGCATGTGTACACTGTGTTCAGTGCTTTTCTTATTCTTCTTACGAGTTCCGCGTCTTGTCATAATGCTATCATTATATCATTTGAATTAAAATCCGGACACCATTGTCCGGTATTCAATCAAAAGTCAGCATCATTGCATATGCGTTTCAATGAATTCATTTACGAATATCATCATTCATCAGATCAGTCATGATTTCATCAGCGATACGCGGATTTGACTGCGCAAGCTTATCCACGGAATTCATTGCGAGACCACACATCAGATTATCCTTGAAACCCACTATAATCGCCTCCTTCCATTAAATCCATTGTCAACATGTTCACATATGCTATTATCATATGCATTGACATATCTATCAAATCACATGTTAAATGATATCACAGGCGTGGGAGGAAGTCAAATCATATGATGATTATCACAATATGATTGCAATTCACTATCATGTTTCATTTAGCCACAAGAACATGACGCATGTTCGCAATGGTTTCATATTTCAGCACGCGAATGCCATAATCCGGTTTAGTGGAACTAATGAGAATCTGACGTGGATACGCATTATTGAAATCATCGATTTTACCGCCGAAACCATCATCAACAATGCCATATTCTATTGTCTGCCAGCGTCCATCAGCAAGTTCATGGACACCAACGGCATGATAAATCGACGGATCGGATGTCCGCATGATTTTCAATGCCTGATATACGACAACGCCATCCTGTCCGAAACCATTCACTATCGCCATGTAAGCAGTGCGCGCATCCGATGGTTCCTCAGTATTCCCATCCGTATCATAAGCAATATACAAACCAGGTTTATCAGCTGGTCTGATACCGCCGAGCTGCTGCGTCAGAATCGGCAAACCAGTTGAACCAGCAGCATAAAGTTCACCTGTCCCATCACCGTTGCTCACGAACACTATCCTGTTCTCATCTGAATGCGCTGAATCCATGCAAACATAAGGTTCGTGAACATCATAACCATAATCAGGCATAATAATATAAGTTTCCTTTCATGTTAGAATGATTCAATTATCATCATGACATCCGCCGGAATATCCCTGCACATTCCATTGTTTCAACGGTGATTAAACAATCATAACCAGTTCCTTTTCTTGATAACATGATGAGTTCAATGTTATCAATGGAAACAATTATAGGATTTCAATGATTCGTTTGACATGCGTTTCAGGAACATGAATCATTTCATTATCAGTTGTAATCATGTATTCATTATTCACATGTTCTGGCTGGCATGTTATTCGTTATGTATTGCGCACCATCATCAATGAGAACAATGAACACATTATCATCATTATGAGTCATGCCATGTGAATTTGTTTCAAACCAGTTCTCAGTGAAACCATTCACGCGCGTATCCTGCACGGAAATATCAGCATCTGTTTTCAATGATTTCATGATAAGCATGGCATCATCAGCATCAATGTTATCATCATCCGCATCCGGTATCCATGTCCATTCATTATTATCCTTGTTCAATGCATACAATGGATACATGATAATGGAATCATTCACTGTTCGTTCCATGAGAAGAACAAATCATATCATGCCGGACAAGCGAATTATATGAATGAGAATAATTCATTGTAGTTATCATGCCGTAAGCATTGCGTTCGATTATGATTGGTTCCATGTCATCAGGAATGTCAACATGGAACCGCATTCGCGCAAGCATGTTCCTGCCATACCATTCCTGCAATAATGATTCCGGTGTCATTTTATTCGTTCCTTTCATTGTGCTCATCATGTGTTCAATTTGTTCTTATTCGGACGCAGTTTACCAGCGAGTAGCCATTTGTTCCTTGCCGCATTCCGGGCATCATAAGCGTCATCATCATCCCAGATGAGCACACGGCTCCAAATGAGTTCGTCATCATCCGGAAATGACAGGAATTGTTCAGGTACAATGAGTTCAGGATCAATTTTGAAATCAGTTGCGTTCAATTCATTCTTACGCATGTTGAGCCATGAAATGTCATTGAAATCCTGTTCTTCGTTCAGCACGAAAAACATGTCATCAGGATCGAAATGATTCGCCGCATCCAATGCCTTCCGTTTCTCCTCCAAGTTCATATCCGCAGTGAGAACATTGAAATCACGCATGAGAAACACTGTATTGTAAGTGAGAATCTTGTCAGTCATCATATTTCCTTCCTTTATATGTTCATATGACAGCATTTGTTTTCAATGATTTGCACAACTATTCGGCGCGCCGCAAAAATGGAAATGAACACAGACACGAAATGAACATGGTGAATCATTGGCATGGCATATTATTCTTGTTTCTTGCTATCCACGATGATTTTCACTGTTTCCTGCATGAATTCGCTTGAAAACTGTGCATTCGCCATGATTTCCGCAATATCATCAGGTGTGATGTTATTATTACGCAATTTGTCTGGCGTACATGACACGATTTCCCGCAATTGATAAGTATTACGGCCATTATGCCATTGCTTATTATCCCTGCCTTTAATGGTTTCAATTGCACGCATTGCGGACAAGCATGCGTATCCATAATCATACTGACCGGAAGCTATTGCCGCGATGAATTGTTTGCTGAATGGAGCATTCAGATAATATGCCAGTTTCGCATTCGCTGCAATCCTGTCATCATCGCCATCATATGTTTCCGGAATGGAATCAATGTCATCAGCCGCTATTCTAATGGAATCAGGTAGAATACCAACGCCATGCTCATCAATATATGCGATGATTTCATTGAAAATCGACGCGCAGCCATATTCCTGTTGCCATGAATCCGATGTTCTGATGTTTTCATCCGCTATGCGTCCGAGTTTGATTGCATTCTCATATTTAATGCCGGACAGTATCATTTGCGCGATGCGATTCCTGATACTATTATTCAAACCAGTGAGTTTGATTTTCGGGATGTCCACAGTGTCATCAGTGATTGCGAGCGATACATACAGGGAATCATGAATATCCTGTATTTTACGCACAATATAATCGCTTTTATCATGCCTGTTGATTTTATTCAACATTGCCGTGATGTTCTTACGAAGGAAACGATTCTGTTCACAAATGTCATCAATACGTTCAAGAGACTTATGCGCTTTCAGTTTGGAATCAGGTTTTGTAATATATGAGTGTACTTCTATTTTACCATACCACCGTGTCGTGTCATTGAAAAAATAATCATATTCATCAATCAGTTTATGATAATCAGGCATTGTCATTCTCCTTATTTCTCAGCAATATCATTCCTGTTTTTGGATAGGAATGATGACATGGTTTCATTGATTTCACCTGCATCCGCTGCTTCTTCCCCGGAAATCAAACGAGTACGCGTGAGAACAGTGAAATCATAATCGTTTTCAAAAGTCTCGCCATTCGATGTCATCCAAACAACATGCAACCATTCACTATCATCAACAGGTTTTCTGAAATCAACAATCCTGTCAAAATCCGGGTTATCAGTGCGAATCAGATTACTGATGTAATCAATGAGGGCATTATATGCTCTCATTCGCAGTTTTTCGTTCATGACATACGTTTTCATACATTCAATAATAGCATGAGAACACATGACCGTCAAACATTAGCATTGAACTCATCGCGTTTGCCCTCATCAAGAAATGCATCCACCATTTTCTCGGCTTCAAACCAATCATGCGGCCTGATGGCACTTGCCATCACAACGGTCGCGGCCATCGCCCTCATGCTTGCAGGGCATGGTTCGATCGCGGTTTCCATCATCCCGATCATCGTGATTACGCTGGGAACCGCGATGCATCTCATCATATGCATCGTCTTTTCGAGCCTTCCCGACGGGCGTCGGTAAACAACCTTGCCTTCCGTTTTTTTTGCCTTCATCATCGCGCCGCTGTTGTCTCGGCATGGTTTCATCTCCGACATGATTGCGGAGACCCCAGCAGACCAATATATTCGGATAATCACGCGACACGCCCAAAAAACATGATTCTGAGCCTTCGATTTGCAATCAATGCTGTCATGTGCTAACATGGATTCATAGATTGTTAAAATCACACGCATAATAAATATTCATTTTGTCGTGAACGCGGACAGAATGCGTTCATGCAGACATTGAAAGGAAACAGCATATATGTCAGGTTCATTCATCAAATGGAAGCCAGCCCTGTTCGGCGCGGTCGCATTGACCGTCGCCATCACCGCCGCGCCGGGCGGCGCATACGCTTTCGAGCTGCATGACGTGAAGGACAAGGCGCGGGAAATCCAAGACACGGCCATCGCCAGCCAGGGAGAACTGCTGCATGCATACACCGCACACAACAACGCCCCCGAATCGAAATACGGCGTGAACGATGTCGTGGCCGGAGATGAAGGCAAGTTCGTGCTCAACGCCTACAAGACCCGCGGCGAGAACGCCAAGAAAACCCTCGCGGACAACTCGTATGCAGTTGCCATCGACCAGCTCACCCTGAAGGAACTGAACGCCTACATCACCGAAACCCGGAAGGACAACGCCGCGAAGCTGCATGCGGTGAAATCATTGCATGCGGCGGAATCCTCCATCGCCGGTTCGCACAAGCTCCGTCTCGTCGCGGACGCACAGTCGAAGCTGAAGGCAAGCATTGACAATGCGAACACCACTTTGAAGGAATCCGATGGCAAGGTCGATGACAACACGCCGCGCCAGCAGCTTCAGGATGCCATGAACGAGGCGTCGAAGCATCTGCACGAGAACGACGTGAAGACATTGCAAGGCAATGCGGCCAATGTTGACGGAAAGGTTCAGGCCGTGAAGGATGCCGTCCAAACCCGCGACGCCCGCATCGCAAGCGAGGAAGCCGCCCGTCAAGCCGCCGCATCTCAGGCGTCATATAACTCTCAGGCGTCATATAACGGAGGAAACGCCACAGGATACGCCAACGGATACGGATACGGCAGTGGCTCCTATTCCAGTGCGGGAGCGTCTGCGAGTTCGCCTGCCGGAGCCTCCTATTATAACGGCTTCTCCATCGGCGGCTCATGCTCGCTTGACTCCGCCGACCATTGCCAAGGAGCGGTTGACGGTGCCGGTCACAATTCACTGACGCACCTGACTGACGATTCAGGTACAAACATTTATGCCATCCATTCAAATTACGGTGGGTCAAGCACATGGGGTCAGAACTCCGTCACCATCAACGGCCAGACCCATACGCTTGGCGCTCCGTTCCAGACGACCAAATCCCCGAACGACGGCAAGCAGTATTTCCAGACCTGCGGGCCTGACGGAAGGATCTATCTCCGGCAGATGAACTGAAATCATATCGGCGGAATGCCGTAATGAAATGATATTGCAAAAAAATGAGCGCAATGCGGGCTTCCTGTTCACATTGCGCTCATTTGCATTCATACAGCGGGTTTCGCATACCATACCTACAGGGGTTCATATTGCGAATAAACGCATATGCATACAATGCATATGGAAAGGAACGATTATGAGACTGTGGAACGCGAAAATCGACGATATCATCAGGGAACTGCAATTCATCAGGAAAGAATACGGGAATCTTCCGATGAAGGATGATGTCACCATCAATCTTGATACAATGCCCATGAAGGTCAAGGAAGGCCAATACCGGAACAAGCCAGCCGTATCCATCGGCGTCAAACACGAATAGGTCGGGGCTGTTTTCATATCCCATCCTGCCGCGTTTCCATTCCATGCATGCCAACATATGCACGCATGTTCGCAATCGCATGCGAACGGCGTCCACCGTCGATGGGATGCGCGTTCACGTCTGGCACAGGGATAATGCCTTTATATGAAAGACCTCCCCATAAAGTTGCCGAAAAAGCATTCTCCGGCATTTCGTGAAGGCTGTAATCATTGAAGTGAGATTAAAAGAAAATGTAATTATAATGATAGCGTTGTTTAACAAAAATAAAAGCAGTCATGATGATTCTTATTATTCATCATGACTGCTTTTATTTAGAATGCCTTGGCATACACGGTGGTTTCACCTTGCGTGAGTTCATCTGATTCCATCATGTAATCATGACCGATTGCGCTTGCAATTCCGTTATTACGATTATCAATCATCCTATTCATCGCGCCAACCGGATAACGATAGGATAAATCATCCAATGGAATGATGCGGGTTCCAATGCGTCCAGTGCTTGCAGTGCCATCATTCACACGCATAATGGTATCACGAGGATCATAATGTGATACGGGAATGTTCCTGTGCTCATGCAGCCATTTGCCCGCAGCACCATTCCTCACATAATGTTCACGCGGTTCATAGGATGGCGGCATTCGCATGATATGCACTTCCGGCAGTTCATCAGTGGACATGTAATCAGTTACAGGGATTTCACTGGTATCCACATCATCCGGCGTGATAGTGATAATCAATTGTTCATTCACTGGAATTGAATACATCATCAATCGTCCGTCAGTCATCATTCACCATCTCCTCAACTGTGAGATACCCCAGCGCTGAAGCGCGGGGCTTCAGCATAATGCTCAGAATTAACAAGTGTTAACACTGTGGGTTCACTGGCCGGAAACAGCGATTGGAGAGTCCCCACCATCAGACACGAGAGTGTCAACCGGTGTAACCAATCGACTTACATTCCCTGCAATTGAATGCAGACCAGCGTGATTAATAACCGCGCTCTCACGCACGGTTAAACCACTATTCATTCTTTTAACTGAGTCCAGTGGTTTAAACTCAGATAATCGCCACCAGTAAGCAGGCAATGGTTCCAACGCGAGGATAATCATGTTCAACGCCGCGTGAGTATCACGATCCATTTCAAAACCGCAATACGCGCAATGGAACACGCGCTCTGACAGTTTATGCTTAGTACAATGCCCGCAGAACGCGCAATACTGTGTCGTGGGTTGCCACTCATCACACATGAGCACACGCGGTGATGACTCGCCAGCAAGCCCGCGCAATTCAGCGTAAACCCGACCGAGGATACCATCACTCATCTTACAACCATTCACTCTGAACCATGATTGAAAATGCTCATCCTGAATACAAATAGTTTCAAACATGCTTAACAACCATAGGACAAACTGATGCGCTGCTATCCTCTTCCATGCTTGCCTGCGTTCACCATCCT
>Ga0326512_10001985_pt1 | contig 15357 bp, 11 predicted proteins | sample 1_2617_0518_D_FD_203652 | JGI IMG/M metagenome (GOLD analysis project Ga0326512, IMG submission 203652) | Bovine rumen microbial communities from UC Davis, California, United States - 1_2617_0518 | ecosystem: Host-associated > Mammals > Digestive system > Stomach > Rumen | place: USA... | reverse complement strand
AGAATTGATCCTCTCTTTTTGTTGCTCACTTTGCATGCGAGAAGATTCTGCACATTTCTTAATTTGCTCAAAAGAGTCCTTGTATTTTGGAATAGAACAATAGGTGAGAACAGCGTGATAATAATCACCACTTGCTGCCATTGCGTAAGCCTTCCGGTATATTTCTTCTTTTTTTGCTTTTATAGCAGAAATAGCTTCATCACATTTTGCAATCAGTACCTCTGCATCCTTGTACGCTCTGATTGTTATCAGCAGTTGCTTCACTTCTTCATATTCCTGAACCGTTTTTGTCGACTTCATTTTTTCAGTTGCCCTCTCAAAGACAGATTCCAGATATGACCGATGTATTCTGTCATTTATGTACTGAGTGCAGCTTTCCATTTCGGCTTTAAGCGCATCATCCGCATACCGCATGACCTTTTTATAATTGCTGCTTCCGTCAAATGGCTGTGTGCAGTTTTTGAGACTCTCACGCTTTTTCACCTTCAGCTCCGCCATCAGCTTACCGAGATAAGCCTCTGCGTTTTTCGGGTCAATATCCAGAACCTTTTCACAGTAGGAATTTGCATTATCCCAGTCCCCGTCCTCAAGGAACATAAAGGCTCTCTGCAAAAGAGGTGCAGCATTTGGCGCGCTCTGTACCACCTGAGTGACCTGTGTGACCGGCTGAACGGCGGGGGCTGTCTCCTTAGACAGGATCTTCTTGATGCCCCTCAAAAGATCCTGCATAGCGCCGACCTTGCCCATATCCTGAGCCTGCAAGTGCTTGAACTCCTTCGGGATATCGTAAGCGTCTATGTCCTTATAACATGGGATAAGTACCTTTTTCTTGTCCTTGCTCATCATAGCGAGGAAACGGCTCCATTCATTCTTTACCCAGACGGCATTGTAATACTCGTAATCCGTACCCACAGCGAGCATTATCCTTGCACTGTTCAGAGCGGCAAAGATATACGGCTCGTATGCTGTGCCGAGCTTGTCCTCGAGGGTGACGCGGGCAAAGAACACACGGTATTTGTTCTCTGTGAGCATATCGTAGATATCCTGCGCCATAACGCTGTCAACAGTTCTCTCCCCGCTGTCGTCCGTTTCCTTGTAGCAGATAAAAATGTCATAGGGCTCTTCCTTGCCGGATATTTCGAGTATGCCCTTCTGTACGCTGTCGATATATTTTGCTTCCTCACGGTACACCTTGCGTGCGATGGGGTCAGCATTTTCCATTGTCTGCTCAAAGTCAGGGTCGTCCATTATACTCTCAAACGAAGAACGGTGACAGGTGGGTATCTTCTTTCCCGTTGCCGGATCATCAACATATTCGATACCGAACTTACACAGAACAAGACCCCAGTATGCCTCCGCTTCTTCCGGAAAATCGCTGACTATGTTTTCATAAACGCCCGCTGCCTTGTCAAATTCACAGGCTGCACGAAGTCTGTTTGCTCTGGTGAAAAGAGTAATCTTCTTTTCGTCATCAATCTGCGGAATAGTCTGCACAGTTCCGCAGTATTCACATTCGCACACGGTCATACCCTCTGAAATATCAAGAGAGCCGCCGCACATTTTACATTTCAGGACTGCCATTTTGTTTTCCTCCCGTTACTTTGAATTTTTATTCAGCTTGCAAAGCCTGTTTCTCTCGGCAAGAATACCTGACGTTTTTTTACAGATGGTAAGCGCAGATACATTGTCATCGTCCACTATAGCTTTCTGTAACTCTTCAATATTGAAATTCAGCTCATCCTCGATCTGTTCTGTTGCGCTGCTGCTGACGGGGTCGCTGTATTTTATCTCGTCCGCAAGCTTGTCGAGAGCCGTTTTCAGCTCGCCGCCGGCATCCGTCTGAGAGATAAGCACATTCATCTTTGACTGGAGGCTGCGCATCCTGCTGACATCCTTGACAAGCTTTTCGTCTTGCTTTTCTATCTCCTCACGCACCATATCAGTAGATATAAGTCCGACTCCTGCAGCTGCGGCAATAATAACAAACACAACGACCGGCACCCACACGGGAATGAACGCCCCGAGCGCCATTGCAGCAAAGCTGAGCAGAAGCTGACAAATTCCGTATATAACGCCTATGCGTGCGATCGGGAAACCGTAGAATTTGCTGCGGATATCCTCTTTCCCCGAAAAGGCGACATTCATAAACAATAGCTGTGCCGCTATCGCTAACATACCGAAGATATAGGCTACCCAGAAAACAGCACTTTTAGGTATCGGTATCACGAAGGCTATAACATTGAAAACGACTAACGCTATCGCCGCAAATGCGATGACTCTGATCTTATTCTTGCTCATTATCAGTCACTCCTTTTCTTTCCGCAGTTGTTGCAGAACATTCCCGTTATGCCCTTATTGCCGCAGTCGCAGTCCCACGTGTCAGACTTCTTCTCAGGTCGGGGGCTTCCGCACAGATTACAGAATTTGCCGATAATTTCCTTGTTACCGCAGGGGCAGTCCCATGTTTCTTCGGACTGCGGTCTTTTAGCGCCGCACATATTGCAGAAGATACCTATTATTCCCTTGTTACCGCACGGACAGTCCCATGTATCCGCCTTTTTCGGCTCGGGCTTTTTACCGCCGCAGTCGGGGCAGAATTTACTTGTTATATTCTTGCAACCGCAGGCAGGACAATCCCAACCGGACGGATTTTCTGCGGTGTTCTGACCGGGTGCCATGCCTGTAAACATTGTGCCGATCTGCGGAGCAACCACCTGTGCCGCCGCCATACCAATACCAAGCCCCATTATGTCACCGACAACGCTGCCGCTGCCGGAGCCGCCGCCCATATTCGATCCCATATTGCCGATACCTTCGGCATAAGCTTTTTGCACATCAGCCTGAATGACATCCTTTTCGCTGTAGCCCTTGGCTTTCATAACCTCTGCTTCGGAAAGTCCCTGTAGGCGTGTTTCCTGTGCTTTTGCCTGAGCTTCTATCACTCTGCGCTCGGCTTCACGGCGTGCGATCTCCGTTTCGGTGGTCTGCTGTTCGAGTACAGCTTCTCTGCGGGCTGCTTCGATCTGTGCTTTGCTTCTTTCCTCGGCGGTGCGGTACTGTGCAGTAGTCTGTGCTTCGACAGTCTTGACAGTTGCCTGCGCCTGCAATACCTTGCTTTGCAGCACGATGGTGTGCAGCTCGCGTATGCGCTTGAAATTCGGGTCGTTTTCGGGCAGAACAACATTTGTTACATAAAACTGCGGAATAGTCAGACCGTATTCCTCAAATCCGGCTTTTATCTTGCCGCAAAGTGATTCGGAAATAAGATCAAGCTTCTCGTCTATCTCTAAAATATCTATCTCATTCTGCTTTATGACAGCTGGGAGATTTGTCTTGACCGCATTGGCTATAAGCGGTCGGAATGAGAACTGCAAAGACTTTGTAAATCCTGCTCCGTCTCCCCATGCTATTCCCTTCATCGTGCCGACAAGCTTTATCAGCAGCTTGCGCCCGTTATCTACGGCAATATTCATCTCGCCCGATGCGCCAAGCTCGAGCGGTGTACTTGTAAGCGGGTCAATAAAGCGCACCTTGTCCGGAGTACCCCATTTGATCGCCATCTGAACAGTTTTGTTGATGAAATAAACCTCAGAATGGAAGGTGCCGCCTGTATCGGTGGGCAGCTTATAGAGCTTTTCCAGTATAGGGAGCTGCTGGGTTTCGAGGGTGTAGCGTCCGGGGCCGAAGGTATCCAGCGCCTGACCGTCGCGGAAGAACACAGCCTCCTGACTTTCGTGTACGATAAGCTGAGAGCCAAGGTTGAAGTCCTCGATCGGGTGCTTCCAGATAATGGTATCGTTGTCGCCCTCATATTTTATGATACTTGCAAGTCCGTCCTTTTTTATACGCTCCTGCACAAGCTGCCTTTGCACATCGTTCACGCAGTCGCACACGGGGCAGGTATATGTATGCGCGTTTTTGGCGGCTATAAGCTTTATTCCGCACTGTGCGCAGGAAAACTCCTCCACCTTTGTCATGTCTGACATTTCGTTTATCTTTTCATGGCAGACGGGACACCGGGCTGTATCTCCCCTTGACTGGTCGAACACAACGTCATTTCCGCAGTGAGCGCATTTGCGGCTCGTGAGCTTATTGGTCTTTACATCAAAGGTATAATTGCAGCTGCAGGTTATTTTCCTTGTGCCGAAAAGACCCGTACCAAACAGGCCTGAGCTTGCCTCGGCATATTTCCCGCAGTTCGGACATTCAATTACAAATTTACTCATCTTCTTTTCCTCCGTTTACTCAAAAGTTACTTCCATATTTTTAAGCGCGTATTCAAGGCACATCTGCATTATCTCGTTTCTGGTTCTGCCGGTCATTTTTGCCGCCTTGTCAAGGTCGGCGATCATATCCTTCGGCAGCCGGGCAGAGATAACGGAGGTATCCCCTGTGTAGGCTTTAGGGGTTATTATCAGCTTTGGCTTTTCTTGTTCAGACATAACATCACCTTTTTACAGTAAATCCCCTCGGGTGGAGGGGACAGCTTTTTTAATGGATATTGTACTTTTCACGCAGCCTGCAGTTACTGAGTTTAGATACGAGCTTATTATCAAGATATCTCCAAAGCTTTATTGATTCTTCTGCGAGGCTTTTAACCTCAATGTCAAAGTTTTCGCCTGTTTGTATATCAAGAAGACCATGAATAATATCGTTGCGGTGATCGCACCATTTACTTAGCTTATCAAGCATTTCAAGTGCTTCTTTACGGTCAATGCCGCTTTCGTCAATATCCATGTACAGATCTTGCAGATAGCCATTCATTTTATCCGTCTTCTGCTTTTCGGCATATGCCTTTTCATACTGTTCGGCTTCTTCATAACTCATTTTGACAATGCTCTCTATGAGTCTTCTTTTGGCAGAAATATTCTTTATGTCAATATTTTTTTCTCCAACAAGGCTGCGCAAATAGGGTTTAAGCTCCTCTGAAACAGAAAGCTTCTCATCAGACGTTTTTGGTATTCTTACAAAGCCGATAATATCAAGAAAAGTCAGAAGTCTGTCTTCCATGATAGCATAAGAGATCAGCATTGCTTCATAATAAAAGCCTTCCTCTATTGCTCTGTTATACTTTTCAATCTGTGTTTTGTAGGATTGATATTTCTCCATATTGTTTTTTACGTTTTCCATTTGTTTTTCCCCCTTGTTACAAAGCGGCTGAAGAATCAGCCGCTTCATCTTTTTGTGTTATGTACTATATGTCATATTTCACGGAATGGTATATTATTTCTCTTTGCATAGCTTTCTGCATAACTGCCCTTTTTACATTTGATTGTCAGTTTTTTGCATCCATCAAACGCCTCCTTGCCTATACTCGTCACACTGTCGGGGATGACTACTGAGGCCAGGCTTTTGCATTCCCAAAACGCAGACTCTCCTATACTCGTCACACTGTCGGGGATGACTACTGAGACCAGTTTTTCGCATCCCCTAAACGCAGACTTTCCTATACTCGTCACACTGTCTGGGATTACTACTGAGGTCAGGCTTATGCATTTCCCAAACGCAGACTCTCTTATACTCGTCACACTGTCTGAGATGATCAATTCGGAGATTTTGCTTGATTTTATGTATCCCTTTACTTTTTTCAAATCTGTCGTAAATGTTACTATGGTCAACGCCGATACAGAATTTATTTTGACTCCGAATTCCAAGATTTCAAAATCGTCTATTGAGTTTTGTGCTAAAGTCTGTGTTGAATCAATTTCCTTTTGTAAATCATAGATTTTTTGCTGTAAATCATCACAACTTTTTTTCATTTCTTCTATTTCTGTCTGGATTTGTTGAATGACAGCATCGTAATCTGTTCCATTCTCCAAAGCGAAAATATTTTTGGATAACACTGCTAACTGAGCATCACAATCATTGATAGAGGCTTGTAGCTGTTTCTTTCGTGAGAATGCAAAAACGCCCAATCCCGAAAGCTCTGCGGCAAAAGTTTCCCTTTGCTGCGTTAGCGTGTGCTGATCTTCTTTGCTTTTTCTTAAAGAATCTCTGCAGGAAACCATTTGCTGCTGTTGCTTCTTCAATGTCGCAATCTTATTCTTTAAATCGGTCAATTCCGCTTGGACATTTTCTTGCTGCTTTTTCAAAGCATTGATCCTCTCTTTTTGTTGCTCACTTTGCATGCGAGAAGATTCTGCACATTTCTTAATTTGCTCAAAAGAGTCCTTGTATTTTGGAATAGAACAATAGGTGAGAACAGCGTTATAATAATCACCACTTGCTGCCATTGCGTAAGCCTTCCGGTATATTTCTTCTTTTTTTGCTTTTATAGCAGAAATAGCTTCATCACATTTTGCGATAAGTGCCTCTGCATCCTTGTACGCTCTAATTGTTATCATCAGTAGTTTAACTTCTTCATATTCCTTAATCGTTTTTGCCCTCTTAAAGACAGATTCATAATATGCTATAAGTTTCCTGTCATTTATGTACTGAATGCAGTTTTGCATTTCGGCTTTAAGCGCATCATCGGCATACCGCATGACCTTCTGATAATTACCGCTTCCGTCAAACGGCTGTGCGCAGTTTTTCAGGTTCTCACGCTTTTTTACATTAAGTTCCGCCATCAGCTTACCGAGATATGCTTCTGCATTCTCGGGATCAAGATCAAGCACCTTTTCGCAGTATTCGTCAGCACTTGCCCAGTCGCCGTCCTCGAGGAAGATAAAAGCGCGTTTCAGAAGTGAATTGACGGTAGGATTGCCCGACGGCACTGCGGGCGCGGCCTTTGCGGCGGGCTTCGGCTCGTCCTTGACGATGACTTTCTTAATTCCGCGCACAATGTCATTGATAAAGCCGATCTTGCTCATATCCTGCGCCTGCAAATGGGCAAACTCTTCCGGGAGCTCATAGGCGTCCATGTCCTTGTAGCAGGGAATGAGCAGCTTTGAGCGGTCCTTTTTCATCATCTTGAGGAAACGGCTCCACTCGTTCTTTACCCATACAGCACCAAAATAATCGGGATTTGTGCCGATGGCGAGCATGACCTTTGCACTGTTGAGGGCGGCAAAGATACAAGGCTCATAGGCAGAGCCGAGCTTATTTTCAAGACTGATTGCGGCATAAAATACTTTGAAGCCCTCATTTGTGAGCTGATAGTAAATATCATTTGCGATAACGCTGTCGGGGGTGCGGCTGCCGTTGTCGCTCTCCTTGTAGCAGATGAAAACGTCGTAAGGCTCCTCCTTTGCTGAAAGGGCAAGTATCTCCTTTTGCAGGCGGTCGATCTCCTTTGCCTCCGCCTCGTAAACACCGCGCTGTATTGTATCCGCGCAGCGCAGGGCTTCCTTGTAATCCTCGTCCGCGATAATGGAATCAAAGGAGGTGCGGTGACAGGTGGGGATCCGCTTGAAGGTAGCGGGATCTTCGACATATTCTATGCCGAATTTGCAGAGTATAAGCCCCCAGTGAGCTTCGGCATCGTTCGGGTCGGATTGAACCAGCTTCTCGTAGAGCTGCTCTGCCTTGTCGAATTCGCTTTTCATACGCAGGATATTCGCGCGGTTGAACAGCGCCTGCATATTTTCATCCTGTGAAGTCGTGATAGTCTGCTGTGTGCCGCAGTATTCACATTCACAGACGGTCATACCCTCTGTTATGTTCAGGGTGCCTCCGCACATTTTACATTTCAGAATAGCCATAAAACTTACCTCCGTTATTTTAAGTCCGGCAAATCGAGCCGTATTAATTTACTTTTTCTCACTTTGAATTATACTACAAATGTATTCTGATTTCAAGCAATTCTGACATATTATTTACTTGTTTCATAAAAAAATCTGGATATAACGTCAACAGCCGCCCGGACTCTCACCCGGACGGCTTTCCTTATGCTCCTATATGTAATCTTTCTGCAATATCCTTGATCGCCATAATGAAGTTGTGTTCTTGTGTCAATGTTATCTGCGAGGGGTCGCCCTCACGAATTTTGAGAGTGCGGCGTATTTCCTTGGGTATGACGACACGCCCGAGGTCGTCAATACGCCGGACAATTCCGGTTGCACGCATGGTTTATTTCTCCTTTTTTTAATACAGATTTTCGGTATTAGTATTTGTATTTTCAGGGGAAATATACCGTATAACGCCGCATATTAATTGCTATCAGACAAACCTATGTTCATTTTTGCAAGATTTTGGTAAAAGACTTCTTTAATATTTGGTAAATAATTTTGTACAATCACTCTCATTATTTTGGAATATCTGCCTTGCATAATCAAACTTATTGTGCTACACTTTAAATAGGGTGATTATCAATGTTCAATAAAACTATTCAGATGTTTATTTTTGAAGGAAATTCAAATGGACGTATAATGTGCGAATTATCAAATTGGAACGGAAGAGTATATAAAATAGCACGAAGTGAATTGGGTCTTTTTTCAAATAGAAGTGATGCAAATAATACAGGTATATATTTCTTGTTTGGCAAAGATGAAACCAATAAAGATACAGTATATATTGGCGAAGCAGAAAAAGTATCTGATCGTTTAAAGCAACATTTAAACGATGCGAATTACTGGAATGATTGTATCGCTGTAATAAGTAAAGATGACCTTTTAAACGATGACCTTTTAAACAAAGCACATGTAAAATATCTTGAAAATAAATTTTATAATCTTGCTGTAAGTTCAGGAAGATTTGTTATTATTAATTCCACTATTCCTACACTATCATCAGTATCCGAATATGATGAAGCAATGCTGGAAGAGTTTATTGAAAATGCGAAACTCCTTGTTAATACATTAGGGTATAAAGCATTTGAACAGATATCTCAGCCGAGCAATAACGCCAATAACATTGATCTATTATACACCAAAACTGCAAGAGGTGCAGATGCTATTGGATATATGGTATCTGATGGATTTGTCGTAAAAAAAGGCTCGATTATAGCGTCATCAACTACTCCAAGTATGTCATTGAGCCTAAAAAGATTAAGATCTAGTCTTCTTGCTGATGGTACTGTTGATTCAACAAATACCTTCACAAAAGATTACATTTTTACAAGCCCTTCTCTGGCAGCGGCAGTTGTTATGGGAAGAAATGCTAACGGAAGAATAGAATGGAAAACAAGTGAAGGTACAACTATAAAACAAATTGAAGAAAGTCAAACTGTGTGATGATCTGGTTACCACCTTTATCATCTCTGCGCCAATAGAGGTAAAATAGATCATTTTATAGATGATAATAAGAACAATTACCCTCTTATCGCATATGATCTTGTACAATCACTCCCGAATAATTCTTATCTTGCAAAGTATTATTGAAATGATCTGACACGCTGAACAGCCGCACCCTGAAAACAAACAGGAGTGCGGCTGAATTGTTTTAACAACCGAAATTAGATTCGCTTAATGGTATATATCTTCCAAAGCAAGCAGTCTGACTTCACCTTTTTCATTAAGTTCACGCAAACCATCTGCAAAACCGCTTTTATAAATACATCTGTACAATTTATCGTACAGACAAAAAATATACTATTGAATTTTTTATTTGACGATGATATAATCAAATTAGTTTTATAATATTCACGAAAGTTGATGATAACTATGACAATTGCACATAAAAAACCTGACTCCGATGTTGTACAGACAATTATGGAGCATTCATACGCAACAGCAAAAATAGCAGAACAGTTTTCTGTGGAACCGCTGAAGCAAATAAACTATTGTATGGGGCTTCTCCATGATATCGGAAAGTTTCGGCGATCCTTTCAGGACAGAATAACTGGTGTAAAAAACATAAAAGTTGAGCATTCCATTTGTGGAGCAATCGAAGCAGGAAAACTATTCGGAAATAATGCTGCTGTGCTTATGATGCAGTATTGTATCGCAGGACACCATTCAGGTATTCCTGACGGCGGTGTGCAATCTGACACACATAATGAATCATCTCTTTGCGGAAGACTAAAAAGAGAGAGTTTATCAGAAGACTACAGCGAATACAAGACTGAGATAACGATTAAGCAACCGGATATTTCCGGACTTGCATATTTTATGCAGAAATGTCCGCAATGCCGGACGGACAGAGAGTGTTTTATCGAAACCTTTGCTTTCATTACAAGATATTGCTTTTCTTGTCTTACCGATGCGGATTCACTTGATACTGCATATTTTTGTAATGGCAGAAAGGATATTGAACTGACATCTGATTTTGATGATTGCCTGCGTAAACTGAACGAAAAGCTGTCCTCGTTCAAAGCAGAAACAGAACTGCAAAAAACACGCTCCGTTCTTCAACAGCAGGTTTATGATAAGGTCAGTACAGATTCAGAAATATATCTGATGAATATGCCCACCAGCAGCGGAAAGACCCTTTGCAGCATGAAATTTGCGCTCGAACGGGCGGTAAAAACAGGCAAAAAACGTATTATATACGTCATACCGTACAACAGCATTATAGATCAGACAGTGGACGAATTTGAAAAGACATTCGGAGAAAGCGCACAGATACTCAGGCACCAATCGTCATTCAGTATTGACGATACAGATAAGGATGAGGATTACAGGCGGCTTCTGAAAAACGTAACGGAAAACTGGAACGCACAGATCATTGTTACTACATCGGTACAATTTTTTGAGTCCGTGTATGCAAATAAAAGGAACAAACTCAGAAAGCTGCATAATATGGCGGATAGTATGATTATTTTTGATGAAGCTCATCTGATGCCTGTTGAATATATTAAGCCATGTCTTCGTGCTGTTTCTTATATAACAAGGCTGCTGAACAGTGAGGCAGTATTTCTTACAGCCACAATGCCTGATTTTAACGATCTTATAAAAAAATACGCTTTGAATGACAGCAGTATAACAGACCTGATCACCGACAGATCACTGTTCGGGAATTTTAAAAAAGGACAATTCATCAATATAGGAAAGATCAGTGAAGAAGGACTGCTCTCACAGGCTTCTTCACAGCCTTCCTCGCTTATCGTTGTAAATAAAAGAAGGACGGCTGCAAAGCTTTATGAAATGCTGCCGGAAAGCAAATGTAAAAAATTTCATCTCTCTACATATATGACTGCATATGACAGAAAGCGTGTTATTGACAGCATAAAAAAGGAATTGGCTCAGCTTTATAAGGATTATCCTGCGCTTGATAATGTGCCTGAAGACAGACATATTGTGGTTATTTCCACATCACTTATCGAAGCTGGTATAGACCTGGATTTCTCTACCGTTTATCGGGAATTGTCCGGACTTGACAGTATCCTTCAGGCGGGAGGTCGCTGTAACCGTGAGGGCAAAAGACAGAATGGTATTATAAGCATATTCCGTTTTGACAGCTTACAAGAAGGAATAAAAGAAAATATAACACGTTCACTGACAGAAAGCTATACTGATATTTCATCACCGGAATGTATAGAGGAATACTACAGACGAATATATGATCTGAATGATGAAATGATCAAAGAGCAAACCATTGCGAAAAATGTTTCGAGGATCAATTCTATCCCCTTTGCTGAGTATGCCGGAAAGTTCCGTCTGATAGATGACAGTAACGTTTCCGTAGCTGTTGAATGTAATGATGAAAGCAAAGCGCTTATCGCTCATCTCAGAGCCTGCGGCTTTACAGATTATAGGACTCTCAGAAAATACTGTTTTACTATATATAAATATGAGTTAAAAAAGCTGACAGAGCAGGGAGCTGTAAAAGAGTACGGCGGGATATGGTGTCTGGAAAACAAGGACTATTATGACCCTGAGACGGGAATTTCGTTTGAAGCAAGGGATTATTATTTATAAGGAGGAATGATTTAATGAGCAAGGGATTCAGAATAGTTGCAGAGGGAGACTATGCTTTATTTACCAGACCTGAAATGAAGGTCGAAAGAGTAAGCTATGATGTGCCGCCGCCCGGGGCGCTGGAAGGAATGTTAAAAAGCATTTACTGGAAGCCTGCAATACGTTATGAGATCGACAGGATAATCGTATTCAATCCTATCAATTTTACCAATGTCAGGAGAAACGAAGTAAAGGAAAAAGTATCGCTTCAGAATGTAAAGGGTCAGATGAACGGAAACGATAAAGACCCCTGCATTTATACAGCAGAGGACCGGACGCAAAGAGCATCTATGATTCTGAAAGACGTATGCTACGGGGTAGAATTTCATTTTGAAATGACAGGATTGAAAAGCACAAACGATGACGAGGACGAAAAGAAACATTACAACATAATCAAAAGACGGCTTGAAAAGGGACAATGCTTCCGTACTCCATGCTTCGGATGTTCGGAATTTCCTGTAAGAAGGATAGAGCTTGTTGATGATTTTGACCTGTCGCTTATCAGTCCGGAGATACAGTCGCTCGGAGATGTTGACCTTGGCTTTATGAGCTACAGAGTAGAATTCAATGACAAGGGGATACCGCTCAATAATGACTGGGACGATCCCGTCTTTTCCGATAAAGCGTCAACCCGTTATTATCGGCCGCACATGATAAACGGGATAATTGATGTCCGGAAATACAAGGAGATGATGAAATGCTGATAAATGCCTTGTGCGAATACTATGATGAACTGGCAAAAGAGGGAAGAGTCGTACCTGATGGATATTCAGAGCAGGCAGTGCATTATATTATTGCGCTGACACCGGACGGAAAAATAGATACGATCATGCCCCACTTCAAAAAAAGAAATGATGAGGACAACAAGAGAAAGAAAAAAGAACCCCTTGAACCGGACACTCTCAAATTACCGCAAAGAACAGAAAAATCCGGTATAGAATCAAACATAATAGAACACAGACCGCTGTATATATTCGGGCTTAATTATGAAAAGGACGGATTTACAGCAGAGGACAAGACCAACAAAGCGCATAAATCCCATGAAGCCTTTGTCAAGGCAAATCTTGCGTTTATTGACGGTATGGATTCGCCTGTCATCAATGCCTACAGGCTCTTTATGCAGAACTGGATACCTGAAAATGAAACCAATAATCCCCATTTGCTTTTACTCGGAAAAGAATATAAAAGCTCCTATTTTGGATTTTGTCTGAGCGGTTATCCGGATCATCTTATTCAGGACGAACCTCAGATAATCAGCAAGCTTTCATTAACTGCCGAAGATGAAATATCAGATAATGACCATTCGGCTCAATGTGCTGTTACTGGTAAAGATCTGCCGATCGCAAGAATACATAATAAAATCAAGGGCGTTGCAGGGGGTCTTGCTTCGGGAACTGTGCTTATAGGGTTCAAAACCTCCGCAGGATGTTCATACGGTAATGAGCAGTCATATAACAGTAATATCTCCGAAGAAGCTATGAAAAAATATACAACTGCTCTCAATGCTTTGCTTGCAGATAAAAGACATCGTACAACCATAGACGATATGACCCTGATCTATTGGGCGACAGGCGGGACACAAAATGAAAGCTGCTGCGATATGTTTGATCTGTTCTTTAACGGAGCTTCAGATGATGACAAAATGGATAAAACGCAGACTGAACAGATGCTGTCCGATACCTTTAAGCTTGCAAGGGAGGGAAAAGTTACAAAGGAACGGCTTTCTGATCTGACGGGCATAGATGAAAATATTGACTTTTACATTGTAGGATTAAAGCCGAATTCATCACGCCTGTCGCTTAAATTCATCTATCGCAGACGGTTTGCGGATATCCTCTTTTCGATTGCACAGCATCAGGAGGATATGTTTATAACACAAAGCAAAGGCCCGGTTCCGATCTGGAGACTGAAAAAGGAGCTTGTGTCACCAAAAAGCAGTGATACAAATGTCGGTTCACCGTTGTTATCTTCAATATTCAAGTCAATAATATATGACTCACCGTATCCGGATTATCTGCTTTCCACACTTATAACAAGAGTAAAAACAGATCAGTATATCAACTATGTCCGTGCAGGGGCAATAAAAGCCTGCATAAACAGAAAATCAAGAGCGTCAAAAGAAAAGGAGGAATTAACAGTGGCTCTCGATATCAACAATACCAATCAGGCATACCTATGCGGCAGACTGTTTGCGGTTCTGGAAAGAATACAGGAGCTTTCTGCTGCACCTGTAAAACTCAACCGTACTATCAAAGATGCTTTTTTTGCATCGGCGGCATCTAAGCCCGCACTTGTTTTCCCGAAGCTTCTTTCACTGTCGCAGAATCATGTAAAGAAGCTGAGTGACGGAAACAGGATCTTTTACAGCAAAATGGTGCAGGAGATCATCTCCAAGATCGACAGCGAATTTCCCGATACACTTATGATGACGGAACAGGGTAAATTCATGATCGGTTACTATCATCAGGTACAGGCATTTTTTGATAAAAACAACAAGGAGGAAAACTAAAATGATCAATAACAGATATGACTTTGTAATGCTTTTCGATGTAGAGAACGGAAACCCCAACGGTGACCCGGACGCAGGCAATGCCCCGAGAATTGACGCAGAAAGCGGTCTGGGATATGTAACGGACGTATGCCTGAAAAGAAAGATCAGGAATTATGTGGAGCTTGTCAAGGGCGGCGAAGAGGGCTATAACATTCTTGTCAAAATGGATAAAGCTCTGAACACAAAGTTTACAGATGCCTATGAAAGCAATGCCCTGAAAAAGGGGCAGAAGGGCAAAAATAAAAATGATGTAGATACAGCGAGAAAATTCATGTGCAGAAATTACTATGATGTCAGGATGTTCGGCGCAGTTATGTCAACAGGCGACGACCCCTGCGGAATTGTAAGAGGTCCTGTGCAGATAAATTTTGCAAGGAGCGTTTCCCCTATCAATATCCAGGATATAACTATCACTCGTCAGGCTGTTACTACCGAAAAGGATTTTGAAAACAAGAATAACGAGATGGGCAAAAAGAGCTTTATTCCCTATGCGCTGTACCGTGCCGAGGGATATGTTTCCGCTGCCCTCGCCAACAAAACCACCGATCTGAGCGAGGATGATCTGGAGCTTCTCTGGGAAGCCATAATCAATATGTTCGAGGAGGATCACAGCGCCGCAAGAGGAAAAATGTGCATGAGAAAGCTTATCATCTTCAGGCATGACAGCGTTCTGGGAAATTGTCCCTCGCATATTCTCTTTGACAAAATATCTATTGCTGAAAACACTGCACCGCCGAGGAAATTCACCGACTACAGCATCAGCATTGATAAAGAAATGCCTGAGGGTGTGGAGATCATTGAAAAGCTATGAATGATGATATATCTATCAGGTCTATACAGCATTTTTTATACTGTCCGCACAGATGGGGACTTATTGAAAGTCTTTTTCAACTTTGTATGTATCAAATGTCGCACCTCGCATGGGGTGCGTGAGTAGAAATTGGTGCGTCTGGTGACGCTCTGGTGTGTTTGGTGTCGCACCTCGCATGGGGTGCGTGAGTAGAAATATTAGTAAGTATCGTAAGAATT